>Ga0209231_1000945_pt1 | contig 12741 bp, 11 predicted proteins | sample Deesub45470m_DNA_FD_188086 | JGI IMG/M metagenome (GOLD analysis project Ga0209231, IMG submission 188086) | Deep subsurface microbial communities from North Pacific Ocean - 450_OLKR46/470m Metagenome (SPAdes) (version 2) | ecosystem: Environmental > Terrestrial > Deep subsurface > Unclassified ... | reverse complement strand
ACTGATTAACGTGCGATAACGGTGTTTATTTGTGAAATTGATAGTCAGATGGAATCAACATAGATAAGGCTGGTTTTTAAACATATTTTTAAAATAGAAATGCATTATGAAGTAGGTTTGATATACTGAACTGATTACTTTTTAATAAACAATATTCCAGTATGGCAAAACAACCAACTAACTTAACCAGACGTGAAACCGATAGCACGGACACTGATAATCCAAGTTTACGTGCAAGAGGCATTTATTTGCTGCCAAACCTGTTTACTTCCGCTGCTTTATTTTCAGGCTTTTATGCCATTGTCAGTGCGATGAACTTTAACTATGAGCAAGCGGCTATTGCTATCTTTGTTGCCATGGTATTGGATGGTTTGGATGGGCGTGTGGCGCGCCTAACCAATACGCAAAGTGCATTTGGTGCCGAGTATGACAGCTTGTCCGATATGGTTTCATTCGGCGTAGCACCTGCACTCATTATGTATGTATGGGCACTTAAACCATTAGGTAAAATAGGTTGGATTGCAGCATTTATTTATTGTGCTTGCGCGGCACTAAGATTAGCAAGATTTAATACAAAATTAGAAGATCCGTTTCAAGATAAACGCTTTTTTCAAGGCTTGCCTAGTCCAGCCGCTGCTGCACTGTTAGCGGGATTTGTGTGGGTTTCATATGAATATGGCATTTCTGGCAAAGAAATATTTTTTGGCGCCATTAAAATTAAATGGCTGGCTTGGGGTTTAACCGTGTTTGCCGCTGGTTCTATGGTGAGTGATTTGGCTTTTTATAGTGGTAAAGATATTAACTTGAAAAAAAGTGTACCATTTGTCGCGATTTTAGCCATTATGTTGGCCTTTGTATTGGTGTCATACAGCCCGCCTGAAGTGTTATTTACCGTTGTACTTGTTTATGCGCTGTCTGGTTATTATTTATGGCTTAGGCCACTTAAAACCAAGGCAGTTAAAGACTAGCGTTTTTTATCGGGTTGAAAAAAATAAAAAACGCTTTATAATAAAATTTATGTTGAATGATTTTACAGTTCGAGTAATCAATTCCTTATCAGGCTTGTTGCATACAAGCCAAGCACTACTGCTGCGCGCCAGCGCACACTAAATTCACCTCCCCTTATAGTCTCATCTTGCTCGCGCATCTTACATGCAGCGGGTAAAACCCTTTATAATCTAGTGCATTGATTTAGGAATAAAAAATGAAACAAGACCAAGTAATTATCTTTGATACCACCTTGCGTGATGGCGAACAAAGCCCAGGCGCAGCCATGACTAAAGAAGAAAAAATCCGCATTGCGCGCCAATTAGAAAAATTGGGCGTGAATGTAATTGAAGCTGGCTTTGCTGCGGCAAGCCCTGGTGATTTCGATTCTATCCACACCATTGCAGGTTTAATTACCAAATCAACCGTTTGTTCGCTTGCGCGTGCTAGTGAGAATGATGTGCGACGTGCGGGTGAGGCAATCACGCCAGCGATGCAACATGCGGAAAAGAATGGCCGTATTCACACGTTTATCGCGACCAGCAAAATACACATGGAAAACAAATTGCGCATGACAGAAGACCAAGTGGTTGAACGTGCAGTGCAGGCAGTGAAATGGGCGTTGGAATATACGCATGATGTTGAATTCTCAGCGGAAGATGCAGTACGCTCAGAGGAAGACTTTTTAGTCCGTGTATTTGATGCAGTGATTGAAGCGGGCGCAACAACGATTAACGTACCTGATACAGTCGGTTATAGTATTCCAGAACCTTGGGGCGAGCGCATGGCGAGTTTAATAAAGCGGGTTAAAAACGCAGATAAAGTAGTTTGGAGCACGCATTGCCATAATGATTTGGGTATGGCGGTTGCTAACTCATTATCTGCCGTTGCCAATGGTGCGCGCCAAGTGGAATGTACCATTAATGGCTTGGGTGAGCGTGCAGGTAATGCCAGTTTAGAAGAAGTGGTGATGGCGATTAAAACGCGCCGTGACTACTTTAATTTAGATACGCGTATCGATACCACGCAAATTGTGCCAGCTTCAAAATTAGTTTCTACCATTACTGGTTATCCAGTACAGCCAAACAAAGCGATTGTGGGCGCTAATGCCTTTGCCCACGAAAGCGGTATTCATCAAGATGGCGTGTTAAAACATCGTGAAACGTATGAAATTATGCGTGCGGAAGATGTGGGCTGGAACACCAATAAATTAACCTTGGGTAAATTATCGGGTCGTAATGCGTTTAGAACGCGCTTAAAAGAATTGGGTGTTGAGTTAAGTAGCGAAGATGCCTTAAATGCTGCTTTTGCTCGTTTTAAAACCTTGGCCGATAAAAAGTCTGAAATCTTTGATGAAGACTTACATGCTTTGGTTAGCGACGAGTTTGATAGCGAAGCCAGTGAGCATTTCAAATTGGTTTATTTGCATGTCGCTTCGCAAACAGGTGAAACGCCACATGCTGAAATTACCTTGTCAGCTGACGGCGCTGAAAAAAGCGATGAAGCCGATGGTGGTGGTCCAGTGGATGCTACTTTTAAAGCGATTGAAAAAATGGTCAATAGCGGCGCAGAGTTGCAGCTTTATTCTGTGAACAATATTACGAGTGGAACAGATGCCCAAGGTGAAGTGACCGTGCGTTTATCGAAAGGTGGACGGATTGTGAATGGACAGGGCGCGGATACAGATATTGTGATTGCATCGGCTAAGGCTTATTTGAATGGCTTAAATAAGTTATACACAAAATCCGAAAAGCTAAACCCTCAAGTTTAATTCTTCGTAAAATCGAGCAAAGTCGGCGTTGTACTCACTTGCCGCACTAATCGTACTGTCTGCGTTAGTACGCCTTCTCTTTGCTCGATTTAACAAAGAATAGTGGTGATAATTTCCAATTGCATCTGTGAGCACCTAACTAAATGCCAAGTAAAAACCAAACGTTGCTAATTGTCGTCGCATTGTTTTGCACCTATTTCATTTGGGGCTCCACTTATTTAGCTATTCGTTTTGGTTTAGAAAGCTTCCCTCCTTTTTTAATGGCGGGCGTACGCGTTTTAGTGGCTGGAGCTATTCTTTATGTAGTCTTGCATTTTTTAGGCAGTGAAAACCCAACATGGGCTGAGTGGAAAGGCGCATCGATCATCGGTTTATTGTTACCTGCATTGGGTAATGGCACTGTGTGTTATGTCCAGCAAACCGTCAGTTCTAGCGTCGCAGCATTAGCCATTGCAACGGCGCCGATTTGGATGGCGATTTTTGCTAGTGTGTGGGGTCATCATATTACGCGGCAAGAGTGGGTTGGTATTTTCCTTGGCGTATTGGGTATAGGTCTACTGAATATTGGTGGCAGTTTGCATGGCGATTATGTAAGTGCTTTATTATTGATTTTCGCGGCAGCGAGTTGGTCGCTTGGATCAATCTGGAGTAAGCACATGGCGATGCCAAGTGGTTTGATGGGTGCCGCTTGTCAAATGATAGCAGGTGGTTTGTTTCTCATGATAGCAAGTACTTACTTTAATGAGTCTTGGCCAACAGAAATATCGGTTAAATCTTGGGGTGCAATGTTATATTTGGTTGTACTTTCTTCACTCGTTGCTTATAGTGCATTCCAATATTTATTGAAAACGGTGCGGCCGTTGGTTGCGAGTAGCAACACCTTTGTGAATCCGATTGTGGCATTTGCAGTCGGTATTTGGTTTGCCAATGAACAGATTACGCAGAATGAGTATATTGCCTTGGCGGTTATTTTAATGGGCGTGGCTTTGATTTTAACGTCTAAAAATGTAGACTCAATTAAATAGTATTGAGAAAGTATAAAGAAGAAATATGACACAACATTTAGCTTTATTTGATTTAGATAATACTTTGCTAGCGGGCGATAGCGATTACAACTGGAGTTTGTTTCTCATTGGCGAAGGTTTGTTGGATGAGAAAACCCATCATGATAGAAATGAGCAGTTTTATCAAGATTATAAAAATGGCTGCTTAGATATTTTTGCTTTTTTGAAATTCCAGTTGCAACCATTATCGCAACACCCAAAAGCGTTCTTAGATGACTTGCATATCAAGTATATGGAAAAAGTGATTCGCCCGATGATGACGGACAAAGCGCAAGCTTTGGTTAATCAACATAAAGCCAATGGTGATTTATGTATGGTGATTACTGCAACTAATAGTTTTGTGACGAAGCCAATTGCGACCGCTTATGGTATTGCGCATTTGATTGGGACAGATCCTGAAATGATTGACGGACAATTTACAGGGAATGTGAGTGGCGAGCCTAGTTTTCAGCAAGGTAAAGTGACGCGATTAAATGCGTGGCTTGCAGCGCGCGGACAGAAATTGGAAGATTTCCCTGTTAGTTATTTTTATAGTGACTCACACAATGATTTGCCGTTGATGAAACTAGTGACCAATCCAGTGGCAGTTGATGCGGATCCGCAGCTAAACGAATACGCTAAAAATAATGATTGGCCTTTAATCAGCTTGCGTTAGTATTGCCGATTTTAATATTGCTGATTTTAATACTGACGGTTTAAGAGTAATTCTAAAACCACTCTTGAGCCGATGTAAGATAAGACGAGTAATCCAAAGCCAGCTAGTGTCCAACGAATGGCTTTTAATCCACGCCAGCCATAACGGTAACGCCCATATAACAGCCCTGCGTAAATAAACCATGAAGCAATAGAAAAAACAACTTTATGGCTAAACTCTAAGGGTTTGCCAAAAATCTGCTCTGAGAAAAGCATGCCGCTGGCTACCGTTAAGGTGAGCAAGATAAAGCCTAACGTAATCACTTTAAATAACAAACTTTCCATGACCATCAGCGGCGGGAAGCTTGGTAATTGAATGAAAGTTGGTTTGTTGTGCAAGCTACGTTCCGCAATCGCCATAATTAGCGCATGCATGGCGGCAAAGGTAAATAAACTATAGGCTAGTATGGCAATGCCAACATGCGCCATAAACCAAGAAGCCTCAGTATAAGGCGCAATATAATCATGAATGGACAGCGCTGATAGCAGAACAAACAAGGCTGCGGGCGGTAAAACAAAGCACTGTAAAACGTCAATTTTATGCTTCAAATTCGCTAGCCAATAAATCAGTGCTGTTAGCCAAAGAATCGCTGATATGGCGTAAAACAAGCCAAAATTAAAATTACCCACGGCAAATATATCGGTATACAGCAATCCTCCATGTAACACTAAACCTAACGCAATCATCGCAGAATGCAATTTCAGCGAGTGAGCTTGCTCGTTGGAGGCGTTATTTAGCTTAGCAATCCGCCAGAAATCAAAAGCGACCGCTAGATAAATGAACGCAACAACTAAATAAGGAATTAAATGTAGCATCACGCAATTATGTCAAAACTCGCGCCAATCGCATAGCATGATGTAAAATTAGGGCAAATTAATTCAATGGTTCATATTCAACTGAGCCGACTAGGACACTGAAAAGATGTTAGACAATTTAACGGGACGCTTACAAGGCGTTATTAAAAATCTACGTGGTCAAGCACGTTTAACTGAAGACAATATCGCCGACGCCATGCGTGAAGTCCGTATGGCGTTATTAGAAGCTGATGTGGCATTGCCTGTGGTTAAAGACTTTATTGCTAAAGTAAAAGAGCGCGCCAATGGGCGCCAAGTATTGCAAAGCTTAACACCAGGCCAAGCGGTGATTGAAGTGGTTAACGAAGAATTGACAGCACTAATGGGTAAAGCCAATGTTGCGCTCAATCTTGCCGCTGTGCCACCAGTGGTTATTTTAATGGCGGGTTTACAAGGCTCAGGTAAAACAACGACTTCTGCTAAATTAGCCAAATTGCTGAAAGCAGACAAGAAAAAAGTATTGCTCGCCAGTGCCGATGTGTATCGTCCTGCTGCTATTACCCAATTGCAAACACTGGCAAAACAATTAGAAGTGGATTGTTTTGATAGTAACATTGAGCAAAAGCCGAGCGAAATTGCAACGCTCACAATGGCCTATGCCAAAGCCAATTACTACGATGTCGTGATTTTTGATACGGCAGGACGCTTAGGCATTGATGAAACGATGATGGCAGAAATTAAAGCCTTACATACGCAACTCAAGCCGGCAGAAACTTTATTTGTAGTGGATGCGATGCAAGGCCAAGATGCGGTCAATACAGCCAAAGCTTTTGGTGAAACATTGCCGCTGACTGGTGTTGTATTAACCAAGCTAGACGGTGATGCGCGTGGTGGTGCGGCGCTTTCTGTACGGCATGTCACAGGCCAACCAATTAAATTTATTGGCGTCAGTGAAAAAGTCGATGGATTAGAGCCATTCCATCCGGATCGGATGGCAGGGCGAATATTAGGCATGGGTGATGTACTGGGCCTGATTGAGCAAGCGCATAAAAATGTCGATATCAACGAAGCGAAAAAAGTCGCGGATAAAATTAAATCAGGCAGTAAATTTGACTTAGAAGACTTTAAATCGCAAATGGTGCAAATGCGTAAAATGGGCGGCATGAGTGCGCTCATGGACAAAATGCCTTCACAAGTAGCTGAGATGGCATCAAAAGTTAGCAGTGATGATGCGGAAAAATCTTTGCGCCGCATAGAAGGCATTATTAATAGTATGACGCCATTGGAGCGACGCAAACCTGAATTGATTAAAGCAACGCGTAAAAAACGTATCGCCGCAGGTAGTGGCGTGCAAGTGCAAGAAGTAAACCGATTGCTTAAGCAGTTTGAAGAAACACAGAAAATGATGAAAATGTTTAGCAAGGGCGGTATGGGAAAACTCATGCGCGGTATGGGCGGCATGATGGGTGGAAAATTGCCGGGGATGCGTTAATTCTTGGCTGTTAGCCCAATATTAACCGTATTTATTTTCAGAAAGTAGCATATTAATCGTGAAACTATGTTGACCTAGTGTCATGTTTCCATCATAATCGCGGTCTTGCATTTTTGGGCAATAACTCAAAAGCATAAGCAATAAATGGGGAGTTAGCTCAGATGGTAGAGCAGCGGACTTTTAATCCGTTTGTCGCGGGTTCGATCCCCGCACTCCCTACCAAAAACAAAGCCTAGTCAGAAATGACTAGGCTTTTTTAGTTTTTACGACTCAATATATTTATTTCGGTAAATGGTATTGTTGGTCTCTATATAGTAGTGATGGTAGCAATACATGGCTTAATGCTCGCGCATTCATTTCTGCTATATCGTTTGGTGCTTCACTAGGGGTAAGCGCTTTTTTTTCTTTATCATAAATGCCAAAAGTTGGTGTTTTATCCGCTCTTAAAATGACGGTTTGATTACCCTCCATCCATGCATAGTTTTCTTGATATTGCATCATCGCGCGGCCTGCCAGATCTTCTGGCTCTGTGCTGATGTCACGTCCTATCATTGGGTGTTGTGCATCAATACCCATTAGCGAAATCAATGTAGTAGGTAAATCAATTTGGCTGGCAACTGTTTTAATCGTGCGCGCTTGAATATCTGCACCCAAAATCAAGCCCGGAATATGGAAGTTTTTAATAGGAACCAAATCATTGCCTCTGACGCGAATGTCGTGGTCAGCAACAATTAAGAATATAGTATCTTTCCAATAAGGGCTGGCTTTTGCTTTTTTGAAGAACTCGCCATAAGCATAATCAGCATACTTTACTGCGTTGTTCTCAGTGGCTTGAGGTTGCTCATACAACGCAATACGGCCGTCAGGAAACTCAAAAGGCGTATGGTTGCTTGAGCTAAACACTAAGGTAAAAAATGGTTTGCCATCGGCATGATGCTTTAACAATTGTTCATGTGTTTTATTGAATAAATCTTCATCAGATACGCCCCAGCTACCAGTAAATACTGGATTGACGTAGTCATTTTTATCGACAACCGTATTAAAGTCATTGCCAAGGAAGAAATTACGCATATTGTCAAAATGACCTTCGCCACCATAAATAAACTCACTGGTATAGCCTTGTTTGCCGAGCAAACTGGCTAAGGTAAAAAAGTTATTTTGAGAGAGTGATAATTTAACAGTGCTTTGTGCGGGTGTTGGTGCAAAACCAGTCACCACGGCTTCAATGCCGCGCACAGAGCGCGTGCCAGTCGCATATAAGTTTTCAAACCACCAGCCTTCTGCTTTTAGTTTTTCTAGCTCTGGCGTTACGGGTGTGCCGCCGAGTGATTCGACAAAAGTCGCGCCCAAGCTTTCCTGTAAGACGATAACAAGGTTTAGCGGTTTATCACGTTTAACGCTCGCAACTTGTTCCGTTAGTGTTGGAATGTCAGCATTGCCCAATAACGGACGTTTATCTTGTAGGATGTCGCGAGTCAATTGCACTTGCTGCATGATTTCGGCCATTTCCATCTTGCCGTATATTTCACTCGATTTACTCTCATGTTTTAAGTTGTAAATAGCGTGAAAAACAGACCACGTTGAATTAATCGTGAGCGAGTTCACCATGGTGTCCGTGGTAATCGCAAACATGGCAGGGTTAGCTGGGCGATGATCTGTGGTTGAGCGTACAGAAAAAGCAACGAGCAAAATGACAAAAGGGAGTGCTACCCAATAACGTAAATTTTTTACAGGGCGCTGATAGGATAACCATGGACGCATGCATTTTCTGACTAACCATACTGACGCGATTAATAAGCCAATTGAGGCGAATACTTGTAGACGAAAGCCATTCCACAACATTGGCATCACTTCTTTTGGATATTTTAAGTATTCGATGAATAAGCGATTTGGACGGGTATCGTATTCGGCGATAAAGCCAGGTGATGCCGCTTCTAAAAAGATCAATAATATTACCGATAAGGCAACCCATATATAAGTGAATTTTTTCCATGCGTTCCAAGCCTTTTGATGAGCAAACAAGGGTGCAATCAACAATGGAATAATCGCCAGCAAACCAAGTTGAATGATGTCGACTCTCAAACCTTGCAATAGCATTTCAGGCCATGCTCCCGTTGCGGCGACACGTTCAGCTTGCCAAATCATTAGGCTGATACGCGACAATGACAGTATCGGCAATGCCATGATATACATTGCAATAAGTGGGGCATAAAAACCGAATGGTGTTAGCTTTTTCCAAAGTGTTTTAATCATGAGAATCTAATGTTTTGCGTTGATTGAATGTTGGAAGATTATAATATTTTTAAGGGCAATCAGTTGTTTTTTAGCGACTAAATTGGTTTTAGCGCGATATACCGTTAGACTAACGGCTGTTTTGGTTTTAAGTAAACTAGCAAATGGCTTAATATCTACTACTAAGTTGTAATTGACTTTACAATATTAATAGTTGAAGTAGTGCATTAGATAAGCAACACGTGATAATGATTTAAAAGGGAATTTGGGGCCAATGGCAAATCAAAATACTACACATAATGATGATCGGTTTATAACGCATCATTCAGTAGAAATTGCTCAAATATTAAATGAGCTTGCTAAAAATAAAACAACATTAAACTTATCATTTAACTATGGTAAAGACCAAGGCTTGACCACGGTTATTGGTGTAAGCCGAGACAAAAGATTTGTGTATATGGATAAAAGTCTGGATCCTGGCTTTAATAAAAGACTATTAAAAAGTGATTCGATTACTTTTTCAAAAACCGATGGTATTAAGATTCGCTGGAACACTAAAGAGCTGACTGAAGTGCGACTAAAAGATGGCGATGCATTTAAGATGGCATTGCCGACTAAACTCTATCGCTTTCAACGCAGAGAGTTTTTTCGTTCATTAACGCCAACAATCGATCCTGTTATTTGCTATATCCCTTATATCAATCCGGTTGATCGAGCAGAAGAAACATTAGCGATCACCTTGGTTGATGCCAGTTTGGGCGGAATTGGCACACTTTCCGATCATTTGTTTTCATTGCTAGCATTAGAAAAAGTATTTCCGCATTGCTCTATCACGTTGCCGCATTTTGGTGTGCTAGAAACGAGTTTATGTGTTAAACATATTACGGAAACCGTGATGTTAAATGGCTCTAAAAAATTTCGGGTTGGATTTGAGTTTGTAGGCTTGTCTCGCGAACAAGAAAGACCTGTTCAACAATATGTGACGCAGCTAGAACGCCAAGCGTTAGTGTTGGCAAAGGGCGAATAAATTAGTTTTTTCTTGCATGTCTTTTAGTCAATAACAACAATCGTTAAATAGGTGAATTATTTGGCACAGCAATCAGCTAGTAACATATTTTTTGATGTCTTGATGTCAGGCATTCAGGATGAGGCCTTCTTGTTAGATGCAGCATCTATGCAATTAATCAATGCGAGTCAAAGCGCCTATCAGTCATTAGATGAAGGAATAGTGACATTAAAACAGCAGCCATTGCAATCGACACTTGGTGTAAGTAAAGAAGCGTTAACCGCTTTTGTCAGCTCACATCAATTAATCAGTCAATTGGCATTGCCTGGCAAAACCAGCAACATCCGATTCTCTCCTTTAAATCATTTAAATATTGCAGTAATTGAAACAGATAATAGCCAACATTTATTGGCTATTAAATATGCTAATCAAGGTGAAGCATCTGCAAGTGTGGATGAAAACGATACCCGATTTAAAGTGCTAGTGCAAAATACGTTAGGGTTGGTGTTTGAGTTCCAGATGGATAAAAAGGGCATCAGTTTTGATTATTTGAGTGATGGCTGTCGTGCATTATTAGGTCTAGACGCAGAATCGTTAAAACAAGCGCCGGAACAATTTTTTGACTTTATGGATAAAGATGATCGTATGCGCTTAGAAGCAAATATTAAGGCTTCTGCTAAGCGTTTATCGATGTTGAACTGGGAAGGTCGGTTTTGGATTGATGAATGGCAAGATACTAAATGGGTGAATGTCAGGGCGAGTCCTAGAAAACTGGCAAATGATGCCATTCAGTGGTCTGGCATTATGACCAATATTACGCAGAGTAAATTAGAAAAAATTGAATTGGAACAATCACGTCAGCGGTTAGCTGAGCTTTCTGCGCATTTAAACACTGCTAAAGAGGAAGAGCGAACTCGTATTTCGCGTGAAATCCACGATGATTTAGGTGGCAATTTAACGGTGATTAAAATTGGCTTAGCCTCATTGCTCAAGCATTTGCCGCAGGATCAACAGCCGTTAATTGAAAAAACCCAAACGTTAAAATCGATTGTCGACGCAACCTTCGAGGCTGTCCATCGTATCTCTGGTGATTTAAGACCTAATATTTTAGAGCTTGGTATTGTTGCCGCATTGGAGTGGCAGACAAAAGAGTTTGAAAAACAGTTTGATATTCCTTGTTCATTTGTGACGGATAATCACGATGAAAAAGGCACGACAGAGCAAGCGACAGCGCTTTTTAGAGTTTGCCAAGAGGCCATGTCGAATATTGCAAAATATGCGCAAGCGACAAGTGTAAAGGTGTCCTTATTCTTTAGTCCACAAGAAATTAGACTGTTGATTGCAGATGATGGCGTTGGTATTCATCCGCGTGATGTGATTAAGCAAGATGCTTTTGGCTTGCGAGGGATGGAAGAACGTGTTGCAGCATTGCGCGGTAAGTTTTCTATTGAGGGCGCTGCTGGCCGAGGGACTAATGTAACCGTGGTATTGCCTAATGTTAGCGCAAGTATCATTAAGTCAGGTTAATTGAACATTAAGCGATTGAAATAAAAATTATGGATAAAAAAATTAACATCATGATTGTCGATGACCATGCCATTTTAAGAGCAGGTCTTAAACAAGTGCTGTCTGAAGCGGGTGATATTGAAGTGATTGCTGAAGCTGGTACGGCAAATGAAGCTATTAAACAATGCCGAACCCTTGATATTGATGTGCTATTACTTGATATTTCGTTGCCTGACCGCAGTGGTATTGAAGCCTTACAATATATTAAGAAAGATAATCCGCACTTAGCTGTGCTTATGCTTTCCATGCACCGCGAAGATCAATATGCATTACGTGCTTTAAAAGCAGGCGCTTCAGGTTATTTGTGCAAACAGAGCGCTTCGGATGAGTTGGTCGATGCTGTTCACACCATAGCAAAAGGTAAAAAATATATTAGTAGTGCCGTGGCAGAGATATTGGCGAATCAAGTTTCAGGGGATGGCGAAAAAGCTTTGCATGAAACTTTATCTAATCGAGAATATGAAACATTGATGTTGATTGCTTCTGGTCTTTCCGTTGGTGAGATAGCGGATAAGTTATCTCTTTCCGTCAAAACCATCAGTATGTATCGCACGCGTTTACTCGAAAAAATGCAACTTAAACATAATGCGGAACTCACCCATTACGCAATCAAAAATAATCTAGTCGATTAATTTTCCCTCTTCTTTTGCCAGTTTTCTGGCATTCAGTTCTATTATTTGTGCCAAAAAAGCCATTCATTCCAGCAGTTTTAATGCCTACAGAACCATTTTTCGCGTTTAAAAGCCATGGTTTTTGCTAAACCAGTCTTTATTCCAGGGTATTTTTATTAAGTTAAGCTAATGATTTTTAAAATTTTTATATGTTGTTTGACTATAGAGCTAAAGATTTAAAAAATGGTGCCGACACAGTTGCATAGGCTGATTTATTGGTGTTATAGAAATAAAATTAATGACTAAGCCCTAAATTTTATTTAAAGCCTACCGATAAAACATTTAACAGCACAGTAGTTAGGCTGTTAATACAGCACTAATTATTATTAAACTTTTAAGGAGTATGATCATGGCAGCAGTATTAGGCACAAACGTAGCATCAATGTTTAACGTGAATGCGTTAAACAAATCAAAAATGGCATTAGATACATCACTAGCGCGTCTATCATCAGGCAGCCGTATTA
>Ga0209231_1000944_pt1 | contig 12772 bp, 11 predicted proteins | sample Deesub45470m_DNA_FD_188086 | JGI IMG/M metagenome (GOLD analysis project Ga0209231, IMG submission 188086) | Deep subsurface microbial communities from North Pacific Ocean - 450_OLKR46/470m Metagenome (SPAdes) (version 2) | ecosystem: Environmental > Terrestrial > Deep subsurface > Unclassified ... | reverse complement strand
ACCGATTTACCAGATCCCGTCGTACCAGCAACCAGCACATGCGGCATTTTGGCTAAATCGGCTACAACAGGTAAGCCTGCAATGTCTTTGCCAAGTGCAATCGCCAGTGGAGATTGCATATCTGCATAGACTTTACTGCCTAAAATTTCTGTTAAGAAGACGATTTGACGTTTAGGATTTGGAATCTCCAAGCCCATATAACTTTTACCTGGAATCGTTTCCACCACACGCACGCTCAACACCGACAATGCACGTGCTAAATCTCTTGCCAAATTGGTGATTTGACTGCCTTTCACACCTGGTGCAGGATTCAGCTCATAGCGCGTAATAACAGGGCCGGGTTGTGCAGATAACACACTGACTTCAATGCCAAAATCAGCAAGTTTGCGTTCAATCAAACGTGAAGTGAATTCTAAGGTTTCATCAGATGGTAACTCGACCACATTATTCGCCTTGTCCAGCAAATGTAATGGTGGCAAAGCAGCATCATTATCAAATAGAGACACTTGATTTTCTTTAAACATGCGTTCACTTTTGACCACTTCCGTTTTGGCCGGTTTGATTTCGATTGGTGCTCTATCTTCCGTGCGTTTACGTTCGTTATTAACAAATTCAGCGCGTTTTTGCTCAACCACTTTACCCACTCGGCGGTCTTGCCAATCATTATATTTAGCGCGAATCCACTCATAAGTAAAGATGACGCCAGCCCCCAGTTTTTCAGTCATCATGATCCAAGACCAGCCTGTGAATAAACTAAACCCAATGGCAAATAATAGTAGCAATAGCATGGAAGAGCCTGCATAACCAAACATGCTGCGCAAAACACCATCGACTGAATAACCAAGAATACCGCCTGCCGCATCAGGCAAGCTAGCTGGCAAGCTAACCAGATGCCCAGACTCTAAAGCACTAGACGCAAGCAGCAATACAGCAAACCCAACCATGTTAACCAATAGGAATGGGCGCTCTTTGTCTTTTTCCTCGATTTGTTGATACATGAGCCAAATAGTAAAAAACGCAAGAATGACCAACCACCAAGCAGAAAAACCAAACAAATTTAACAGCATGTCAGACAACACGGAACCCACTGTTCCACCTGCATTTTGCACGGTAGCATCAGTGCTAGACATATAAAACCAAGATGGGTCTTCTGGATGATAAGAAGCCAAAATGACAGCCAAATACATGCCAACTAGAATCAAAGCCAGCCACCATGCTTCGCGCACTAGCCGTGTATGATGAAGCTGCTTATCGCTTTTAGGTGCTTCTACTTTGTTTTGCGTAGCGGAGGACTTTTTCTTAAAAAACAATCTGTTATTACCTTATATTAATGATTACTGTTAGTTTACTCATTATAACAAAACGAATTTGCTATTTGCTTGTCATAATATTACAGTACATTAAAAATGTATCATTAAAAAATTGAAAGTAATCAAACATTAATAAGGAGAAATAAATGGATATTGGTATTAAACCAAGCGATCGTAAAGAAATAGCACAAGGCGTATCAAAGTTACTGGCAGATACATATACACTTTATCTCAAAACACACTACTTCCATTGGAATGTAACCGGTCCAATGTTTAATAGTTTGCATTTAATGTTCGAAACGCAATACACAGAACTGGCTATTGCGGTTGATGACATTGCAGAGCGTATCCGTGCGCTAGATGAGTATGCGCCTGGCACTTATAGTCAATTTGCAAAATTAAGCTCTATTCCAGAGTCAAAAGATGTCCCGAACGCAACCCAAATGATTAAAGAATTAGTAGAGGGGCATGAAGCTGTTTGTCGTACCGCAAGAAGCGTATTCCCTGCGGCAAATAAAGCAGACGATGAAGCTACAGCTGACTTAGTCACCCAACGCCTACAAATCCATGAAAAAACTGCATGGATGCTACGAAGCATGTTAGAGAAGTAATATAGCAATCACATTAACGCAGCAGTTTTTCAGTGCAGGCTAACCTTTAGGTTAAATGAGCAACGCGAATGGCCGAAGCTAAAAAACTGCATGGATGCTACGAAGCATGTTAGAGAAGTAATGTAGCAAGTGCGTTACTGCATCAGCTTGCTGATAAATCGATCTAAAATAGAACCAATGCCCAGAGCGAATGTTGAAACGATATATGGCAAAATGCCAGAATAGTTTCCATTCGCTCTTTAAATTGAGACTATGCGTCTCTATAATATAAATATACCTCCATTAAAGAAAGTTATCGAATGTCGACCAAGCATGCAAAATTACTCATTTTAGGCTCTGGCCCAGCAGGTTATTCTGCTGCTGTTTATGCCGCTCGCGCCAATCTTAATCCTGTGCTAATTACTGGGATTGCACAAGGTGGTCAGTTAATGACGACAACTGACGTGGATAACTGGCCTGCTGATGCTGATGGTGTCATGGGGCCTGAATTAATGGCGCGGTTTGAAAAGCATGCAGCGCGCTTCAATACGGAAATGATTTTTGATCATATTCACACAACGCACTTAAAAGAAAAACCGATTCGCTTAGAGGGCGACTCTGGTGAATACACTTGTGACGCATTGATTATCGCAACGGGTGCATCAGCGCAATATTTAGGTTTGCCAAGTGAAGAAGCCTTCTCTGGCAAAGGCGTTTCAGCTTGTGCAACCTGTGATGGCTTTTTCTATAAAGATCAAGATGTAGCCGTGATTGGTGGTGGTAATACAGCGGTTGAAGAAGCGCTCTATTTAGCCAACATTGCTAAAAAAGTGACTTTGGTACACCGCCGTGACAAATTCAAAGCGGAAGCCATTCTTGTTGATAAATTGATGGAACGCGTAAAAGAAGGCAAAATTGAGTTAGAAACCTTCCAAACGCTTGATGAAGTCTTGGGCGACAACATGGGTGTGACAGGTATGCGTTTAAAAAGTAGTAAAGATGAAACGACCAAAGAAATTGACCTCAAAGGCGTATTTATTGCGATTGGCCATAAACCAAATACCGATATTTTTGAAGGGCAACTCGAAATGGAGGGCGGTTATATCGTCACTCAAACAGGTCGCAAAGGTAACTTTACGGCGACTAGTGTACCAGGCGTGTTTGCCGCAGGTGATGTGCAAGACCATATTTATCGCCAAGCGGTAACTAGCGCAGGCACGGGCTGTATGGCTGCTTTAGATGCAGAGCGTTATCTGACTAGTCAAGAATAACTAACCGATTCAACCCCTTTAAAAGCGCTTAGCTAGTCATGCTAAGCGCTTTTTTATTAAACGTTTTTATGAATTCGCATTTTGTGGCAAAAGGCTAATGTGCGATAATGCCGCAACATAGAAATAGGTGCTTTTTCTTTTGCAAACAAGCACTTTTGCTATTCAAGCGAATCTAGCAACACCCAATAAAAAATCATATTAGGAACACCATGTTTAACTATAGCAATCAAGAAATTAAAACCAATTTACTAAGCGGCATTACCGTTGCTTTGGCCATGGTGCCAGAAGCCATCGCTTTTGCATTAATTGCACATGTTTCGCCACTAACAGGCCTTTATGCTGCTTTTATCATTTGTCTCATCACCTCAGTCATGGGCGGTCGTCCAGGCATGATTTCTGGTGCAACAGGCGCATTAGCCGTTGTAATGGTGGCATTGGTTGTGCAACATGGTGTGGAGTATTTATTTGCCACGATTGTATTAATGGGTTTATTTCAAATGTTATTTGGCGTGGCAAAACTAGGTAAATTTATCCGCATGGTGCCACACCCTGTGATGTTGGGTTTTGTGAATGGTTTAGCCATGGTCATTTTTATCGCACAGTTTGGTCACTTTAAAACCACACTACCTGATGGCACAACACAGTGGATGGATAATGAAGCACTTGGCATTATGGCTGTTTTAATTGCGATTACGATGGCAATTATCTACTTACTGCCAAAACTAACAAAAGCGATTCCATCAACACTAGCCGCTATTTTAGTTGTTTCTATTGGTGCAATTAGTTTAGGCATCGACACCAAAACGGTTGGTGATTTAGGCTCAATTGCAGGCGGTTTGCCGACTTTTCATTTGCCAGTTGTGCCATTTAATTTAGAAACACTTTACATTATTCTGCCTTACTCATTAATTTTGGCAGCCGTTGGCTTAATCGAAACCTTGCTAACGCTTAATCTAATTGACGACATGACTGAAACACGCGGCAAACCAAATCGTGAATCACTTGCACAAGGCTTTGCTAATATTGTCACTGGCTTATTTGGCGGCATGGGCGGTTGCGCGATGATTGGTCAAAGCATGATTAACATTAACAATGGCGCGCTTAAACGTCTATCTGGCATCGCTACCGCTGTGTTTTTGCTGTCATTCATTCTATTCGCATCTAAATGGATTGAGATGATTCCACTTGCCGCGCTGATTGGTGTGATGTTTGTGGTGTCAGAAAAAACGTTTGAATGGGGTAGCTTTAGATTGTTTGGCAAAGTGCCGAAACCTGATATTTTTGTTGGTATTTTAGTGGCTGTGATTACTGTGTTTGCTGACTTGGCAATTGCCGTGATTGTAGGCGTGATTTTCTCTGCCCTTGCATTTGCATGGGAGCATGCAAAAAACATCCGCGTGACTTCATCGATTGATGAAGCTGGGACTAAAACCTATGTTCTAAATGGCTCGTTATTCTTTGCTTCCATTTCAGCCTTCCAAGGTTTATTCACACCAAAAGAAGATCCAAAAGATGTCGTGATTGATTTTAAAGATGCCAAAGTCGTTGACCATTCTGCATTAGAAGCCATTGATGCACTAGCGGCAAAATATGTTGCGGCAGGTAAAACCTTGCATCTAAAACATCTTAGCCCTGATTGTTTAGAGATTTTAGACAATGCAAAAGGCATGGTAGAAGTGAATGTGTTAGAAGATCCAACCTATCATATCGCGGATAATAAGCTGGGCTAGTTTTGAACAAGACAGGTTTTGAACTAGGCAGGTTTTGTCCTATCATAAACGTATGATTTTGAATGACGACACTGATGATGAACTAAACCTGTTTAAACAAGCAGTTGCCGATGTGCGTCCGATTAAGTCTGTCCGCATTTCGCAACAGCAACTCGAGAAGCCGCAGCCTATCCCTAGGCGAGTAACACAAAATGAGCGCCAAGCACTTCGCGATGCTGATACTGATGCGCTGCTTGAAAAAGAATGGCTTGGACAAGAGACATCTGAAATAGCTGCATACAAAGGTAACTTCGACGAAGATCAGCGTTACCTTATCAACAACAACCTGAGCATCCGTAATGAAACCAATGGTGAACTCAGCTTGTTTAAACAATCCGTTACCAATGTGCGTCCGCTAAAATCTGATGGTGTTGTACAACACCCGATTAAGAAGCCCAAGCCGATTCCGCAACAGTTCCAGTTAGATGAACACCAAGCACTGGCAGACTCACTCAGCGACCACTACATTCCTTCATATGAATTAGAAACAGGAGAAGAACTGCTCTATATTCGCGATGGGCACTCGCCTGTTGTGTTAAGTAAACTCAGACGCGGTTATTGGGTCATCCAAAAACAAATTGATTTACACGGTCTCGTCAGCGATGAAGCACGTGCCTACGTGTCCGCATTTATCTCCGATTGCAAAAAAAGTGGTATTCGCTGTGTGCGTATTGTGCATGGCAAAGGGCTTGGTTCACGTAATAAAGAACCCATTCTAAAGAACAAATTGCGTGGCTGGCTAATGCAAAAAGATGAAGTGATTGCCTATGCGCAAGCAAGACAGCAAGATGGTGGTAGTGGTGCGGTGATTGTGTTGTTGAAGGCTTAATGTGATGACTTGTGAAAAAAGTACACGTCCGTACAATAACTGTTAGGTCTCCACATGCAAGAGATAGAAGTGCATCTTAGCATTCATGAAAGTCTCAACAACTTCAAGCCGTCCTTAGAAGGGTGTGTGTTTCACGTAACGAGCCGAGTCAACTGGACATACATTTTGAATAGCGGTGCTATCAAACCAAACACTAATGGTCAGTTCCACTCGACTTTCGGCTCCTCTCGCAATTCATACTTCCGCAACCGTGGCTGTGTAAGTCTCTTCGACTATCGGTTACCCCTAGACGAGAATGTTGAGTTTAAACGTGGAAAATGTTCTCCATTCCAGCTAGAAGCGCTTCACAGTAATGGACTCACGTTCGCGTTCCTTTCACACAAATCGTACTCACAACTAATTCCTTGGTCAAACTGGAAGATAGATGGTGCTAACCAAGAGATGATAGTTCCTGAAATAGAGGTCGGGTATCTAGGCGCAATCCCTTTAGCAGAGATTGTGCACGTCACACACCTTCTCATTGACGAAGATCCTAACTCACTAGGTTCAAGGCTGAAAAGAGCGCGTAAAACACAAAAATGAGATACTTCCGTCGTATTAAAATATACGACTCTGGAAGACTACACCCACTCTCGAGTCACTACAATCCTAACTCACTCAAACCCGCATGATCATCTGGTCTTCTACCTAGCGGCCAAAAGAACTTCCTGTCACTTTCTTCCATCGGCATATCATTGATGCTGGCATAACGCAGCTCCATTAAGCCATTTGCATCAAACTGCCAGTTTTCATTGCCATAGCTTCTAAACCAGTTGCCTGCATCATCATGCCACTCGTAGGCAAAACGGACGGCGATACGGTCGCCTTCGAATGCCCAAATTTCTTTAATTAACCTGTATTCCAATTCTTTGGCCCATTTGCGCGTTAAAAACTCGACAATCTGCTCGCGTCCTTTAGGAAACTCAGCACGGTTGCGCCATTGCGAATCGACGGTATAAACCAAAGAAGCGCGCTGAGCATCACGGCTATTCCAACCATCCTCTGCCATGCGCACTTTTTGTATGGCTGTTTCGCGGGTAAATGGTGGTAATGGCGGACGGGGTTCATTACTAGTCTGATTCATGTTTCGCACCTTTTGCTATCAATTGATTAAATTGTTGCTGTTCATACTGCAATTGTTGAATAAACATTTCTTTGTTTTTTGTTAAGCGCTGTATCACCAGAGCACCTTCTAAGAAAATCAAAAATCGCTCTGCCCATAACTTTGCTTCATGCGCGCTCATACCAACCTCTTGTGCTAATTTTTCTAAAGCATATAAAAAGGCATCATAGACAGCATTAAGCTGTTGTTGTATCTCTGGCTTTACATCGCCCAAGCTCAATACATTGAGTAAGCAATTCTTTGTGCCATCAACAAAAAATTGTCGTGCCGCTACAATCATCGTACTAAACCGCACCTCTGGTGTAAGGTTTTTATTTAGCAGAGGAATAATCATGTGTTGCTGAATTTGCATTTGTACATAAGTGACAGCAGCCCTCGCCATGCCATCCTTTCCTGCTGGAAAGCGATGGTAAAGACTAGATTTTTTAAGTCCTGTTTCTAATGACAATAAGGAGATGGTAGCCCCTTCGTAACCATGCTTTCTAAACGCCTCAAAGATAGCATTCGTTAATGCATCATCGTTAATTGTTGCTTGCGCCATCAATTGCTTTCACTCGTTTATCTATTGTTAGTAACTATAAATATACCGAACGTTCGTTACAATGTCAATTGTAACGAACGTTCGGTATTGGTCTAGTTTAATGCTTTGGAAGTGGCTTGGTATTATTAAGAGTGCGGCTGGCTAATAAAACACCGCTACTATTATTTTGTATGAAATTAAGCTAGCAAATGACTATTCTTCGCCTAAAAAACCACCACTTTGATGTGACCAGAAGCTAGCATATAAGCCTTTTTTAGCCAGCAAGGCTTTATGTGTGCCTTCTTCGACTATCTGACCTTCATCTAATACGATCAATCTGTCCATCGCAGCGATAGTTGATAAACGATGGGCAATCGCCACGACGGTTTTGCCTTGCATCAGGTTATATAAACTTTCCTGAATGACTGCTTCGACTTCACTATCTAAAGCACTGGTCGCTTCATCTAACAACAAGATAGGCGCATCTTTGAGCATAACCCGTGCAATCGCAATACGTTGGCGTTGTCCGCCTGAGAGCTTAACGCCACGTTCACCTACGTGCGCATCATAGCCTTGGCGACCTTTGGCATCACGTAATTGCAGAATAAAATCATGCGCTTCTGCTCGTTTTGCGGCAGCTATCATTTCAGCGTCTGATGCATCTGGGCGACCGTATAAAATATTGTCGCGTACACTGCGGTGTAGCAATGAAGTGTCTTGCGTGACCATGCCAATGTTGGCACGTAAACTATTCTGCGTGACAGCTTTTACATGTTGGTCATCAATCAGAATCTCACCTTCTTGCACCTCATAAAACCGCAATAACAAGTTCACAGCCGTTGATTTACCTGCGCCAGAACGCCCTACCAAGCCGACTTTTTCACCGGGCTTAATGTTTAAATCAAATTGCGCTAATACCTTTTTTTGCTCAGGATAAGCAAAATTGACTTGCTTAAATTGCACACGACCGTCTTTTACATGCAATGGTTTTGCATCAGTCTCATCCACAATTGTATGCCGCATGGCTAAGGTGTTAATGCCATCTTGCACCGTACCAATTTGCTCATACAGTGACGTCATTTCCCACATCACCCAATGCGAAATACCGTTTAAACGCAAACACATGGCAGCAATCGCGGCAATGCCGCCTATGCTCATTTGTCCATGTGTCCACAACCACAAACCTAAACCAACACTGCTAATAATCAGCAACATATTCAGCAAATGGTTAATCGTTTCTATCGTGCTAACTAAGCGCATTTGTTGGTGTACCGTGCCTAGGAATTCGGTCATTGCGCCTTGTGCATATGAGGCTTCACGCCCGGCATGTGAGAATAATTTAACAGTACTGATATTGGTATAAGCATCGGTAATGCGTCCCGTCATCAGCGAGCGCGCATCAGCTTGTTGCTGTGACACTTTGCTGAGTTTAGGTACAAAGTAAATCAACGCCCATGCATATAATGCAAACCATCCTAAAAATGGCAATATGATCAGTGGATTGAAGCTACCAACAATGGCAATCATCGTGGCAAAATAAATCGTTACAAAGACTAAAATTTCAGAAACAATAAACCAAACATCACGTACAGCCAGCGCCGTTTGCATGACTTTAGCGGATACGCGCCCTGCGAATTCATCTTGATAAAAGCTCATGCTTTGATTGAGCATTAAACAGTGAAAGTTCCAACGCATACGCATGGGGAAATTGCCAGCTAATGATTGGTGTTTAAGCAAAGTTTGTAAGCCAAGCAACACGGTGCTGGCAAGGAGAACCGCTGCTAAAATCAGTAAAGTATGCTTCTCTAAACCCCAAAATAACGCGGGCGGTGTATCGCTTAACCAATCAACGACTTTACCCATCATGGCAAATAACAGCGCTTCAAACACACCCAATAAGGCGGTAAGCAAAGTCATTCCAGCCAATAATGGTCGCATGCCAGCCGTACAGTCCCACACAAAAGTCCAAAAGTGTTTTGGTGGTGGCTTAATAGTATTTTTAGGAAAAGGATTAACCAGTTGCTCGAACTTGGCAAATAAAGCGGATAACATCAATATTTATCGTTTCTCAATCAAGCAAACCGCTTCAGCAGCAATGCCTTCACCACGGCCTGCAAAGCCTAGTTTTTCAGTGGTAGTTGCTTTGATATTAACTTGGTTAACTTCAACGCCACAATCTTGCGCAATATTGCGACACATCTGCGCAGTGTGGGGACTTAGCTTTGGTGCTTCGCAAATGACCGTTGCATCAATATTGCTCACCACATAAGCTTCATCGTTAAGCAGACTTACCACGTGTTGCAATAATGTACGCGAATCAATGCCTTTGTAGCGATTATCGGTTGGTGGAAAGTGCTTACCAATGTCGCCCAAACCTGCTGCACCTAATAAAGCATCGCAGATGGCATGCAATAAGACATCCGCATCAGAATGTCCATCTAAGCCTTTATCATGCGCAATCGTGACGCCACCAATAATACAAGAGCGACCTTCGACCAAACGGTGCACATCAAAACCATGTCCAATTCGCATTTACGTATTCTCCCCAGAGTTTGCAACAATCATCTCTAATAGTGCCAAATCTTCAGGGTACGTCACTTTAAGATTCCTCAACTCGCCATGCACTAGTTTAGGATTTAAGCCTAACGCCTCTATCGCTTCGGCTTCATCCGTTGGTAAACCCTCATATTCGCTCAAGGCTTGTTTAAGCATTGTGTAACGAAACATTTGTGGCGTTTGTGCTTGCCATAAGTTTTGCCTTGAGATGGTCTGATCAACCATATTCATTTCATCCGATTTTTTAATGGTGTCAGCAACAGGTAATGCTAGCAAACCACCAACTGCATCTGTTTCTAATGTATCGAGCAAGCGATTTAGCGATTCATGCGTTAGCCCTGGCCTCGCTGCATCATGTACTAACACCCAATCTTCTGCATCAACTTGCATCGCGTTTAAAGTATTCAACACTGTTTCTGATCGGCTTTCCCCACCCGTGTAATGGATATGCAAACGACTCTCGGTATTGAGCGACAAACTTTGCCAAAACTTGTCCTCCGGACTCAGCGCCAAGTGAATGCTAGCAATCCTAGGGTGATTAAAGAAAGTTTGGATGATATGTGCAATAATGGGCTTGCCCGCAAGGGGCAGATATTGCTTGGGTAACACATTGAGCATGCGTGTACCAATGCCCGCTGCAGGAATAATGACGTGGAATAATTGCATATAAGTTAGTTTAGCATGATGAAATCAGAATAATGGCAATTGTAAACTGAATGACTTAAACCAAGTTAATCTTCCATTTAATTGACTATATTATTTGCCATAATGATTAAATCGAAAAGATGATAAAACGAGATTCAAACCAAAAAGCTTAAATTTAGAGATGCCATATACCCAACTACCCACTGTATTAGATAACATCATTTCTTTAACAGAAGTGAAGGATTCTAATGAGTTAGAACTTTCATTAGTGCAAATGTTACTCTCAATCAGTAATGTCAAACAAACAACCATTTATAGTGCGGGCAGCATCATCAGAACGAAACATGCTCTAGCCAATAATCAACCCATTGCTGATAGCGATACTATTCCAGCTAATATGTTAACCGCCTTGGCTACTTGCTTAGAAACAGCCAAGCCCTCAATTACTCACTTAGATGAGAACAAAATATTAACGTTATTTCCGTTAATGAACGCAAGGCAAACAACGCACGCTGTTATTGCAATAGAACAGACAAATTCATTATCAAACCACGGTTTGATCATGCAAATTTTACATATTTACCACAACTTTTCGACACTGATGAATGAAAATGAGCACGACTCATTGACTGGTTTATTAAATAGAAAAACATTTGATCTTAAAATTAATGACATCATTGCAAGCTTATCAAACAGCAACCGAAATTCGAGTAATAATAATCTTACCTATCTAGCCATTTTGGATATAGACAACTTCAAACAAATTAATGACAGACACGGGCATTTGATGGGTGATGAAGTGTTGTTATTACTGTCTGACCTCATGAGAAAAAACTTTAGGGATAAAGACTTGCTGTTTAGATTTGGTGGCGAAGAGTTTGTTGGTATCTTTCAATGCGCTGATAATGACACCATCATCCATATCTTAAATCGCTTTAGAACAGCCATTGAAGGTTTTAATTTTCCACAAGTCGGTAAAGTCACCGTGAGTTGTGGCTTTACTAACATCCACGCTTTTGACCTCTCATCAAAAGTAATCGACCGCGCAGATACTGCACTTTATCATGCGAAAAATAATGGCAGAAACCATGTGTGTCAACATGAGCAATTAATCGAATCTGGATTACTCTTAGAGAAACAAACTAGCGAAGGCGAAATAGAGTTTTTCTAAAATATCACTAATCGTATACTGCCTCAAAGAGCGCTTATTAAAGTCTTATCTTTAGCTATAGGCTCAACGTTCTAATGATACTTTTAACATTCCGAGTACATAACTGCTCTAAATGGAATGCAGAAGACCCAATCAAATCGGTTAAAAACAACCACCAATGGTTAATTTATTTGGTTTATTTAAACCATTTCATAGTGAAGTTTACTCTAGATTGTTTATAAAATAATTCATTATTTCCATTAAAAACATATAGTTACTAACCTTTTATTGTATGCGGCATAAATATTGCGAGTTCATTTATTCTATTAACAGAGGATAAATGAATGAAAAAACCTTCAAAAAAGATTCTGGCTCATGCCATCACACTTGCATTTAGCGCTAGTGCGTTTAATGCCTTCGCAGAAAAATCGGTAGAACCAGTTGCCATCCAACCTGTTGTCGTTCAAGGCATTTTGCCTGATCGATTGGAAGCCGTTCCAGGCTCATTTAATGTGGTTGATGAAGAAGATTTAGAAGAGCGCCGCCCATTTACTGTAAGAGAAGCGCTAAACAATGTACCTGGCGTTAATATTGTTGGTGAAGATGCATTTGTATTAGCACCCAATATTGGTATTCGTGGCTTAGATCCACGCCGTACTTCACGTACATTATTGTTAGAAGATGGTATGCCTCTATTTTTAGCACCATATGGCGATCCATCAGCACATTACTCAACACCATTACAACGCGTCAACCGCATTGAAGTAGTTAAAGGTTCTGGTCAAATACTATATGGTCCACAAACCATTGGCGGCATGATTAACTTTGTAACAAAACCTGTACCAAAAGATGGTCTTCAAGGTAGCGTTCAAGCTAGTGCAGGTAATAATGATTTTACAGGTTTGCATGCAAATGTCGGTTATGGCGGTGAACGCGGCGGCATTATGTTAGATGTGCTTCAGAACAAAGG
>Ga0209231_1000943_pt1 | contig 12773 bp, 11 predicted proteins | sample Deesub45470m_DNA_FD_188086 | JGI IMG/M metagenome (GOLD analysis project Ga0209231, IMG submission 188086) | Deep subsurface microbial communities from North Pacific Ocean - 450_OLKR46/470m Metagenome (SPAdes) (version 2) | ecosystem: Environmental > Terrestrial > Deep subsurface > Unclassified ... | reverse complement strand
TCGATGATGAAGAGCCTGGTCGGGTGGGCCATGGCCTTAAGTACTCGAGCGCGGGCTTCAATGTGTCTTCTGCGGGATGCGTCCATAATAATCTCCTTGGCTATTTGGCAATATAGCCAAGGAGATGGGGCCATGCAAGGAAAAACAAAGGGCGGCAAGTTTTTTAAGGATGGCTCGGTAGAGGGAGTATGACTGCCTGATCAAAATTCACGGCTTCTTGGTGAACGGTGCATCTGCCTCCCGGCCGAACGCTGAACAGCGGCAGTCAGCAAGGAGGGATGAAGTCAGCAGTTCGTAGACCGGAGGGTCCCTAGGCTTTCTTGTCAGCCTGTTCCAAAGCCGCCAGGCGCTCCCGCAGATCCTTCTCCTTCTGATGGCGTTCGGTAATATCGCGCATGATCGCCGCGACACCCAGGGGGGTTCCCTGCTCGTCCTTGAGCATGACGATGGAGAACTCGGTGGAGAGCCGGTTGCCGCTGCCATGCGTGGCCGGCACCGACAACATTTCGGTGCCATAGCGGGTTTCACCGGTCGCCATGGTCTTGTGATAACCCTCCCAGTGCCTTGCCCGGAGCTTTTCCGGGATGATCAGGTCGAGTGACTGGCCAATCGCCTCCTTGGCGCTATGGCCGAAGATGCGCTCCGCCCCTTTGTTCCACAGGCGAATGACCCCCTCGCGGTCGGCGTAGAGGATGGCGTCGGGGGCTTGGTTGAGAATCTGCGCGGGAAGCTGTGTCATGTCCATGTGGTTCGCCTTTCTTTAACCTGATTATACGTGAGAGGTGAGGGGTTAAAAGGTTTACGCCTTACTCCTCACGGTTAAGGATTCTGGATGTAGGCGTTCTTCCGGGTGTAGAACCACCAGTTGAGCGCCAGGCAGAGGAAATAGAAGATCGCAAAGCCGTAGAGGGCATATTCCGGGGTGGTCGCCTTGATTTGCTCGCCGAACACCTGGGGGATGATGAAGGCGCCGTAGGCCGCAACCGCCGAGGTCCAGCCAAGGACCGGCCCGGCCTGCTCCTTGTCGAAGATCATGGCGATGGAGCGGAAGGTCGAGCCGTTGCCGACGCCGGTGGCGGCAAACAGGATGATGAAGAGGATCAGAAACGGCACGAAGTAGTCTTCTGGAGTCGCCGAACCGTAGGCCGCCTTCATGAACCAGGCGCAGCCGAGCGCCGAGACGATCATGACGATCGAGACCCACTGGGTGACGATGGCGCCACCGAGCTTGTCGGCGATCTTGCCGCCGACCGGGCGGATCAGGGCGCCGATGAACGGCCCCATCCAGGCGAAGGTCAGGGCGCTGGGGCCGTTGGCGTTAATCGTGTTGTGGGTCATCACGCCGTCGACCAGCAGGTGCGAATAACCGAAGATGACCTTGATCGACAGGGCAAAGGCCGCCGAGTAGCCGATGAAGGAACCGAAGGTCATGGTGTAGATGATGGTCATGGCCCAGGTGTGTTTGTTGTTGAAGATGCGGTACTGGCGATCGAGATTGGCACGCAGCGCCCCTGAGGTCAAATACTTCATGCCATAGACTGTTGCGGCGATCACCAGCGGCAGGACGATCCATTTGCTGAGCAGGCCCAAGCCGATCGGCGCCGGCAACAGCAGGTAAAGCCCCAGGGAGGCGGTGACGAAGGCGATCGCCAGCAGGCCGAGAATCTTGGTAAAGCAGAGCGGCGGGGAGCCAATGTTGGGGGACACCGCGTCGGTGGTGATGTTGTTCATGCCGAACCAGCCGGCAAAGGCGAGCGGGATCAGCAGGAGCAGCCAGACGTAACCGGCGTTGTGGATGTAGGTTGCGGTGCCGGCCGGGATCTTGCCGATCAGCGTACCGCTCGAAGTGACCAGGGTCATCGGCTCGCCGCCGAAGATGCCCATGGTCATCACCAAAGGGATGAGGATCTGCATGGTGGTGACGCCGAAGTTGCCCAGCCCGGCGTTCAGACCGAGCGAAGTCCCCTGGACCTTCTTGGGGAAGAAGAAGCTGATGTTCGACATGGACGAGGCGAAGTTGCCGCCGCCGATGCCGGAGAGCAGCGCCAGCAGGTAGTAGACCCAGATCGGCGTCGCCATACTCTGCAGCGCGATGCCGGTACCGACGGCAGGGATCATCAGCATGGCGGTGGTCAGAAAGATGGTGTTGCGGCCACCGGCGATGCGGATCAAAAACGAACTGGGGATACGCAGGGTCGCACCCGAAAGGCCGGCGATCGCCGAGAGGGTGAACAGCTCGGGCTGGCTGAAGGGGAAGCCGAGGTTGAGCATCTGCACGGTGATGATGCTCCAGTAGAGCCAGACGGCGAAGCCGCACAGCAGGCTGGGGATCGAGATCCACAGGTTGCGGCTGGCGATCTTCTTGCCCTCATTGTTCCAGAACTGCTCGTTCTCGACGTCCCATTTGTCCAGATTGGTTGGCATGAAGTCACTCCTTCGTTGTTCAGCTCACAAGAATTTCAGGCATCGCCGAGGTTGCCGGCAGCGTCACGATCGATTTTCTGCATGTCTTCCGGGTGTTTTTTCCGCATCATTCCCTGTACCGTCAGGTGCATCCAGACAAAACAAACCAGGGAGAGGGCGAACATGAACATCCAGCAGCTGGTCCATAGCCCGGTCCACTCGAGCAGGTAGCCGAAGATGATCGGGCAGAAAAAACCGCCCAGGCCGCCGAGCACGCCAACCATGCCGCCAACAACCCCGACCTCCTCGGGGAAGTAGTCAGGTATCAGCTTGTAGACTGCCGCCTTGCCGATCCCCCAGACGCTGCCGAGCAGGATGACAAAGACCGCGAAGACCCAGACGTTGGCCTGGAAGAAAATGCGCGTCACCCCCTTGGCCAGCAGCTCCTTCTTCTTAACCTCCTGGCCCACCTCGACCACCGGCTCCTGCCAGGTCTGTTTGGTGGGGAAGATCAGCATCTGGTCGTCTTTGTACTGAGCTACTTCCTGCCGCTCCTTGTATTTGTAGACCTGCTCGCCGACTGTAACGCTGTCGGGCGCGACGGCCGTGACCACACCGCTGCGCTTGGCCATGACCCCCCGTCCCGGGGAATAGATATCCATCTTGGGGATAATGACCAGGAAACTGATCAGGGTCGAAGCGCCGAGGACCCAGTACATCACCGTACGTCCGCCGAACTTGTCGGACATCCAGCCACCCAGGGCGCGGATCACTCCGGACGGGAGGCTGAACATCGCGGCGAACAGACCGGCAGTCACCAGCGGCAGGTAGTAGACGTTGACGAAATAGGGGACCAGCCACTGCGAGAAGGCGACGAAACAGCCGAATACCAGGAAATAGTAGAGACCGAAGCGCCAGACCCGCACACTTTTAAGCGGTTCCAGCATCTGCACGAACGATTTGTTCGAAGAAGCTGGCTTCTTGTTTTCAGCGAAGAGAAAGAAGATGACCCCCATGGCCGCCAGCATGATCGCGTAGTAGACAGGGAGGTCGCGCCAACCCTCAATGTAGGTGCCATTATTGGTCAACTTGTTGAGCAGGGTCGGCGCCAGCATGGTTGTCAGAGCCGCACCGGCGTTGCCGGCACCGAAAATACCGAGGGCAGTCCCCTGGAATTTGCGCGGGTACCAGACCGAGGTGAAGGCGATGCCGATGGAGAAGCTCACCCCGGCCAGGCCGAAACCGAAGCTGCAAAGGGCAAAGGTGGTGAAGCTGTCGGCTTTCGACAGCAGGTACATCGGCACGGCGCTGATGAACAGCAGCGTGCCGTAGACCGGCTTGCCGCCGAACTTGTCGGTCAGCATCCCGGCCGGCAGACGGAAAAGTGACCCGGTCAGGACCGGTATGCCCATCAGCCAGCCGATCTCGATCGGCCCCCATTTGAAGACCTGATTGTCGGCCAGAAAGGTCACCAGCACGCCGTTGAACATCCAGGCGGCGAAGCAGACCGTGAAGGCCAGGGTGTTGAGAAAGAGAACTTTGTGCGATTTAGCCGTTGCCACTTCCAGCATGCATCACCGTCCCGGTTGGTGGAGGTTAAGAGCCTAGCTGCGCACTCGCGCCCGATACCAGACGACGACCTGCCAGGGCCGCGCCAGATAGCCCAGCGGCACACTGACGACGTGCACCAGGCGGGAGAACGGGAAAATGGCCAGAATCAGGAAAGCGTTGAAGGCGTGCAGTTTGACGACCGCCGGCAGCACCGCCAGATACTGCACCTGCGGATCGAGCTTTACCAGCGACCAGAGCCATGGGGTGGCGGTGTGCAGATACCAGACCGAACCCCAGCGCAGGGTGACGGCGATATAGACGCCGGTGGCGACCTGCAGCAGCAGCGCCGCCAGCACCAGCCAGTCGATCGGCGAGGTGACGACCGCGATCCGGGGGTTCATGATGCGGCGCACCACCAGCAAGACGATGGCGATCAGGGTGCAGAGACCCAGAGCCATGCCGGTGACTTCGAGCAGATAGAGGCGCAGGGGGCTGCCGAGCAGCACACCCCAGCCCGTTGGCACCAGGAAGGCCAGGAAATGGGCGAGCAGGATCACCAGGATGGCGTAGTGCCAGGGGACCGAGCCCCAGTAGAGGATCCGGCTTTCCAGAAACTGGGACGACTGGGACGACCAGGAATAACGGTCGATGCAGTAGCGGTAGAAACCGACCCCGACCATCAGGGCCAGCGCCACATAGGGGAAGACGCCAAACAGGATCATGTCCGTCATGAGAGACTCTCCTTTGCTCGCTCTATTGCCGGTCGCCCGGGTTCAGCCAAAGCTGTTTCTGCCAGAAAGCCCTGCAGCGCCCGGATCAGCTCCAGATAGGGACGGTTATCGTCCTCGAGCCCCAGGGTGCATTTTTCCAGCGCCGGCAGCAGCCCGTCGTTGATCATTTCCTGCCGGCAGTCCTGATCATCGATCGAACCGACGAAGCGCAGCACCTCGCTGAAATGATCGGGCAGGTCGCTGCCGGGGGTGAAGCCGTACTGCCGATAGAGCTCGCGCAGCCGCAGCATGAAGAAGGTCCGTTGCTGGTTCTCGCCGCAGAGCTGGTAGCCGACGTAGGGGTGACAGAGCGCCTGCAGGTCGAAGGTGCCGGTAAAGGCCTCCTCGATCCGGGAAGGGTCGTTGGTGCCGAGAAAGTCGCGAAAGCGTGTCAACGCGCTGCTGGCTTCGGCGCTGACTCCCTGCAACTGTTCGGCGCAAGCGGCGGCCTGCTCGGCGACCCGCTGGTCGGGATAAGTGAACAGAACGGCAAACTGCCGGCAGAGTTGCTGATGATTCGTCAGTGCCAGCATGCTCACCACCGTCTCTTCGGCGGGATGCGGCTACCGAAGCCCATCTCCTGCCGGTGCTGTTCGGGATCCATGCCGGCTTCGATCGCCTGCTCGCGCAGCATTGGTGGCACGACGATGCGTTCCTTGATGCGGGTCAGCGCAGTCATGCGGAAGATGGCATCGGCCGTTTCCGCTGTCAGGCCGGCCAGGTCGCGGGCCTTGGCTGCTTCCTCTGCCGGCAGGTCGCCGACGCTGAGGTGGCGGCGCTGCAGACGGACCGCGATCAGCTTGCGATAGACCGCCTTGACCTCTTCCTGGTTGCCGCCAGCGAACATGCCGGCCAGGTACTGCATCGGCAGGCGGGCCTGCTCCAGGGTGGTGAAGAACTCTTCGGCCAGTTTCTGCCTGCCCAGATTGTCCATCGACAGCACCGGCAACAAAGGCGGTACGTAGAAGAGCATCGGCAGGGTGCGGAACTCGGGGTGCAACGGCAGGGCGATCCCCCACTCCTTGACGAACTTGTAAACCGGTGACTTCTGGGCCGACTTGATGACCTGATCGGGAACGCCAGATTTTTTGGCATCGGCGATTACCTGGGGGTCGAAGGGGTCGAGGATGATCTCCCGCTGGGCCGCGGCCAGGTCCTTGTCATCGCGCATGGCGACCGACTCGATGCGGTCGGCATCGTAGAGCAGCACGCCGAGGAAGCGGATGCGGCCGACGCAGGAGTGGAAGCAGCCTGGTGCTTCACCGGCCTCCTGGCGCGGGTAGCAGAGAATGCACTTCTCCGACTTGCCGCTGGCCCAGCCGTAGTAGGTCTTCTTGTAGGGACAGGCCGAGACGCACATGCGCCAGCCACGGCACTTGTCCTGGTTGATCAGCACAATGCCGTCCTCGCCGCGCTTGTAGATCGCCCCCGAGGGACAGCTGGCGACGCAACCGGCGTTGAGGCAATGGTTGCAGATGCGCGGCAGGTGGAAGAAGACCATCTTCTCGATGGCGAACAGCTGCTGCTGCTCCTCGGCGCTGAGCTGCACCACCCCCGGATCATTGGCGGCATAGATGTTCGAACCGGAGAGATCGTCGTCCCAGTTGGGACCTGACTCGATCTTCATCGGCTTGCCGCTGACCATCGAGATCGGCCGGGCGGTCGGCTGGTCTTCGCCGGCCGGGGCGCTGGTCAGATCGCCGTAGCGGTAGGTGAACGGCTCGTAGTAGTCGTCCATGGTCGGCAGGCTCGGGTTGTGGAAGATTTTGCCGAGCAGGCCGGCCTTGCTGCCGAGCTTCAGGTTCAGCTGCGAGCCGGAGCGCTGCCAACCGCCCTTGTATTCTTCCTGATCTTCCCACTTGGTCGGGTAACCGGTCCCCGGTTTGGTTTCGACGTTGTTCCACCACATGTATTCGGCGCCCTTGCGGTCGGTCCACAGGTTCTTGCAGGCGATGCTGCAGGTGTGGCAGCCGATGCATTTGTCGAGATGGAAAACCGATGAGACCTGTGCGCGTATATTCATCGTCATAGCTCCTTGATCCCCACTGGCCGCTACCAGTTCGGCTCCCCTTTGAGTTTGCGTACCAGGATGTAGGTGTCACGGTTGGCACCGGTCGGCCCCCAATAGTTCCAGCCGTAGGTGAACTGGCCGTAGCCGCCGAGCATCAGGTTCGGCTTGAGACGGATGCGGTTGAGGCTGTTGTGGCCGCCGGCTCGTTTGTTGCCGCGTAGCGGCGACTTGGGTACACCGATGGTCCGCTCCGTAGCGTGATAGAGGAACGAGATGCCGCGCGGCAGACGAGAACTGACAATGGCGCGGGTTACTACCACGCCGTGGTCGTTGTAGACCTCGACCCAGTCGTTGTCGACCACGCCGATTTGGGCCGCATCCTGATCGTTGAGCCAGAAGGGATGACAGCCGCGGGACAGGGTCAGCATGCGGTGGTTGTCGGTGTAGGTGCTGTGGATGCCCCACTTGCCATGTGGCGTCAGGTAATTGAGCATGATGCTGTTCTGGTCGCCGGTGTCAGTTGCCAGAAAATCCTGCAGGGTGCCGTGGTCCGGCTTCGGCTTGTAGGTCGGCAGATGCTCGCCGGCCGCAATATAACCCTGGTGATCGAGATAGAAGTGCTGGCGGCCGGTCAGGGTCCGCCAGGGGACCAGCTTTTCGACATTAAGGCAGTAGGCCGAGTAAGCGCGGCCGTTGTCCATCAGACCGGTCCAGATCGGGCTGTTGAGCAGGCGGCGCGGCTGGGCGGCGATGTCGGCGAAGGTCATGCGTACGTCACGGTTGCCCTCCGCGAGATCGGTCAACGGCAGGCCGACCTTCTTTTCTTCGGCCTGGAAGGCGCGGTAGGCGATTTCACCGTTGGTCTCAGGCGCCAGCTTGAGGATGATTTCGGCGGCGTTTTTCGCTTCCGCCAGTGAGGGGTAGGTCTGACCGTTCCAGCTCTCGGTCGGGCCGTCGGTTTTTAACTCCTCGTAGAAGTCCGCGACCGACCAGTTGAGGCCGTGGGCACCGATGCCGTTCTTTGGCACCTCGGGACCATAGGAGATGAAGCGGTTGTAGAGGTTGACGTAGTCGCGCTCGACCACCACCAGACCGGGCATGGTCTTGCCGGGGATCGGCTCGCACTCGCCCTTGCTCCAGTCTTTGATCTCGAACTGGGCCATCTCGGCCGGGGTGTCGTGCTGCAGCGGCACCGAGACGATTTCGCGCACCGGTTCCGGCAGATGGGTCACCGCCAGCTCGCTGACCTTTTTCGCCAACCCCTTGAAGATGTCCCAGTCGCTCTTCGACTCCCAGCAGGGCGGCACCGCCGCCTGCAGCGGGTGGATGAAGGAGTGCATGTCGGTGGTGTTGAGGTCGTCCTTTTCGTACCAGGTCGCGGTCGGCAGGACGATGTCGGAGTAGAGGGCCGAGGTGTCCATGCGGAAGTTGATGTCAACCACCAGGTCGAGCTTGCCTTCCGGGGCCTGCTTGTGCCACTTGACCTCCTTGACGAACTCCTCGGCGGTCTCCGGCGCGATGCTGCTGTTGTGGGTCCCCAGATAATGCTTGAGGAAATATTCGTGTCCCTTGGCACTCGACATCAGGGCGTTGCCGCGCCAGATGATCCACAGCCGCGGCCAGTTCTCCGGCGCATCGGGATCCTCGACGGCGAACTTCATCGTCTTGTCTTTAAGCTGTTTTACCGTCCAGTCGACGATCTCCTGGTTGCTGGTGGCGCCGGCGGCTTCGGCCTGTTTGACCGTCTCGATCGGGCTGCGATCGAACTGGGGATAGAAGGGCAGCCAACCGTTGCGCACCGCGCGCACCTGATGATCCATGGTGTGCCCCGCCGTGATCGGGTTATCTGCGGCGACCGGGTTGATCCGCGCTTCATCCGTGGTGCGCTCGTAGCGCCACTGGTCGGTATGTACGTAATGGTAGGAGGGGGCATTCTGAAAACGCGGCGGCTTGGCCCAGTCGAGGGCCCCCATGATCGTCGCCCAGGGGGCGGCCGGCGCGAGTTTTTCCTGGCCGACGTAATGATTGAGTCCGCCGCCGTTCTTGCCGACGCAGCCGCACAACATCAGGGCTGAAATCCCGGCGCGGTAGATCAGGTTGGCGTGATACCAGTGATTGACGCCGGCACCGATGATGATCGAGCATTTGCCCTCGGTCTTCTCGGCGGTCGAGGCCCATTCCCGCGCAAACTGGATGACGTTGGCGCGGTCAATGCCGGTGAATTTTTCCTGCCAGGCCGGGGTGTAGACGCCATTCTCGGCATCGTAATCCTGCGGGTAGTCACCCGCCAGGCCGCGATTGACGCCGAACTGAGCCATCAGCAGGTCGAAAACGGTAGTGACTGCGACCCGGCCGTGCGCGGTGTCCACATAGCGCACCGGTACGCCGCGCTGCACGGAGCTGCTGTCGGAGAAATCGTCGAAAGTGACCTGCAGAACCTCGTCATGGCTGTCGAGCAGTGAGAGTTGCGGCGCAAGCTCCGAGCCGTCCTGGCCGTCCTTCATCTGCAGGTTCCACTCACCTTTTTTCTCCTGCCAGCGGAAGCCGAGGGTGCCGAGCGGCATGCGCGGCTCTTGGCTGGTTTCATCCCAGACCAGATACTTGAAGCCACCATTCTCCTCTTTACTGTAGCGCTCCAGTTCACCGGCCCGAGCCATGCGGCCAGCGCTGTAGCGACCATCTTTTTCGTCGAGTTCGATCAGGAAGGGGGTGTCGGTGAAGCGCTTCAAATAGTCCATGAAATAAGGCGTCTGCGCCTGGTGATGGAATTCGCTGAGGATGACATGGTTGACCGCCATCCAGAAGGCGCCATCCTGGCCGGCATGGGACGGAATCCACCAGTCACCATGTTTGGAGGTGATGTTGAAATCGGGGGCAAAGACCGTGACCTTGGAACCGTTATGCCGGGCTTCTGAGAGGAAATGGGCGTCCGGGGTGCGGGTCATGTCGGGGTTGGAACCGACCACGGCGATGTACTTGCTGTTGTACCAGTCGGCGCTTTCGGCGACGTCGGTCTGCTCACCCCAGATCTCCGGCGAAGCGTTGGGCAGGTCGCAATACCAGTCGTAAAAACTCAGGTTGGCGCCACCGAGCAGCTGCATGAAACGCGAACCGCCGGCGAAGCTGAGCATCGACATCGCCGGGATCGGCGAGAAGCCGACCAGGCGATCGGCGCCGTACTTCTTGATGGTATAGATGGTCGAGGCGGCGATGATCTCTTCGACCTCGTCCCAGCTGGAGCGGCGGAAGCCACCCTTGCCGCGCGCCTGCTGATAGCTCTTGCGCTTGGCCGGGTCTTCGACGATTGCGGTCCAGGCGGCCACCGGGTCGGCGTGCTCGGCCTTGGCCGCGCGCCAGAGATCGGTCAGCACGCCGCGCAGGTAAGGGTACTTGATGCGCAGTGGGCTGTAGAGGTACCACGAAAAGGAGATGCCGCGCTGGCAGCCGCGTGGCTCGTAGGGGGGGAGTCCCGCCTCGAGCTCCGGGTAGTCGGTCGCCTGCAGCTCCCAGCCGACGATGCCGTCCTTGACATGCACGTTCCACGAGCAGCTGCCGGTACAGTTGACGCCATGGGTGCTGCGCACCACCTTGTCGCACTGGTTGCGGTTGCGGTAGAACTCTTCCCACTTGCGGGACTTGGGGTCGACGATATCCTTGATCCAGCTCATGCCAGCTCTCCCTTCCCGGAACGGGTTCGTTCAACCAACGGGCGGCGTACGCCCTGCTGACGGCGCCAGCCAAGGGCGCCGATCAAAACCAGCAACAGCAGCGTGACCAACCCGACATGCCCCGCCAGACCGGCGCCAATGTCGGGCTGTGCCCGGCTTGCCATCGCGGCAAAAAAGGCTGCGAGATCGGCCTGCTCGTCTTCGCTCAAGGGGCGCTCGGTATAAATGGCTGTCATGCTGTCGAAAGCGGTTGGGTCTTCCAGGATGGCGGTTACTCCGTCCTCACCGTAGTCGTCAAAGAGCGCGGTCAAATCGGGGCCATAGTTCGCCCCGGCGGCACGGCCGAGCTCGAGACCGGCTATGCCGTGACAAGCGAGGCAGGGGGCCCCTCCGGCGGAAAAGGCGAGCGTGCCGACGAACAGGGCCTCGCCACGCTGCGGATCGCCCGGTTGCGCCAGGCCTGCGGCCGGCAGCAGGAAAAGTCCTGCCACCAGCAACGACAGACAATTCAGAGTGCGTCCAGTCATAAGAATCCCTCTCGATGGCTTGAGGTTGGAATGAAACGCGTCGATCTGCTGGCGGCGGCCTTGGAAGGGTCAGGAAGGTAGGAAACCGCCGTGATCCATACGTCTCAGGGTGGATGCCAGACAGCTTATCGCAACATGAGAAAAACTCCACGTTAAGCCACCTATAAAACGTTTTTATAAAAATGCATTTGACCTCGGTCAAATTACTTCAAAATTTATTAACTTGCGTTTAACAAGCGACTGAAGATAACGTTATCGCTATGCACAATTCGCACAACGAAATCATGACCGGGGTCACTGGTGTCCTCCTGGCGGGCGGCAAGAGCCGGCGCATGGGGAGCGACAAGGCGCGCATCGAAGTGGCAGGGCAAACCCTGTTCGCACGATCTCTCGCGTTGCTGCAGCGATATTTCCCGACCGTCCTGATTGCCGGCGACCGGCCGGACCTGGCTCGGCCGGAGATTCCCGCCTTGCCGGACATCTATCCCGGCAGTGCCCTGGGCGGCCTTTACACCGGGCTGAGCACTGCTGCCACCGATTGGATCTTTGTTGCCCCGTGCGACATGCCTTACCCGGACGGTCGCATCGTCGAACTGCTGTTGCAGCAGCGCAACGGCTGCGATGCCGTGGTGCCGCGCACGCCAGGCGGCTACGAGCCGGTCTTTGCCCTCTACCACAAACGCTGCCTGCCGCAGATGGAGGCGATGCTGCACCGGGGCCAGTACCAGATTTACGACTTCTATCAACGGATCGACGTCCGTTATCTCGACTGGCATGACATGCCGGACGGCTGGGAACGATCCCTGCTCAACATCAACACCCGTGAACAGCTGGAACGCATCAGGGAGGAGGAATCGTGAGTACGCCTGTTGTTTCGATCGTCGCCAAAAGCGGTACCGGCAAGACGACCCTGTTGGTGAAGTTGATCGCCGAACTGAAGCGGCGCGGCTATCGGGTCGGCGTTGTCAAGCACGACGCTCACCGTTTCGACATCGACCGCGAGGGGAAGGACTCCTGGCGACTCACCCAGGCCGGGGCCGACACCATGATGATCACCTCGCCGGACAAGTCGGCCATGGTCAAGCTCCATGCGCCGGACGAGGAGCCGACTCTGGAGCAGACCGTCGCCCGCTATTTCATCGACGTCGACCTCGTCCTCACCGAAGGCTTCAAAAAGAGCACCATGCCCAAGATCGAGGTCCACCGCCAGGAACGCAGCCCGAAGCTTCTTTGCCGTGGTGAGGAGTATGATCCGCACCTGATCGCGGTTGCCTCGGATACGCTCATGGAAATAGACGTCCCGCTGCATGATATCAACGATGCCCGGGGGCTGTGCGACCTGATCGTCGCGCGGTTTCTGAGTCGATGAAGATGCGGGTTCGCAGCAAGATCTGGTTGGAAGTCGACGGTCAGCCGTTTCTCGGCGACGGCCGCTACCGGCTGCTGGCTGCCGTGGAACGCAGCGGCTCGATCAACGCGGCCGCCCGCGAACTCGGCATGTCCTATCGCAAGGTCTGGGCGCAACTGCAGGCCATGGAAGAGACGTCCCCCTTCCCGATCCTGATCCGGCGTATCGGCGGCAAAGACGGCGGCGCATCGCAATTGACCGACGAGATTGTCGAACTGATGAAGGGCTTTCAACAGCTGCGTGACCAGGTCAACACCGAAGCGGATTATCGATTTGACCAGCGCTTTCCTGAGGGGACGGAATGATACAGAAATTGTTGGTTGGAATAATCACCCTGCTGTCGTTGCTTGCCCCCGGTTTACACGCCGCAGCAGAGCAGCCGGTCGTGGTCTTCGCCGGTTCGGCCTCCCAGCCGCCGCTGGAGGCGGCGGTCGC
>Ga0209231_1000942_pt1 | contig 12779 bp, 12 predicted proteins | sample Deesub45470m_DNA_FD_188086 | JGI IMG/M metagenome (GOLD analysis project Ga0209231, IMG submission 188086) | Deep subsurface microbial communities from North Pacific Ocean - 450_OLKR46/470m Metagenome (SPAdes) (version 2) | ecosystem: Environmental > Terrestrial > Deep subsurface > Unclassified ... | reverse complement strand
TTTCCGGCGTGGTGGTTGCTCGCACTTCCAACACTACCAGAAACCCCATCATGTCCTGCTTCTCAACTCGCCCTTTTTGCGGGTGGTGCACTTTGAACTAGAATCTACCTAAAGCGCCTTTTCTGCTTGTCTTAGTCCTTACTTTATTCACTTGCATTGGTTGTTCAGCACCTCAAAATAAAATTGTCGGTGTCTGGGAAATGCAAGAAGTAGATATTAATCAAACATCTCAAGCTCCACGTGCTGCCATAACAAACAAAAAAGACATATACACATCTACCGGTATTTATCATGATACTGCAGCTGACAGCACTACAATCACTGACACGAATCTGAGAAACTACAAAATCGAAGGCGATGAATTAACTATCACCCAAGATGGGCGCAAAGTTCGAGGGGGCAAAATCAGTTTCCCAACAGAACGCACACTTGTTATTGAAAATGGCGGTGTAAAAGTCACCTTCCAAAAAGTATCAAACAACCCCGATGAGATACCTGCATTAGAAGAGAAAATGGTGAAGGTTAAATTTCAAGGCAAGAGCATAAACTAAAGACTTGCTAACCATCCAAGCGGATGGACATAACAGTGTGCATCCCGAAAGGCAAAACCAATTTGCGGTAGTAGGCCGTTTCTTCACATCGCCACCGCTTATCCCGACCGTTAGGTATAAAAATGTTTTTAATTGGTTGCATTGTTGCAATAGCAGCATCTTACCTCGCATCTCTTTTCATGAATTTCTTCATAAAAGAATTCATCTCAACAGGAAGTAATGAATTTCGTTATTGGTTTACAAGCATTATAATTTCAATTTACTTTTCAATGACTCCAGCATTCACACTTTATTTTGGTTTTGAAAATCGCTCAAATAAATTCAACATATCAGGAGAAATGGTTTTTAAACTTTCATTTATAATTTGTTTTATTGTATATTTTTTAATAATTGCGATATCTAGAATTAAACACAGAACAAACTCCAATATTATTTTTCTTTGCACTGCGCTTTTTGTTTTAACATGTATATCATTTTACATTTCATGTAGGCATGCAAAGCTATTAGAAGTTGATTATGTTATCATTCTATACCCAACAGCACTTATTTGTTTTTTTGTTGCTCAGTTCAATATATCGTTACTCTATAAAAGATACTGCGTATATACCTAGCAAGATAAAGGCGGACGAAATGGAGCGCTGTTGTTCTCGAAAAGGTTTCTACTAGGCCTACCCGGAACGTTGTCGCCGCTTATCTCAGACCGTTGTGCCTTGGATACAGAATTGATTGAAATTGCGTACATAGTTTTCATGGTTTTGTTGCTCGGCGCTGCTATGTTTTGGGGTGCGCGGTATTCAAAACTCAAAAGCGATGAGCACAAAAGAACCTATGTACCCGATCCCAACCAAATTGGACCATACGATCTCTTCCAAACGGGGGCCAATTCATACTGGAGAGAGTTTCGTAAACAATTTGGTTCGTTCTTAGAGTGGGGCAAGCCAATGGTTTTAAACGAATGGGACACCTTCTTTTGCAAAATCACCATTGGCCTATTGGTCTTGTTTTTTATTGTCGTTGCTTGCTTTGCCGGCACATAACCACATGTTCAAGCGGACTGGGGACCTTCCCCCGATATAGTTGACACCTCAACCTAACCAAAGAAGTGTCAGATGCCGAAGGACACCGAAAGGTTTCAAGTCTTGACATGCCACTTTACCTGCGTGGCGGCCTGAAAAACGGATCAAACAAAAAGCCACCGGCATCATCCGGCGGCTTTTTTTGATTTGTTTTCAGCGCTTCTTTCGTCAGTCTTGTCTTGCCCGGGCTCTGCCCGCTATCCACCAACGCAGCGCGCCAGATTGAAACTATTGCGCACGAGCCAAGGGGAAGCCCTGTCCACTCGGCGACGCAACCGGGTACTGTTTGCGGTTAAACAACTTCTCTGCCAGCTCCGGCACCTCATCCTCAATGTAGTTGGCCAGTTCGGTGGTTTTGATAAAACCGTCTTTATCCAGATCAGCATTACCTTTTAGCCCCTGGCTCAAGACGTAGGTAAAAAGGCCGTGGTCACGGTAGCCCTCCAGCGCCTCCTGCTGGGAATTGGCGGCGGAGAGGATGGTCGAGCCGACGGCACGTGACAACACTTTAAAGGCGGTGTCTTCACTCATGCCGCGGGTGAGCATGGCAACCTGGATGGCATCACCGAGTTTTCCGGCGTTGCAGGTGTCGAGTACAATCAGTTTTTTAGCGGCCGGGATGTTTGAGATCAGCTCTTTCAAGCGGTTCTGGCTCAAGGCATCGCGTTTAAGTTTCGCAGTCGAGGTTGCGCCGACATTGGAGGTGATGAGGAAATACTCGCCGTCATCGACTGTGCCGTGCGACGCGACATAAAACACAAACAGGTCGTTCGGCCCGACCTGTGTGCGCATCTGGTCAAGGGCTGTTGTAATCGCCGCGCTGGTTGTTTCCTGCCGGGTGGTTAACTGCGTAATCTTGATGGTGTCAAATAAGCCTCTGGCCCCGGCATTGATGGTGTCGGCAAACAACCGGGCATCGGCCACCGGATATTTAAGCGTGAGTTTTGGATTTTCATAATCCTGAATGCCGATCACCAAGGCATAAAGAGCCGGTCTCTTCACGGCAGTCTGGGAATCGATTTCATAGAGTGCATCCGTGCTTTGCATCGAGTTGTCGGCATTAAAGGCAATGGCGCGCAAACTGTTCTTGCCCGAGACCAGTTGCAGCGGGTAGGAGATTGTGCGGGTTTTGTTCACGGTTACCGCATTCATGGTGATGGAACGGCTGCCGCGATCGAGCACGACGGCGGTTCCGTTGAGATACAGGCGGATGTCACCGATGCCACCGCCCTGATCGGTGACTTCCAGAGTTATGGTCGCCTGGTCAGAAGTGACTGCCGACGGCGTGTTGATGATGACCACGTTGGGGGGCGGTTTTATATCGGCGACTTTTCGCATATCAGACAGGGGCGCATGGCCGGCGAGGGCGACCTTGACGATATCCGGCCGGTAAAAGGATTCCCGCAGTTGCGAGATGGTGTACGGCTTGCCGCCGACGCTGACGCTTAGGTACTGGTCCCCCTTTTCGGATGAATTGTAGTAGCCGTTCGGCGTCGTCACCAGCCACTCGCCATCTTCGAAGCTGATCATGGTGGCGAGCTCGTCACCGGTTGCCACTTCGTAGAGCCGGGTGGAGGCGAGAGAGGCGACGACGGCGGTCTTGCCGTCGGGAGAAAACTTGACCGCCGGCGCGGTGTTCATCATGGTTCCTTCGGACTCATCGACGGTATTGAATTGCCGGACCATGTTGCCGGTGGCAAAGTCCCACAGCTTATATTCTCCCCGGAGGTTACCGCTTAAGAACTGTTTGCCATCGGGGGAGAAAGTGAGGGCGTGGACCTGGTGCAGGATTTTGCTGACACTGAAGGCTCCGCCTGGAATTGCGGCGTTTCCAAATTCTTTTGTTTGTGTCCCAGTCAACGTGTCAAGCACCACGAACGATATGTTTAAATCACTGTGCTGCCACTTTTGTGCGTGGTGAGACAGCAAAACCTGCTTGCCATCGGGCGAAAAAGCTGCGGCGTCACACTTGATCTCTTTTTTCCAGAGTTCCCTGCCGGTTACGGTTTCTGAAAGCCTTACAGAAAAGACCGGAGACGAGATGATTGTTTTGATCTCGGCTCCCCAGGCCAAGACATGCTTTCCATCTGGAGAGAGCTTCCCGGTGAAACCGGCCTGACCAAGAGAAGATGCGCTTCCAGCTTTGTTGATCAAGGCTCCTGTTTGAATATCGAGTAAATTGAGGGCGCCGCCGCTAAAGCCCCCGGTTTGTCCCAATAGCAATTTTCCATCCGGCGAAAAAGACAACTTGCCGCCGATGGTTTCAGTGAATGATTTGAGCTGCGAACCGGTGGTTGCATCCCAGAGGGTCGTAACCTCCGCAGTGAATTTCGTCATGCCATGGGTGCTGATGGCAATGGTTTTGCCATCAGGGGAATAGAGTGCATCGGCGATGATCGTGGCCCCTGGGGGGTTCTTGAATTGCATGGTCTCGCTGGCACTGTCCAGATCCCAGAGTTTTGCTGATCCGCCCGTCCCGCCGGCAACGACACTCTTGCCATCGGGCGCGTAATCGACCACCACGATCAGCGGAACTTTTTCCTTCACCTCCATGGTCATGCCGCCAGCTTTGAGTTGAATCTTCGGCGTGACCGCACACCCACCAATCAGGATTGCCAGCGACAGCAGCAGAGTTATTCTCGGAGTCACCATTTTTCGCCTCCAGTAAAGGGAGCAAGCAAGGGGTATGACGAACCTTTTTGGTCAATGCCAAAAAGGATTAAAATGAGAATGAACTACACCCTGCCTCCTTTGCAATGCCATATTTAAAGTCGGCAGGAGATTTTGTTTAAATGGACCATGGTCGGGGTAGGAAAATTGACAAATCATCTTAAATAGACCTTTGGCTCAAACAGAAAGCCGCCGGGCATCATGCCGGCGGCTTTCTGTGTCGGGGACCATTTAGAGTGATGTAAAGCCTATTTACTCATGATCAATGCGGGCCCGAAATTCATAAAAGCAGGTAGATATTTGTAGACAGTTTCAGTGATGACCCGGGTGTCGGCATCGTGCAGTTCGAGGTTTTTGCTGGCGAGTTCGGCGTCGACGTCAGCGATGATGTTGAGCAGAACCCAGTAGGTGATCTCGTTCATGTTGTCGGGTTTGTCCCACGGGGGGTTGTCGCTGTTTTTATGGTAGGTCGCTTTTAAAATCTCGATCAATAGGGCGTCTTCGTAGATCGCTTCGTCCTTTTTGAGTCGTTTAATCGCATTCTTGAATATGGCATCCAAACGTTGGTTGGCGATTCGTCTAATGGTAATGTTTTTAAAAAATCCCATAATCGGCTCTCTGAGGTCATCGGTTTATATTTTAAAAAACGGGCAAGAAAAATAAGGAAACCAGATAATGGTTTTATATCGGTAATATTGCAACCCCTTTGATTCATCTCGGCATAAAAGACCGCCAGCAAGGTGGCCGGCAAGCAGGGAGTAGGGCTGAATTATTAAAATTTGTCATGCATTTGATTCAACCTGAACTCTGATTGTAAGACGATAAATCATCCCACCTTTCGGAACAGTCAAATAATTTATAGGCTAAAGCAAAATCTTGTCTCACGCAAAGCCGCAAAGACGCCAAGGTTGGCCCTACAACCTGAGGTTTTCTTTGCGCCTTTGCGTCCTGAGTGAGCAACGCGAACGAGCGTGAGATTGACTATGATCTTGCTAAACAGCTCCTTAGTGGCGCGAAGCAGATAAGCAGCTTATTAAATAGGGTGTGCCGTGCGGCGCGCTTTTTTGCTGGTCAGGGGGAGGTGGCGGGGGGACGGATCAGGCAGTCAGCCTGTTCGGCGAAGGACCAGTAGAGCTGGCGTGCATCGTTTAAGCTCAGGGTGAGCTGCAGCTCGCTGGCGGGGGTGGAAAAGAGTTGCCAGACGGCGCGGCTGCCGCGGCTGGCGGTGTCACCGATGCCGCGACCGATGCGGCCGATGGCGGCGACGAAACCGCTGCCATCGGAGCGGACGTTGATCCGGGTGCCGTCTTCGAGGATCAGCCGGTAGTTGCCCGGCATATCGTCGCGCTCAAGAGCTTGCAGGGTGTCGTCGCCGTTCTCCTGATCGCTGGTGACTTCGCTGTTCGCTGCTTTGTCGGGAATGATCAACTGCTCGCGCCTGGGCGGGCTGGAGGTTTTGCGTTGGGCAAGGGTGTGGTTTTTTGCCGCCGGCATCGGCCCGTACAGCTTGCCGGCCTGCAGGGGGAGGCTGCTGATGGTGACCCCGCTGGCCTTGAAGCGGATGACGCTCTCACGCAGATCGAACAGGATATAGAGTTTGCCACTGCGCGCCAGCTGTAGCTCGGCGGTGAGCAACTGGTTGTCGATGAGCAGATCTGCAGTTTCGTCGGCTCCGGCGGATAAGGGGAGCAGCAGCAGGATGAGGAGAATCAGCCGGTGCATCAAAAGATAATCACTCGGGTGCCAATCGGCAGCGTACGATAAAGCTGCTCGAGATCTTTGTCACCGAGGCGGACGCAGCCGTGGGAGACATTGCGGCCGAGCATGCGGGTGTAGAGGGTGCCGTGGATGAAGTAGCCCTGGCCGATGCCGAGGGCGTAATCGCCCATCATGCCCGGTTCGGCGCGGCCGGCAAGGTTTTTGGGGATCGCTTCACCCTCTTCGATAAAAGCCCAGTCGGGCTTCATCCAAAGCGGATTGGTCAATTTTGACTGGATGCGGAATTGGCCGCGCGGAGTGTCGAACACCCAGCGGCGGCCGCTGGTCGGGTCTTCAAGGACGTTGCCACTGCCGCAGGAGGCGATCATTTCGGCTTTGGTGTTCTCGCCGCGGCGCAGAAGAACCTTGTTGCCGGCGGTGTCGATGACCAGATAGTCGCCGGCCGGAGCCAGGGCCTGAATGCGGGCGCTGAGGGCGGCATTTTTTGCGCGCAGCCTGGCGATCTCCGGGGAGGACGGCGCGGTTACGACCGCCGCGGCCGGGGGGGGCTGACGCGTCTTCGCCACGGCCACTGGCGCTGCCACGGACAGTGGCGGGGCAATGACGGCCGCTGTCGGGACAGGTTGGCTGCTGTTTGGGGTGCGGAGCAGAAAGAACAGGGCACAAATCAGCACCAGACCTGCGCCGCCACCAAGGGCAAGCCGACGCCGGAACCGTCGGTCGGACGGTGGCTGTGCTCCCCCCAGAAAGCGGTTGGGGCGCACCGGTTTATTGGAGCTGTTTGAGAGCCGATGATATGAGATTGTCATGATCGGTTGTGCCGATGATCAGTACGGGGGTCCCAAGCGGAATCTGCTCGTAGAGCAGGGCCATATCTTTATTGTCCAGCGCCACGCAGCCGTCGGTAATCCCGAGGCTGCCGCCGCCGTGAATTTCAATCAGTCCGCCAATGCCGGCGCGGTTGTTCAGGATTCCGGCCCGCTGCGCGTCACGAAAATTTTGCCGGTCGGCCGTATTTGGGTAATCGATCAACAGCGCCCGGTAGTATTTGCTGTTCGGCAGTTTGCGCTCCACCCGATAACTCCCCTCGGGGGTCGCTTTATCGCCGGCATGCAGTTTGTCCGAGAGACCGTTGCTACCGAGGCCGGCAGCGTACTGGATGGTCTTTTTCCCGCTGCGATAGACCGTCAGACTCCGTTCGACTTTGCGCACCACGATCAGGTAGCTGCCGCTGCGGCGCGAGGTGGCGATGGCGTCGTTGGCCTGGCTGATCCAGCGGTTGATCAGTTTCGGGTCGGAAAAACGCTCCAGCACCGGTTTCTGGACGGCCACCACCCCTTGCAACTCGGCCTCGGCGGCGTCGATGCGCAATCGGGCGTCGGCGGTTTGACCGGCGGCAATGAGCCGGTCGATTTCGCTCAGTTTGATCTCGACTTGCACCAGACGCCGTGAGGCCAGGCGGCGATCCTTGAGGGCGGCAGAGAGATCGCGCAGAACCGTCAGCCGGGTTTGCAGGGTTTGTCGTCGCTGCGCAAGATGGTTGCGCTCGGCCAGGCGGCTGGTTTCGATCTTGGCCGCTAACTGCTGCCCGCTGGTCAGCACCTGACGAAAGGCAATGGCGACTGCTGCGTCGTCGCGCAGCCAGCGCATCCGTTTTTGCTCCTGTTGCCAAAGGGCATTCGCCGTCGCCAGCTGTGCGGTATAGGCGGCGTAAGCCGCCGGCGTATAAGTAGAAGCGCCGGCTCCCCGGAGGTCCTGTTCCTGGCGCAGGGCCAGGGGAACCTCCGGCGGGGCCGGCTGGTCTGTACACCCCCCGCAGGTGGCGATGGTCACCAGTAGCAGGATAATCGTCAGGATGCGGGGGTTCAACGGTATCAGGCCTTACTTCTTCTTGCCTTTGAGGGTGGCCAGTTTGGCCATGACGGCTTTGATCTCTTCCGACAGCGCCGAAGCCTTGTCGTTGATCGCCTGCGCCTTTTCCGAAGCGGCGGCAAAGTCACCGGCATCGATCAGCGGCTGAACTTCGGCAAGAGCGGTCTCCAGACCGGCAACATCGGCTTTCATCGCCATGATATCGGCGGCGGAGCCTTTCCCTTTCGGGGCGTTGGCAACCAGGTCGCCAGCGGTGGCGACTGCGGTTTTAGCGGCGGCAAGGTCAGCCGTAGCTTGATCCATCAGGCGCTGTTTTTCGGCAATGGCTTTGGTTTTGAGTGCTTCGCTGTCAGCTTTGACCTGCGCCAGCATCTGCGCCGCCTTGTCGTAATTCTTGAACATCTTGCTGTCCTGCAGTTTAACTTCTTCCATGGCGGCGACCAGCGCCCCATCGACGACCTTGTACTCATCAGCGACGTACTTGTTGGCCCCTTCGCTGACTGCTGCTTCCATCGCAGCCTTGGTGGCGTTAATCTCTTCCACCGGTTGTTTACCACATGCTACCAACGTCGACACCATGACCAGACCCACGAGAACTGCCGAAAGCCGCTTCACTTTTTGCCTCCTTGAGTGCGCCCTTTTTTGGGCACCTTGCGTTGTTCGCCTAAGGCCGCAAAAACCCCGAACCATTCGGTGTCCTTAAGGCCAAGCGATGACATTTCACATAAAGGGATTGCAATTAGCAAGGGCAATTTTATTTTGGGGAAAAATAAGCAAAATGCGTTTGTAAGTTGCTGGTATTTAACGATAAAATATTTACAAACGCTGGGCTGATCGCGTGGAACATTTTATCTCGTGGAACGTTTTTACGTCAGGAGGGGGTTTTATGAGTTTTTTTTAGCCGAATGTTGACGGTCAGGCTTTTGGGAAAGGGTGTTTGATAAAGGTGCCCTGCTGAAATTCATCGAAGGCCAGCTGCAACTCTTCCTGAGTATTCATGACGATGGGGCCGCCCCAGGCGATCGGTTCTTTTAATGGTTTACCGGCGATGAGCAGAAAACGCAGCGAGCTGCCATTGGTGCGCACCTCAAGTTGGCTGCCGTTGTCGAACAGCAGCAGAGTTCCGTCCCCTTGCGGCCCGGAATCATTGCCAGGCGGCCCGAAGCTGCCTTGGCCGTCGATGACATAAGCCAGGACCGTGTGGCCGCCGGTGGTCGGGTGGCAAAAAGCCGTCGCCGCCGGCAGGGTGATGTCGAGGTACTCCGGGACGATGACAATATCGTGCACTGGTCCGGAGACCTCGCCGATGCGCCCGCAGATGACCTTGATGCGGACCCCGCTATCAAGGAGAACTTCCGGAATCTGCGCGGCACCAATATCGCGATAGCGCGGCGGCATCATCTTCTGGCTGGCCGGCAGGTTGGCCCAGAGTTGAAATCCTTCCATGCGACCTTCGGCGTCACCTTGCGGCATCTCCTGATGGATGATACCGCTGCCGGCGGTCATCCACTGTACGTCGCCGGGACCGATTTCACCGGTATTGCCAAGACTGTCGCCATGCGCGACCCGACCACGCAAAAGATAGGTGATGGTCTCAATGCCGCGATGCGGGTGCCAGGGGAACCCTTTGCGGTAGTGGTCGGGGTTATGGCTGCGAAAATCATCGAAAAGCAGGAACGGGTCAAACTGGCCGAGTTCGTGAAAACCAAAGGCGCGATTCAGATGAACCCCCGCCCCTTCCAGAACCGGTTTGCTGTGCAGACGGTGAGCAATGCGACGCGACGTCATTCGAGTGATCCTATAGAATAAGTGATTAAATTTGCACTTTAGTTTAACCGGTTTTCACCATATGGCTAGCATAGACAAAGGTTGTTTTTTTAAAATTTACTGCAGGAAGTTTTGACCCTGTGCTACAACAACCAGAAGATATTTGCTCACAACTTTTAACGGGAGTTTTGGATGATGTCGAGAGGGTTGATGATTGCGCTGGCAGTGCTGGCTGGCGGGTTGACGGCTGTGCAGGGGGCGTTTAATGCTCAGTTGGGACGACTGCTGAGCCACCCGTTGCAGGCAACTCTGGTTTCATTCTCTGTCGGTACTTTGGCGGTGATTGTCGCCTGTCTGCTTCTGGGGGCCGGTTTTCCGGCGCCGGCAACCCTGCTTGCGGTCCCCCCCTGGCTGCTGATCGGCGGCCTGTTCGGGGCACTGTTTGTCACCGCCACTGTTCTGTTTATTCCGCACATCGGTGTCGCCAGCATGCTGGTCGCCGCTCTGTTCGGTCAGATGCTGGTTTCGCTAGCGCTTGATCACGCCGGTTTGTACGGCGGCGGGGCGATTGCCCTGTCGCCAGTGCGTATTGCCGGAGCACTGTTTGTGCTTGCGGGTCTTTATTTGTTGACGCGACCGGTGGTTTAGGGGCGAGAACCGAGACAATGCCCCCTGTGGTGAGATTTTCTGCGGAGTGTTGATTGCTTTGACCTGCTGAATTCAGCGACGCCAAGTGCGACACGCGTTTTAACGTCAGGAGGGCTCAGCCCGGGCAATAGTCAATGTCGCTGCCTTAACACCACGACAGCCCGTATGCGAAATGCCCCCCGCTAGGGGAAAGCCATTTTTTGCTTACTTTTTTGTGGCGCTTGCCAAAAAAGTAAGGCGTCTGGCGGGACGCAACCCGCCGACCTTGCCGTAGCTTTTGGTTACAGAAAAATCCCCTCGTAAATCCCCCTTCACTCCGGCACCCCCAAACAAAGCGCCGTATAAATCTGCGCCGCCGCCTCAACCTCATCCATCTTCACCTGCTCATCCGGCGTATGCGCAGTCTCCAGCGCACCGGGGCCGAGTATCAGCGGTTTCACCCCGGCGCGGTGAAACAGGTTGCCGTCAGAGTGACTGCGAAAGGCTTCAAATTTCAACGGCTGACCGAGGTGGGGGAAGATGCTGGTCAGGATATCGGCAAGGGGATTGTTGTTGCTGATGCGGTAACCAGCGGCCCGAAACGGGAAGCTGACGTCGAGGTTGAGCCCCTCGATCTGCTCCTCGGCGCCGGCACACAGGGCGCGCACCTGCTGCTTGACCTCGTTTAGTGTGTGCTGTGGCGGCAGGTGGGCATCGATCCAGGCTTCGCAGGTATCAGGAACGACAAAGCCGGCGCGTGACGAGGTCATCTCGCGGATGGAGTAGACCAGATTGCCGGCACTGCGGTCGAACAGCGGGGCGCGGCCGAATTGCAGCAGCAGGCGTAGCATCGATTCGATGGCGTTGTGTCCGAGCTCCGGCAGGGAGGAGTGGATGCGCCGGCCGCGGGTCGACAGGCTGATCTCCAGATAGCCGTAGTGTTCGAAGCAGGCATTGAGGCTGGTCGGCTCGCCGATCACCGCCCACTCCGGCAGCGGCTGAGTGGCGAGATAAGCTGCGCTGCCGTCACCGTTCTCCTCCTCATCGACCACCAGCAGTAACCCCACTGCCGGCAGCTTGTCGGCCGGAACCGTTTTCTTCAGTGCCTGGAAGGCGGCAATCATGGCTGCACACCCCCCCTTCATATCTGCTGCGCCCAGACCGCTGATGACACGGTTTTTCATCGTCGGCGCCATGTCGTTGAGATCCCAGGCCGGGACGGTATCGACATGACCGACCAGCAGCAGACGCGGCGGTTGCGCACCGAGGCAGATCAGCAGGTTGTCGCGTCCCGGCTCGACTGTTTGTCGCTCGACATGAAACCCATCTTTTTCCAGAAGTCCGGCATAGTAGTCCTGCACATCCTCTTCCTTGCCGGAGGGGGAGTAGATGTCGATGCTTTCGAGCAGGATGCGTTCGAGTTGCGGCGTGTCGATGGCGGCCCAGGCGTTTTGCAGTGCCGGGTGGATGGGGCTTGTCATGTCAGCGACCCCCTTTGCGGTCAAGATTGAGGCTCATGTAGATGTGCTTCCGGGCCTGACCGAAGCCCTGTTTGTGGAAAAATCGGATCGCCCCCTTGTTCTGGGCATCGGTATCCATCATCAGGATGCGCACCCCTTTTGCAATCATCAACTCTTTCAATTCCAGGAACAGCTTTTCGCCGACGTTCCCTTTTTGCTGGTCCATGCTCACGCCGAGCCAGACGACGTAGCCATAGGTCCAGGGTGAGCCATGCTTATTAACGGTGGTGCCGAGGATGAAGCCGCAGACCTTCCCTTTTTGCTCGGCGACCAGGCAGAGCTCGCCATCAGTGTTGTACAAGGTGGTGACTTCGTATTCATCCCAGGTACGGTAGAGGGTTGGGGCAGAATCGGCGGTGAAGATCTCTTCGCCGATGTGGAAGACGGTCGGCAGATCGTCAATGGTCATCTCGCGGATCTGTATATGGGCTTCAGGTTGGGGTTTTTCGCGTTTCACGCATAGGCTCCTTGTTATGGAAGTTTGCATCCTACCCTAGCAAGTAAGCCATTTTACGGCAAAAGCTGCAAGGGTAAAGGTTCAGGAATTGTGTGAGGATACAACACGTTGCAGGCGCTCGACATGGTGCCGGTCGCCCTCGGCTAAAGATTGGAACATCTTTTTGGTCTGCGGGTCGGTGAAGGTGGCGGCGGCATTGATGTGGGTCTGGAGGAATTTTTCTTCAAGCAGACAGGTCAGTTGCAGTGCCTTGTCAATGCTGACGGCGCTTTGTTGCAGGCGGGTCAGGTAGCTTTTGACTTCGCGCAGCAGGGCCTCGACTTTGTCGCGCGGGATATGTTCTTCACCCATGACACTTTCGTTGCAGATCCGGGCCGCCAGTTTCAGCTGCTGGGCATGGTCGTCTTCGTCACAGGCCATCTCAATCCAGAAATTCTGCATTTCGGCAGAATAGGTCGAAACATCGGCTAACGTCCGGTAGATCTTGGCAACCGTCTCCTCGATTTCGGCACAACGACAC
>Ga0209231_1000941_pt1 | contig 12798 bp, 10 predicted proteins | sample Deesub45470m_DNA_FD_188086 | JGI IMG/M metagenome (GOLD analysis project Ga0209231, IMG submission 188086) | Deep subsurface microbial communities from North Pacific Ocean - 450_OLKR46/470m Metagenome (SPAdes) (version 2) | ecosystem: Environmental > Terrestrial > Deep subsurface > Unclassified ... | reverse complement strand
GGGCGCTGAGCGCAACTTGCATATCGGTGATGCCCAATTCGCAAAACGCGGCATACATGATCGCGAATCCGCCCGGCAGCGAGGGTAATCTGTCCTCGCGCAAGCCTTGCAGATTCAACTTTTTAATGTCGCCCGCCTTGAGCAATTCCGCGCGCAGTTTTTCCAGTCCATCGCGGGTGATGCCGTTTTTGCTGTAGCCGTTCAATTCCAGTATTTCGGCGATGGCCTTGGCGGTACCCGACGAGCCGAGCGCCTTCTGCCACTGGCCTCGATAGTCAACGACGATGGTCTGCAATTCACTGCGGGCAGCAAGTTCTGCCTTCTCCATACTGCGCTTGCTGATTTTCCCGTCCGGGAAGTAGCGGCTGCTAAAACTGACGCAGCCCATATACAGGCTCTCCAGCTTGAGCGGCATCATCCCGTGGCCAATAATGAATTCGGTGGAACCGCCGCCTATGTCCATCACCAGCAGATTGTCATCCGTCTGCGGCAGTCCGTGCGCCACGCCCACATAAATCAGCCGTGCCTCTTCCTGACCGGCAATGACTTCGATGGGAAAACCCAGTACTTTTTCGGCTTTTGCGATAAATGCTGCGGCATTTTCAGCCACGCGCAGTGAGTTGGTACCCACTGCACGCACCGCGCCCGGCGGCAGATCGCGCAGCCGTTCGGAAAAACGCCCCAGCGCTTCGAGTGCGCGCTGTTGCGCCGCTTCATCCAGATAATTATCTGCCGTCAGGCCGGCGGCCAGACGCACCGGTTCGCGCAAGCCATCCAGCATGTAAAGCTGCTCGCCTTCCACCCTTGCCACCTGGAGCCGAAAGCTGTTCGACCCCATATCAACGGCGGCAAGTATGGGTTGCTGCTCCATTACTTCAGCACTTCGCGTTCGATTTCATCTAGGGAAACATGACGCACATCGCGCCCCTTGACCATGTAGATGACATATTCGGAGATATTCTTGGCGTGGTCGCCGATACGCTCAATCGCCTTCGCCACGAACAATATTTCCAGCGAAGTGGAAATGGTGCGCGGATCTTCCATCATAAAGGTAATGAGATAGCGCATGATGGAGCGGAATTCTTCGTCCACCTGGTCATCCTGACGGACGACATCAGCGGCCATGACCACATCCAGGCGTGCAAACGCGTCCAGCGATTTGCGCAGCATTTCCACGGCGATTTCCGCCGCATGCTTGATTTCGTGATAACGCGGAATGGCCAACCCGTGTTTTTGCGACAGCATCTTGGCCATGCGCGCGATTTTCTCGGCTTCATCACCGATACGCTCAAGATCGGTGATCGTTTTGACGACCATCATCACCAGGCGCAAATCGCTTGCCGTCGGCTGGCGGCGCGCGATCACCTGACTACAGGCGTCGTCTATCTTGACCTCCATGGCATTGACGCGATGATCATCGTCTATCACCCGATTCATCAGCTCAACATCACCGTCCACCAGCGAAGTAACGGCACTCTTGATCTGACTTTCTACCAGCCCTCCCATCTGCAACACGTAGGCACGTATGGCTTCAAGCTCGACATCGAATTGCTTGGAGGTGTGATCAGTACTGTTCATGGGGTTCCTAAAATTGGATTGATAAAATATTGCAGTGTATAAGCTCAGCGTGAAAGATTTATGACAGCGGCAATACTCAGGCCGTCATCGTCTTCACGCCTTCTGGCGTACCCAGCAGCAGCACATCTGCCGCGCGGCGCGCAAACAGGCCATTAGTCACTACGCCGGCGATATGATCCAACGTCGATTCCAGCTCAACCGGATTCATGATGCTCATGTTATGCACATCGAGAATAATGTTGCCATTATCGGTGGTGAAGCCCTCGCGCAACTTGGGTTGCCCGCCCAGCGCAACCAGTTGCCGCGCCACGGAACTGCGCGCCATCGGAATCACCTCGACAGGCAACGGAAACTTGCCCAGCACACCCACCAGTTTGCTGGCATCGCACAGACAAATAAACTTTTTGCTCGCACCCGCAACGATCTTCTCGCGCGTCAGCGCTCCGCCCCCGCCCTTAACCATGTGCATGTGACGGGTTATTTCATCCGCGCCATCCACATACACCGGTAAATCACCCGCCTCATTCAGCGACAGCACCTCGATACCGTGCCCGCGCAAACGACTGGCCGAAGCTTCGGAACTGGCCACCGCACCGCGTATTTTGTGTTTGATTTTGGCCAATTCATCAATAAAAAAATTGGCGGTTGAACCCGTCCCCACACCCACGATGCAATCCAGCGGAACATATTCAATCGCAGCGCGTGCCACTGCACGCTTCAAATCATCTTGACTCATCATTTTGCCTGCTCACTTTCAATATCATTGGTTGCGTAATTATTGCAGGAAAATGCGACTTTGGGGAAAGTCATCGGCCCATTGCTGATGTGAATGTGATTGATGCTGGGGGCGATTGCTGCAACAACAGGTCAGCCATGTCGACAATCAAATGATGATTTCCGGCTGCTTGCGCGGCCTGAATGCCCTCTGCTAGTGGTAAGATGATCGGCGAGATTTCAATCGAACGGGAGAAATAAAATGCCAGTAGCCACGGGAATATCAGGGAAAGCCGCATCAACCATCCGCACCATTGCCACCATCCCCTTCAACGACCAGAAGCCGGGCACTTCCGGCCTGCGCAAGCGCGTGCCGACCTTCCAGCAGGCGCATTACCTGGAAAATTTCGTACAAGCCATATTCGATAGCATCTCCCCGCCGCCGGGCGCCACGCTGGTAGTCGGCGGTGACGGGCGTTATTACAACCGCGAAGCCATCCAGATCATCCTCAAGATGGCGGCCGCCAACGGCTTCGGCCGCGTGCTGGTCGGACAGGGCGGCATACTTTCCACGCCCGCCGCCTCCTGCGTGATACGCAAATATTCCACCTTCGGCGGCATCATTCTGTCGGCCAGCCATAACCCCGGCGGCCCGGATGGCGATTTCGGCATCAAGTACAACACCGCCAACGGCGGTCCTGCGCCTGAAAAAATCACCGAAGCCATTTTCGAACTCAGCAAAACAATTAGCCAATATCGTCTGATCGATGCGCCGGACGTGGCGCTGGACGCCACAGGAGACTACCTGATCGGCGACATGACCGTGTCGGTGATCGATCCGGTGACCGACTACGCCGAGCTAATGGCGTCGCTGTTTGATTTTGCCGCCATACGCGCGCTGCTTGCGGGCGGCTTCCGCATCAAATTTGACGCGATGCATGCCGTCAACGGGCCTTATGCACGCGAAATATTCATTAATCGTCTGGGCGCGCCGGAGAGCAGCATCATGAATTGCGTGCCGCTGCCGGATTTCGGCAACGGCCATCCCGATCCCAACCTGACCTACGCGCACGAACTGGTCGAGATACTCTATGGCGAACATGCACCGGATTTCGGCGCGGCCTCGGACGGTGATGGCGACCGCAACATGATCCTGGGCAAACACTTCTTCGTCACGCCCTCAGACAGTCTGGCCATTTTAACTGCCAACGCAAAATTCGCGCCCGGCTACCGTCAGGGCCTGGCGGGTGTCGCGCGTTCAATGCCGACCAGTGCCGCTGCTGATCGCGTGGCCAGGGAACTCGGCATTCCCTGTTTCGAGACGCCAACCGGCTGGAAATTCTTCGGCAACCTGATGGATGCGGGCAAAGTCACGCTATGCGGTGAAGAAAGCTTCGGCACCGGCTCAGACCACATTCGCGAAAAGGATGGGTTATGGGCGGTGCTGTTCTGGCTCAACATCGTGGCCGCGCGTAAACAGTCGGTCGAAACCATTACCCGCGAACACTGGGCGCATTTCGGGCGCAACGTCTATTCGCGCCACGACTTTGAAGCCATCCCGACCGAAGCTGCCAACGGGGTAATGAAGCATCTGAAAGACGGTTTCGCCACCTTGCCCGGCCAGAAATTCGGCAGTTACACCGTGGATTTCTGCGACGACTTCAGTTACACCGATCCGGTCGATGGCAGCATCAGCACCGGCCAGGGCATACGTATCGTGTTTACCGACGGCTCGCGCATCGTGTTCCGCCTGTCCGGCACAGGCACGGAAGGCGCCACCCTGCGCATCTATCTGGAAGCCTACGACCCGAATATCGCCAACCACCACCTGGACGCACAAGTTGCGCTAGCGGAGTTGATCGGTATCGCAGGGGATCTGTCTCAACTGGTTGCCAGAACCGGACGCGTACAACCGACGGTGATTACGTAAAGTGTAGCCCGAGGGTGCCATAAGCGTAGCGCATTGCACCCTTTGTATGAACATACGGCGCAATGCCCGCTGGTTATTGCGCCCTACCTTATGGTTCAACAATCGACTTAAGTCTGCCTGCTTTTTTCCCGCAAGGCTTGCTGGCGCACCTGTCCGGCTTGCACGGCATCGATACCCTTGCGCTTTTCCATCTGTTCCAGCACACGCAGCACTTCATCCCAATTGCCCGCCTGCTGTTGCGCCTTGAGTTCCAGAGCCAGCACACCTACATTCACCCTTGCCCCGCTATCGCGCAATTCCTGCAAGGCGTTTAACGCGCCCTGCTGATCATGCTGATCCAGCTTGAATTTCGCGGTTGCCATAAAACGCATCGTGGTATCGCCCGGCGTCTTGCTGCCAACAATAGACAGATACGCGTCCCGTCTATCCGTCGCCTCAAGTTCATGCGCCGAGCGTGCCGCGATAATGGGATACAAGGCGGAGCTTTCTCCCAGCTTAATGGCCCTGGCGGCAATTTTCTCCGCCTCCACGTAGCGACCTTCAAAAAAAGCACTCAACGCGACATCTAGCAGTTTGCGTGCTTTTTTCTGCGCCCGATCCAGCCGCAACTTCTGTACGATAGCCGGCAATTGCGTAGTGGCGGCCAGCATATGGATCAGCCAGTATCCAAGCACAAAAACAGACAATAGCAGGAGAACAAAGAATTTAAGCGATAATTCGATGCGATAAGGCGGATACACCAGCAGCACATAAGCGGTATTTTGCAATATCGTGCCCAAGGCCACCGCCGCCGCAAACAGCAGCAGAATTGTCACCAACTGCTTCATCTCACTGCCTTCTGCGAAATAGCGCGCTGCGTTCCGATTTCCGCTGCGTTTTCATGACTCAGGCGATACGTGCGCACGGCTTGCAAACTGGCGCTGATATCCGGCAACTCGATGTTGATACTGGCACTGGCCAACTTATCAAGCTCATCCAGCAAACGCAAGCCTTCCGGCGAATTGATATCGAAAAATTGCCTGGTCCAAAGTTGCGCGGTTTTCAGTTCCTGCCTGTAGCTTTCCTGATCGCGTGACAACAATGCCAGACGCGCCAGCATCAGGCGCATCTTCAGATTTTCACGCAGAAAAAACTCCTGTTTGGGCGGCAACAGCGGAATTTGTGCCAGACCGGTATTCTCTATCCGCACCAGTTGTTTGACTTCCAGCCAGATAGCACGCAGCGGCTTTTGCCAGACCGCCTCATCCACGGCGGGGGTTTCCTTTGGCACTATCCTGTTTTCAGAAGGGCGATGCCGGTCAACCAGCGGCAATACATCCACGGCCGGCAACAACCTGTTGATCTGTAAATTAAGCCCGGCAACATCCACCTTGGGCAGTGCGCGCAGCTTATCTATATCCTGACCGATAGAGTTGCGCAAGCCGTTGAATGCGATCCGCTCCATACGCTGCAAACGGGCATCGGCGTTCTCCATGGCAATCAGCGCCGCCTTCACATTCCCCGACAATTGCAGCTGCTGACCCGCAATCAGCAACAGCTGTTCGACGTCCGCCATAGCGGTTTCATCACGGCTGATCGACAGGCTGTTATACAAGGTTTCCAGCGCAACACGCTGATTCTGCGCCTCAGCGTGATAAGCCTCGAGGGCGGCCACATTGACCGCCATCGCACGCACTTCATCCTGATTCTTTGCAATCAGGATCGCATTCGCCTTGCTCCCGCCATCCATCTCGGCAATCTTCTGCGCCAGTTCCTGCCGCATCGCGCTGATCGCGCTTTGCCCTTCCAGCCATTGCCAGATAAAAATAACCACCAGCACGACGAGCGTCAGCTGAGTGATGCTGACCCGCGCAAACATATCGGCGATTGTCGTCTTATGCGTCAGGCGTGCTTCCGGCTGATGCTGCTCGCGTGTGGTGTTTTCGCTCATGAGATGGCTTTCCTTTCGGCCCAGACCAGCAATGCAGACAACAAACCCTCATCCCCCGCACCCGTCAGATGCACTTGCGCCCAACCCTGACGGTGCGCTAATTCGGCGATGCGTTGATGTGGCGCAAATAACGGCATATTACACAAGGCCATGCGTGCCTGCACATCCAGCATCTGCCACAAATAACCCAGCGCCTCGCTACTGCTTACCGTAATGACATCCGGCTGCGCGCGCAATAATTCACTGACCGGCTGTTGTGCCTGACTGCGCCGGTAGCAGGTCACATATTCCACCGTTGCACCCCGCGACTTGAGCGTATCGCCCAGCAGTTCGCGCCCGCCATCGCCACGAAAAATCATCACCCGCCATCCGGCGATGTGCTGCAATTCCGGCATAGCCAGCAAACCCTCACTGTCAAACCGCTCTACTGGGACGATGACCTTGGCAACCCCGGCTTCATGCAAGGCTTTCGCGCTGCCCAGTCCCACCGTGGCGATTTTCGGAACACAACCCGGAGACATGCCGGACGCACGTATCGCCGCCATGCCATATTGCACGGCATTCGGGCTGACAAAAATAGTCAGATTGCAATCTGAAAGATGCGAAATTTGTTCTTGCAGCGCCTGTTCATCCTGAACCGGCGCTATATCCAGCAAGGGAAACAACAGCGCAACGCCGCCCGCCTGTTCAATCGCCTGCGCCAGTAGTGTCGCCTGATCACGCGGACGCGTGACCAGTATTTTCAAACCGACGAGCGGCCGGGCTACATCAAACGCGCCCGCGCCCCCCTCCCCTGTACATGAGGGAGAGTTAGAAGATAGGGTGCGGGCATGGCCGGATTTCATTATTCAGGCATCATGCCTGTTAATCATTCAGTGCGGCTAAAATTTCGCCTGCGCCCTGAGCCAGCAGGGCATCGGCAATCTTGCCGCCCAGCGCTTCCGGATTTTCAATGTCGCCCATCGCTTCCGCACGCAACATGCGCTGTCCATCCGGACTGGCAACAAAACCGCGCATGCGCAACTGGCCGTCCTGGATTTCAGCAAACCCGCCCAGCGGCACCTGACAACTACCGTTCAGCGTCAGGCTCATCGCACGTTCGGCCAGCACACAGGCGGCGGTATCAGCATGATGCAACGGTTGCAGCGCGGCGATCACATCATGACGGTCGGTGCGACACTCGATACCCAGCGCTCCTTGGCCTACCGCAGGCAGACTGTCCTCGCTGGAAATAATGCCGCGAATACGCGCGGCCAGACCCAGACGTTTAAGTCCGGCTGCCGCGAGTATGATCGCCGCATACTGGCCTTCATCCAGCTTGCGCAAACGGGTCTGAACATTGCCGCGCAACGGTTCAATGCTGAGGTGCGGAAAACGCGCGCGCAACTGGCTTTCGCGACGCAGACTGGACGTACCGACCACGCTGCCGGCCGGCAAATCGGCCAGATTTTCATAGTCATTTGAAACAAACGCATCATGCGGGTCTTCACGCTCGCCTATGACTGCCAGCACAAAACCTTCCGGCATGCGCATAGGCACATCTTTGAGCGAATGCACGGCAAGATCGGCGCTACCGTCTGCCAGCGCGGTCTCCAACTCCTTGACAAACAGGCCTTTACCGCCAATTTTTGACAGTGACACATCCAGTATCTGGTCGCCTTGTGTGGTCATACCCAGGATACTGACCTCAGTTTGCGGATATAATGCACGCAACCTGTCCCTGATATGTTCAGCCTGCCACATGGCCAGCGCGCTTTCACGCGATGCAATTACCAGGCGAGCCGGCGGGATAGGTGAAGGCGACGGTAATGTTGAAGAGGCTGCTCTCATCGGATTTCCTGAATTTTTTGTGATTAATTACGCGGCGCATTCTAACACGGAGCCTGCCGCGCTTTTTTGCGTATAAATTAAGATGACTTTATTTTTTGCTCCTGCCAATATTTCCAGTCGAGATATTCCCCTCCGTGAAGACGTCCGCCTGCTCGGTCGCATTCTTGGCGATACCCTGCGCGAACAGGAGGGTGAAGAAACCTTTCAGCTGGTCGAGAATGTGCGTCGCTCTGCGGTACGTTTCCGCAAGACCCAGGACAGCCGCGATCGCGTGCGACTCGAAAAAATGCTGGACGATCTGTCACCCGACGAGACCCTCGCCGTGGTGCGCGCTTTCAGCTATTTTTCCCAGCTCTCCAATATTGCCGAAGATTTGCACAATGACCGCCTACATCGCGCTCAGCTCAAGGCGGGCGCTGCGCTCAAAAACGGCAGCCTGCTGCTGGCACTGGATAGGATCGAAAAGAAGCCCGTCGATAAGGACACGCTACAGTCTTTCCTTAATAGCGCACTAATCTCGCCGGTACTGACCGCGCATCCCACAGAAGTGCAACGCAAAAGCATACTGGATTGCCATCTGATCATCTCCAGCCTGATGACTAAACGCGATCGCCTCGACATGACACCCGTCGAAATGGCTGACAACGAAAATGCCCTGCGTCGCTTCGTGCTGATTCTGTGGCAGACGCGCATGCTGCGCACGGCCAAGCTGAATGTGCGCGACGAGATCAGGAACGGCCTAGAGTTTTATCGCTATACCTTCCTGAAGGAAATCCCCAGGATATACGCCAAGCTGGAAAAACAACTGCGCACGCGCTACGACGAAGAGATCACGATTCCACCGCTGTTACGCGTAGGCAGCTGGATAGGCGGAGACCGCGACGGCAATCCTTTTGTGACCCACGAAGTCATGCAATATGCGGCGCAACATCATTCCGCGCTGGCGTTCGAACATTACCTGAATGAGACCCATGTCCTCGGCAAACGCCTGAGCCTGACAGATCGTCTGGCCGATGTCAGCGATGAGCTGCGCCTGCTTTCCGACGCCTCGCCGGACATGGCGGTCAGTCGCGAGGACGAACCTTATCGCCGCGCGCTGATACTGATTTATTCACGCCTGTCGGCAACAGCCAAACAACTCGACCACGAAATTTCACATCTCCCGCCGGTAGGCAAGGACGCCGAGCCCTACGCTACGCCGCAACAATTCATTGCCGATCTGGATGTACTGATTGAATCGCTGCTCGATCATGGCGCCTTGTATCTGGCGCGCGGTCGACTGGCCAATCTGCGCCGCTCCGCAGAGGTCTTCGGCTTCCATCTGGCACCGCTGGACATGCGCCAGCATAGTGCAATACACGAACAAACGGTCAGCGAACTGCTTGCACGCGCCACGACTGTCGCAAATTATTCCGCACTCGATGAAGCCGCGCGCCGCACCGTCCTGCTGGACACCCTGCAAGCGGGCAAGCTGCTGATCGGCGACCTTGAGCAATACTCCGATGTCGTCCAGAGCGAATTGCGCATCATGCAGGCTGCCGCAGACATACATCGTCGCTATGGCCGCGCCGCATTGCCCAACCACATCATCTCCAAGGCAGACGCAGTAAGCGACATGCTGGAACTGGCGCTGATGCTACAACAGGTGAACCTGCTGGAATCGGGCGATACGCCGCAACTCCATGTCAATATCATCCCGCTGTTTGAAACCATCGAAGACCTGCGCGGCTGCGGACCTATCATGGACGAACTTTTCGCCATTCCCTACTATCGCCAACTGCTGGCCAGACGCGACAACACGCAAGAAGTCATGCTGGGTTATTCCGACAGCAACAAGGACGGCGGTTACATCACGGCCAACTGGGAACTGTATAAGGCTGAGCTGGAACTGGTCAAAGTATTCACCAAATATGGCATAGAACTGCGCCTGTTTCATGGACGCGGCGGCACAGTCGGACGCGGCGGTGGCCCCAGCTATGACGCCATCCTGGCACAACCGCCGGGCAGCGTGAACGGGCAAATCCGCATCACCGAACAAGGCGAGGTGATTTCCAGCAAGTATTCCAATCCTGAGATCGGCCAGCGCAATCTGGAAACCCTGATTGCCGCCACCATGGAAGCCACGCTGCTGCATCATCACGGCGCGGACAGCGCAATGCCGGAATATCACCGCATCATGGAAGAACTAAGCCTGGATGCGTTCGCGGCTTATCGCAAGCTGGTGTATGAAACACCCGGCTTCACCGAATATTTTTTCATAGCCACCCCTATCCGCGAAATCGCCGAACTCAACATCGGCAGCCGTCCCTCGTCGCGCAAGGCATCCGACCGCATCGAAGACCTGCGCGCCATCCCCTGGGTGTTCAGCTGGGGGCTGAATCGCACGCTGCTGCCGGGCTGGCTCGGATTCGGCAGCGCGGTACAGCAATTCATCGCCCGGGAAGGCGATGCCGGTTTGGCGCAGTTACAGGCCATGTATAAAAACTGGGCGTTCTTCCGTGGATTGATGTCCAACATGGACATGGTGCTATCCAAAACTGACATGGGCATCGCCTCGCGCTATGCCGAATTGGTGGAAGACATCGAGCTGCGCGAACGCATCTTCGGTGCGATTCACAGCGAATGGGAAGTGACCGTCAAAATGCTGTTCAAGGTGACCGGCAACACCTCGCTGTTGCAGGACAATCCCACCTTCGCGCGCAGCCTGCTGACGCGCTCACCCTACATAGACCCGCTCAACCACTTGCAAGTCTCGTTGCTCGAACGCCATCGTGCCGGCGACGACAGCGAGCAGGTCAAACGCGCCATCCATCTGACCATCAACGGCATCGCGACCGGCCTGCGCAACAGCGGCTGATCAAACACGTGGCCTTCGTAGTGCGGGGAAATGGTCAAAAATCGTGAAATCATTTTTTCATGCAATGCTGCACCCACTACGACATAGCCAGCGTCAATATCTTATTCGACCCGCGTAACCGCTGTAACAGCGGTTATTTTGTCGATATCAAGCTGCAATTCACAGTATTCGTTGATCTCGCTGGCAGGTGTGGGATCGTCAGTGCAACTGCAACCGCCAATCACGCCCTGATAGAAAATCCCCGCCTTGACGCGTATGACATCCTGCAAATCGACAACGCTGCTGATCATCGCACTAATCGGCGTGTCGGCCACATAATTTCCGCTTGCCAGCCCCTGCTGTAGAGGCAATTGGTCTATAGCCAATTGTGACAACTCCCGTTTAAGAACAGCCTCAAAATCGCTTGTTCCCCAGGCGCGCAATGCTTCTTCGAGTCGCATCAGTACCCGTCCTTGGCCAGTGCCTGCAATATCGCCTTGAGCAACGTCCAGCAGCGCGCGACAGAGGCGATTTCCACCCGCTCGCCGGGCGCATGCGCGCCGCGTATATCCGGCCCGAAGGAGATCATCTCCAGATGCGGATGGCTGGCGGCGAGCAGCCCGCATTCCAGTCCGGCGTGAATCACCTGCAATCCGGCGGGCCGACCAAATTGCGCGCTGTAAACCTGTTGGCACAACGCCAGCAAAGCGGATGCCGGGTTCGGTGTCCAGCCCGGATACGCGCCGTGTTTCCCTGCGCGCAAGCCGTAGCCGACGGCGTATGAAATCAGCTTGTCGGCCAGCGCATCCGCGCGTTCATCCAGCAGCGAGCGCACCTTGAATGTTGCCCTGAAAACCCCCTGCTCCAGAACCGCCACACCCAGATTGCTCGAAGTGTCGGTCACACCGGGGAAATCCTCACTCACGCGCGCCACCCCATTCGCGACTGTATCGAGAAAAGCCAGCAGCGGCGCTGTGTGGGCAATGCCTGTATCCGGTATGGCATCGTAATGCTTGCACACCAGCGACACGCCCGCATCCACCTCTTTGAAGCGCATCCGCCATGACTCATGACGGTGTTGCACCCATGCGTCGATATTTGACGCCATCGCAACGGGCAGCGCGCACACGGCGTATGCCTCGCGCGGGATTGCGTTGCGCGCCGTACCGCCATTCAAGGCCATCAGCCTAAGGTCGGTATGCGCAGCCAAATCGCGCAGCGCTTCCGCCAGCAACTTGATCGCATTGCCTCGCCCCAGATGGATGTCGATACCGGAATGCCCGCCGCGCAGACCGGACACTTCGAAGCGCAGCAGCGCATAGTCCGGCGGAATATCCTGCCGCTCGCATTCATGATGCACTTCCACATCCACGCCGCCTGCGCAACCGAGATAGAAGTGCCCCCACTCTTCGCTATCCAGATTGATCAGCGTTTTGCCCTGCAAACTACCGGGCAGGAGTCCGCGCGCGCCATCCATGCCGGATTCCTCGTTAACGGTGAGCAACACCTCAAGCGCCGGATGGATCAGGTCCGGCGCTTCGAGCGCCGCCAGCGCGAGTGCCACGCCTATGCCGTTGTCCGCGCCCAGCGTGGTGTTTTCTGCCACCACCCAGCCGTCGCGCACCACCCCGTTAATCGGATCGCGCAAGAAATCATGTTGCGTGCCGGAATTGACCTGACACACCATGTCGAGGTGGCCTTGCAGAATCACGCCGGGCATCGCCTCGCAACCGGGACTGGCGGATTTCTGCAGTATCAGGTTGCCCGCAGCATCGACCCGCGCCGTTATGCCGCGCGCCTCCGCCCAGATGCTCAGATGTTCGATCAGCGCGGCTTCATGTAGCGAGGCGCGTGGTATTTCGCACAGCGTCGCAAAATGTGCCCATACGGTTTGCGGATACAGGTTTTTCAAATTCGTGCCCATTGTTTATTAAAGATCGGGGTTATTATTGAACCAGTTCAGCACGCCCTGTCCTGCGA
>Ga0209231_1000940_pt1 | contig 12800 bp, 24 predicted proteins | sample Deesub45470m_DNA_FD_188086 | JGI IMG/M metagenome (GOLD analysis project Ga0209231, IMG submission 188086) | Deep subsurface microbial communities from North Pacific Ocean - 450_OLKR46/470m Metagenome (SPAdes) (version 2) | ecosystem: Environmental > Terrestrial > Deep subsurface > Unclassified ... | reverse complement strand
TTTCATGCGATCGGCTTCCTTGAAGTAATCGCGGAACTGCTTCTCAAGCAGACCGTAAGTCCGCTTAACTCTCTGCTTCTCACGCAACTGGGTACCATAATCGGAAACCTTGATACGACCCTGACCATGCTGACCGGGAGCGTAGTTACGCCGCTCCACAGCACACTTGTCGGTGTAACAACGGTCACCCTTGAGAAACAATTTCATATTTTCCCGCCGACACATGCGGCAGACGGGTCCAGTGTGTCTCGCCAAAGCTCGTCCTCCTTCTGGCTGTTAAACTCTTCTACGCTTGGGGGGACGGCATCCGTTATGCGGAATCGGAGTAACGTCCTTAATCATGGTGATGGTCAGGCCGACAGCCTGAAGCGCCCGCAGAGCGGACTCACGACCGGAACCCGGGCCTTTGACCCAGACTTCGACGCTGCGCAGGCCATGCTCCTGAGCTTTCTTGGCGGCATCTTCAGCGGCCATCTGGGCGGCAAAGGGCGTACTCTTGCGGCTCCCTTTAAAACCCTTCGCGCCACAGGTGCACCAGGAAATCACATTACCGGTAATGTCGGTGATCGTGACTATCGTATTGTTGAACGTCGCCTGAATATGGGCAATCCCATTGGGGACATTCTTCTTTTCTGCTTTTTTACGTACACGTTTGCCAGGCTTGGCCATGGTTCCTCCCGTTACTTCTTCTTACCGGCGACGGTCTTACGCGGACCTTTACGAGTCCGGGCATTGGTCTTGGTCTTTTGTCCACGCACCGGCAAACCACGACGATGCCGCAAACCACGATAACAGCCGAGATCCATCAGTCGCTTGATATTCATCGTCACATCACGACGCAAATCACCCTCGACCTTGAAATCACTGTCAATAATCTTGCGGATCTTGGCGACCTCATCTTCAGTCAAATTATCTGACCGAGTGTCGAAGTCCACCCCAGCTTTAGTCAAGATTTCCTGGGACGCAGAGCGCCCGACACCATAGATGTAGGTCAGGGCTATCTCGATCCGCTTGTTTCTTGGTAAATCGATGCCAGCAATACGAGCCAATGTCCGATCCTCCTAAATGCTTAACCTTGTCTCTGTTTATGCTTGGGATTATCACAGATTACCCTGAGAACACCCTTGCGCTTGATCACTTTGCACTTGTCACACATTGTTTTTACTGATGAACGGACTTTCATGATTCTTCCCTCTGAGCCCGTCGGGTCACCCCGACTGTTACTTACCTGTTTACGCCCGAGTGAGTATTTCCGGGCCATTCTCAGTGATTGCAACCGTATGTTCGAAATGAGCAGACAGGCGCCCATCCTGGGTCACTGCTGTCCAACCATCTTCCATAATCCTGACTGCGGCCTGCCCTGCGTTGATCATCGGTTCAAGCGCCAGGGTCATTCCAGGTTTGAGTCGTGGGCCCTGCCCTGCCTCGCCATAGTTAGGTATCTGTGGCGCCTCATGCAGCTTGCGACCTATACCGTGACCAACGAACTCTCGAACGACACTGAACCCTTTGGGCTCAACCCATGCCTGAACTGCGTGCGAGATGTCAGACAAGCGCCCACCAGGAACTGCTTTTTCTATCGCTCTAGCCAAGGACTCGCGGGTCGCGTCAACCAGGCGTTGTGTTTCTTTACCAAGTTGACCGACGGCGAAGGTCATGGCTGCATCGCCATAGAAGCCTTTATACAAAACGCCAAAGTCGATACTGATAATATCACCATCCCGTAGCGGTGTGTCGTTCGGGAAACCGTGGACCACCCGGTCATTTGGTGAAGCGCAGATCGAGTAAGGGAAGCCACCGTAACCTTTGAAAGCCGGCTGACACCCTTGTCTTTCACATTCTTTCTCAGCCAACCGATTTAACTCAGCCGACGTTACCCCTGGACGGATATGACTACCCAGCAAAGCCAATGTTTCCGCAACAATCCGCCCAGCAGCCCGCATTTTTTCAAGTTCCGCCGGGCTTTTTATTACGATCACACTAACCAGCCTGTAACAGTGAGAGCATCTGCGCCTGTACGCTCGGAATCGGTTGCATACCATCCAACTCGAGCAGGCAACCTGCCTTCCTGTAATAGGCGATCAGAGGTTCGGTCTGCTCGCTGTAAACTTCCAACCGCTTGCGAATCGTCTCTTCACGGTCATCGTCACGTTGGTAAAGATTTGCGCCACAACTATCACAAAGACCTTGCCGAGCAGGAGGGTCAAAGGATACGTGATAACCGCGACCACATTCCTTACAGGTACGTCGTCCGGTCAATCGCTCAACCAGAGCTTCGGTATCAACCTGCAGTGAGATAACGCGGTCAAGAACTTTATCCATTTCCTTCAGGCTGGACTGTAAAGCATCTGCCTGAGCGACGGTTCTCGGGAATCCGTCAAGAATAAAGCCAACACTGCAATCTGCTTCCTGCAAACGATCGCGAACAATCCCGACAACAACCTGATCAGGGACAAGACCACCGGCGTCCATGTACTGCTTGGCCTTAACCCCCATCGGAGTACCAGCCTTGACGGCAGCGCGCAGTATGTCACCAGTGGAAATCTGCGGTATGGCAAATCTTTCTGTCAACATCTTGGCCTGGGTCCCTTTACCGGCACCTGGAGGCCCTAGCAGAATCAGCTTCATCTTTGTGCCCTTGCTCAGCCGCGACGACTCTTGATGCTGACGCCCTTCATGAAGCCTTCATAAGAGCGAGAGATCAGATGTGCCTCAATCTGCGAAGCTGTGTCCAAACCGACACCAACAATAATCAGCAGAGACGTTCCACCAAAAAAGAAAGGAATGTTGAACTGCCCAATCAGGATTGTCGGAAGAACGCAAACCGCTGAAATGTAGATTGCACCGGCAAAAGTCAAACGCCCCAAGACCGTGTCAAGATACTCAGAGGTTGCCTTGCCAGGCCTCACCCCAGGGACATAACCACCCTGACGCTTGATATTATCTGCGACGTCTACAGGGTTGAAAGTCACAGCCGTGTAGAAGTAACAGAAGAAGACGATGAAAGCTACATAAAAAACATTATAGAGCCAATGATCAGGAGTCATCATCCCGGCGAATGTCTGCACCCAGGGGACATCAACAAAATTTGCGACCGTACTCGGAAACATAATGATCGAACTGGCAAAAATCGGTGGGATGACACCACTCATGTTAATCTTGAGCGGCAGATGGCTGCTCTGCCCACCCAGGTTGCGAGCTCCCACAACGCGCTTAGCATAATGGATCGGCACACGACGCTGGCCACGTTCCATAAAAATGATCGCCCAGATAACTGCGACCATAACCAGAAGGATGAGCAGCACAATCGTCATAGTAATCGCGCCAGTATTGATCAGGCGTATGCTATTGATCAAGGCGGAAGGGATAAGAGCGACAATCCCTGCGAAAATGATCAACGAAATACCGTTGCCAATACCCCGCTCGGTAATCTGCTCGCCGAGCCACATAATAAAAGCTGTACCAGCGGTCAGGGTAATAACTGTCAACACGATGAAACCGATACCCTGGGCGGCAACAACTGGCTCACCGGCAGGCCCACGCATGGTCTGCAGGCCAATCGCAATACCTGTGCCCTGAACAATCGACAGGAGGACCGTGCCATAACGGGTCCACTTGGTCATTCGCTTGCGGCCCTGCTCGCCGTCTTTGGCCATACGCTCAACCGGTTCAAAAACAACGGTCAGCAGTTGCATGATGATCGATGCGCTGATGTACGGCATGATCCCCAAGGCAAAGACCGTCATGCGCTCGAGAGCACCGCCGGTAAAAGCACTGACCAAGCCAAGCAATGAGCCCTGCGCCCCTTCAAAAAAGGAGGCAAGAACAACACGGTCGACACCCGGCAGAGGAACGTGACAGCCGACACGATAAACAGCCAACATCGCCAGGGTGAACAGTATGCGACGACGCAACTCCGGGATACTGAATATGTTCTGAATGCTGGCAAGCACCTTAGAGTACCTCGACCGTACCGCCCGCAGCCTCAATCTTGGCTTGAGCGGACCTGCTGAACTTGTGGGCCTTGACAGTCAGGGACTTGGTAAGGTCGCCGTCACCGAGGATTTTGATACCGTCCTTGATTTGACTAACCAGGCCAGCCTTACCAAGAGTTTCAATATCCACCACGCTGCCGGAATCAAACAATTCCAGATCGCGCAGATTCACAAGGACATATTCCTTGCGGGTCAAAGGAGTGAACCCGCGCTTCGGCAAACGCCGCTGCAAAGGCATCTGGCCACCCTCAAAGCCGGCCTTGACGCCGCCACCGGAGCGAGCATTTTGACCTTTGTGGCCCTTGCCGGCAGTCTTACCTGTACCGGATCCATGGCCACGGCCAATGCGCTTTTTACTATGTGTCGAGCCGATTGCCGGCTGGAGATTACTCAAATCCATGGTGTATATCCTTAGCGTCTATTGCTCGACGGCAACCATGTGGCAGACCTTGGTGATCATGCCGCGAATTTCCGGTGTGTCCTGCAACACGACTGTCTGATTCAGACGGCGCAGACCGAGACCGTTGAGAACTTCTGTGAAATATTTGTCGCGCCCTATACCACTGCGCTTGAGAGTTACCTTGATTTCAGCAGCCATTTTTCACTCCCTTTTCAAGCTTGTTCTTCCGCAGAGTTGTCACCAAGACCACGGCGAGCAAGAATCTGCTCCGGGCTACAAAGCTGCTCCAACGCCCTCATGGTCGCTTTAACAACATTGTGCGGGTTGTTAGATCCCAGGCACTTGGAGAGGATGTCGCTGATTCCCACGACCTCAAGGATGGCACGCGCTGCGCCGCCGGCGATAACACCTGTACCCTGGGAGGCCGGCTTCAGCAGGACCTTGCCCGCACCAAACTTGCCGATCACATCGTAAGGAATCGTCGTACCCTGAATCGGTACAGTGATCATGCTCTTCTTGGCCTTCTCAACGCCCTTACGGATCGCCTCAGGCACCTCTCTGGCCTTGCCAAGCCCGTAACCGACCTTGCCGCTGCCGTCTCCGACGACAACCAGAGCAGAAAAGCTGAACCGCCGACCACCTTTGACAACCTTGGCGGTACGATTGATGTGAATCACGCGATCGATGATATTAGATTCGGTTTTTTCAACGCGCTGCAACGCTCTTCTCCTTTGCTGCTCAGAAAGTCAGACCAGCTTCGCGAGCCGCATCGGCCAAAGCCTTGACACGGCCGTGATACAAAAAGCCGTTGCGGTCGAAAACCACTTGTTTGATATCTTGAGCCAGGGCTTTCTCGGCAAGCATTTTGCCAACTGCCTTGGCTGCCTCAACATTGCCGCCAAACTTGTCGCTATCGACTCCTTTACTTACGGTCGAAGCCGCAACCAGAGTCTTGCCACTCGTATCTTCGATGATTTGCGCATAGATATGACGAGCACTGCGGAAGACGCACAAACGCGGGCGATCCACATTACCTGTTACCTTCTTGCGAACCCTTGCCTGGCGCTTCTGGCGGGCTTCCCGCCGTTTTTTAGAGACGTTCACGTTCTCACCTCGTTCGTTTCAGCTTACTTCTTACCAGTCTTGCCCGCTTTGCGCAAAATACGCTCTTCAGCATACTTGATCCCCTTACCCTTGTAAGGTTCAGGCTTACGGAAAGAGCGAATATTTGCCGCCGTGGCGCCCAGCAATTCTTTATCAATTCCGCTCAGGGTAATGCGATTGGCCTTGGCATCAACCACGGCAGTGATGCCTTCCGGCAACGGATATTCAATCGGGTGGGAATAGCCCAGAGCAAGGTTCAGGTTCGTCCCCTTCAACTCGGCACGATAACCAACACCGTTGATCTCAAGTACCCTGGTGTAACCCGTAGAAACACCATCGACCATGTTAGCAATCAACGTCCGGGAAAGACCCTGAAGAGCACTGCCAGATTTAGGTGACCGGGCAATAACGAGAACCTGATCAGCCTCCATCTTGACTTCAATCTGGTCATGAATTGTCCGCTCAAGGCGACCTTTCGGTCCCTCGACCTTTACAGTCTGGCCAGCGACAGTGACCTTGACTCCGGACGCGATATTTATCGGTTTCTTGCCGATGCGCGACATCTAATCGACTCCTTAAAACAGGTTACTTGAAATTACCAGACCGTGCAGATGACTTCGCCACCGATCTGGGCCTCGCGGGCGGCGACATCATCCAGTACGCCCTTAGACGTCGAAAGGATCGCAGCACCCAAGCCATTCTTGATGCGGGGGATTTCATCACAACCCACATAATTCCTGCGGCCAGGTTTCGACACGCGGGTGATTTCGTGGATCACGCTGTTATTGTTTTCGTCATACTTCAGGTAAACTCGCAGAACACCCTGCAAATCATCACTGATCATCTTGAAATTCTTGATATAACCAAGGCTCTTCAAGACTTCAGCAATCGCCACCTTCACGTTCGACGAAGGAATGTCAAGCTTAGCATGTTTTGCCATGCCAGCGTTGCGGATGCGGGTCAGCATGTCCGCGATAGGATCCGTCATACCCATGAGTACAGCTCCTTAATGGTCCCGATTACCAGCTGGATTTAACAACACCCGGAAGTTTTCCTTCGGATGCCAGCTTGCGCAGACAGATTCTGCACATATCAAATTTGCGGTAATACGCACGTGGCCGACCACAGAGTGGGCAGCGGTTATATTTTCTGACAGCAAACTTCTGAGGCCCTGCGGCCTTATTGCGCATCGATTTTTTCGCCACGATATTCCTCCGCTTAGACTGCTACAGATGGTTTCCGGAAGGGCATCCCCATTCCTGTGAGCAGAGCACGACCCTCTTCGTCAGTACGTGCCGTTGTGACGATCGTCACATTCATCCCCTTCACCTTGTCGATTTTTTCGATATCGATTTCGGGGAAGATCAACTGCTCGCGAATACCGAGGGTATAATTGCCACGGCCATCAAAAGCCTTAGCTGAGACGCCCTTGAAGTCACGGACGCGAGGGAGAGCAACGTTGATCAGGCGGTCAAGGAATTCGTAGGCCCGGTCACGACGTAGGGTAACCATAACGCCGATCGGCATATCCTCACGCAGTTTGAACTGGGCAATCGATTTCTTTGCCCGAGTAATTACCGCCTTCTGGCCAGTAATGCGCGACATTTCATCTACTGCCGATTCCAGGATCTTGACGTTCTGTATCGCCTCGCCGAGGCCCATGTTGACCACGACTTTTTCGATACGAGGAACTTCCATCACGTTCCTGAGCTGAAGCTCCTGCACCAGCTTCGGCACCAGCTCCTTTTGATATAATTCCTTGAGCCTTACCATGAAAAACTCCGTTAATTATTAACGATCTCGTTGCACTTTTTACAGAAACGCACCTTGCTATCGTCTTCCAGCACGCGGACACCAGTTCGTGTCGGCTTGTTGCATCCTTTACAGAGCAACAGCACGTTTGAGATCGCGATAGGCGCTTCCTTCTCAATGATCCCGCCTTCGTTGTTGTTCTTCGAAGGACGGGTATGGCGCTTGATCAAATTCAGGCTTTCCACCAGAACTCGACTTTTCTCAGGAAGGACACGCAGCACTTTACCGCTCTTGCCCTTGTCTTTCCCGGCAACGACCATCACCAGGTCATCTTTTTTCACATGGAGTTTAATTACTGCCATGACGACTTACTCCCAATCTTTTAAAGGACCTCAGGGGCCAGCGATACAATTTTCATAAACTTTTTGGCGCGCAGCTCACGAGCCACGGGTCCAAAAATACGTGTTCCAACAGGCTCGCCGGAAGCGGAAACAACCACTGCAGAGTTACCATCAAACCGGATATATGAACCGTCAGGACGGTTCACCTCTTTAGCGGTACGCACGATCACTGCACGAACAACATCGCCCTTCTTCACTTTCGAATTGGGCATTGCCTCTTTTACCGAGCAGACAATGATGTCGCCTATTCCAGCATACTTGCGCTTGGATCCGCCAAGAACCTTAATGCAGCAGAGCTTCTTTGCGCCTGAATTATCTGCCACACTAAGTGTGGACTGCATCTGAATCATGGCCAGTATCTCCTAAGCGCTGACATGTTTTTCGAGGATTTCACGCACCCGCCACCGCTTGTCCTTGGAAAGGGGGCGCGTCTCCACGATCAGCACCTTGTCGCCAGCGGCACAGCTGTTCTCTTCGTCATGTGCCTTGCAGGTGACGCGACGCTTGATATATTTCTTGTAGACCGGGTGTTTAACGACATCGTCAACCTTGACGACTACCGTCTTATCCATTTTGTCGCTTACCACGACCCCGACCCGCTCTTTACTTTTGCCACGCTGTGTTGTCATTGCCGTCCTCGTTCGATCGGATTAGCCGCGCTTTTGAATAAGCACGGTATTGATCCTGGCAATCTCCTTGCGTACCTGTGGGATACGCGCGGTGTTTTCCAGATGTCCAGTGTGCAGTTGGAACCTCAGATTAAACATTTCCTGATTAAGTTCAGCAACCGCAGCATTGAGTTCTTCAACTGTCTTGCTACGCAGTTCCTCAGGCTTCATGACCGGCCTCCTCACGAACTACGACCTTAGTCTTCATTGGCAGTTTATGGGCTGCGAGACGAAACGCTTCGCGCGCATCAGCCTCAGCAACGCCCTGCATTTCGTACAGCAACATTCCAGGGCGCACCACACAAACCCAGCTATCAGGAGACCCTTTGCCCTTACCCATACGAGTCTCGGCAGGCTTACGTGTCAGAGGCTTGTCTGGAAACGCACGAATCCAGATCTGTCCACCACGCTTGATGTAGCGAGTCATGGCACGACGAGCGGCCTCAATTTGTCGGGCAGACAGCCAGCCACATTCCGCAGCCTGCAACCCGAAATCTCCGAAGTTCAGGTCGGTGCCACGCGTCGCGGCGCCAGTCATACGACCTTTGAACTGCTTTCTATGCTTAACCTTTTTAGGCATCAACATGGTAAATCAACTCCTGACCTGTGTCTTATTTCTGCACAACCTTGTTGCCGAGGATCTCGCCCTTGAAGATGAGGACCTTAACGCCGATGATACCGTATGTGGTCTTGGCTTCAGCAAACCCGTAATCGATGTCAGCACGCAGGGTATGTAACGGCACGCGGCCTTCACGATACCACTCCCGGCGGCTCATCTCTGCGCCACCCAGACGTCCAGAGCATTCGATCTTGATCCCCTCAGCACCAAACTTCAGTGACTGACCAACCGCCTTCTTCATAGCGCGGCGGAAGGCAACTCGGCGCTCCAGTTGCAGAGCAACACTTTCAGCGACCAGTTGGGCATCAACCTCCGGCTTGCGGACTTCCTGGATGTTGATGAAGACTTCTTTATCCGTCAGCTTGGCCAACTCCTTCTTGAGCTGCTCAACCTCGGAACCCTTCTTACCGATGATGATCCCTGGCCGCGCGGCAAAGATATTAATCTTGGCTTTGCTGGCTGCGCGCTCAATCTCTATCTTGGAGATGCCCGCATGATGCAGACGCTCTTTCAAGTATTTACGCAGCTTGATGTCTTCATGCAGCAGCTGAGCATAATCCTTCTCAGCGTACCACTTGGATTCCCACGTGCGGGTTATACCAAGGCGAAAACCTACTGGGTGAACTTTCTGGCCCAAAACTGCACCTCCTCGGGTGGTTACTTCTCGTCCAGGACCACCGTAATATGGCTGGTCGGCTTACGAATTTTAGTCGCCCGGCCCTGAGCGCGTGGCATGAAGCGCTTGAGTACAGGACCTTGATCAACAAAGACAGTCTTGACAAACAGGCGGTCAACATCAGCGACCCCCTTCTGTTCAGCGTTAGCAATGGCTGAGCGCACTAACTTGGCAACCACATCTGCCGGGCGCTGGGGCGAAAACTTCAGGATGTTGAGCGCTTCCTGAACATTCTTGCCGCGAACCATATCCGCGAGAAGGCGGGTCTTCTGCGGCGAGAGGCGCACAGATTTTAATTTGGCGGTTGATTCCATGAACGGTTACTCCCTCTGCGGCTGATTACTTCTTCTTTTTCTTGTCCGAACCGTGACCGTAGTAAGTCCTGGTAGGGGAAAATTCACCAAGCTTGTGGCCGACCATGTTCTCGGTCACAAAAACCGGGATGAACTTCTTGCCGTTATGTACGGCGAATGTCATACCGACAAAGTCAGGCAGGATCGTTGAGCGACGCGACCAGGTCTTAATCACCTTGTGAGCACCACCGTCGCCAATGTTACCGACCTTGCGCATCAGGCTCTGTTCAATATACGGGCCCTTTTTAATCGATCTCGCCACGTCTGTCTCCTATTCGTCTTTACTTGGTACGGCGACGGACAATGAAACGATCCGTCCGCTTGTTTGAGCGCGTCTTGTAGCCCTTGGTCGGTACACCCCATGGTGTAACTGGATGACGACCGCCCGAGCTCTTACCCTCACCACCACCATGCGGATGATCAACAGGGTTCATGGCAACACCGCGAGATTGTGGACGCTTACCTAACCAACGGTTACGACCAGCTTTACCGATCTTGATATTCTCATGGTCCTGGTTGCCAACCTGGCCGACCGTCGCGCTACAGTCCTGGAGAACCAGGCGAACCTCACCGGAAGGAAGTCGCAGTTGAGCGTACTTGCCTTCTTTCGCAGCGATCATGGCGTAGGTCCCGGCACTGCGGGCAAGCTGACCGCCCTTGCCAACCTTCATTTCCACGTTGTGCACCCAGGTGCCGAGCGGTATAGCACGGATCGGCAAAGCATTACCGGGAATAATGTCAGCGCTGTCACTGGCGATAATTACATCACCTACCTTGATACCCACAGGGGCAAGGATGTAGCGCTTTTCTCCATCGGCGTAATGCAAGAGTGCAATACGCGCCGAGCGGTTCGGGTCATATTCAATCGATGCGACCTTGGCATCTATCTCGCGCTTGTCACGCTTGAAGTCAATGATCCGGTACCTGCGCTTGTGACCACCACCGGTGTGACGCTTGGTGATTCGTCCGTTGTTATTGCGGCCGCCAGACTTTGTCAGCGGTGCCAACAGCGACTTCTCCGGAGTTGATGTCGTGATCTCCTCGAAAGTCGAGGCTGTCATATGACGACGACCCGCAGATGTCGGTTTAAACTTTTTGATCCCCATTATTACTACTCCGTCGGATGGATATCAGTCTAGACACCGAAGAAATCGATAGTGCCTTCTGCCAAGGTTACGTAAGCTTTTTTGACATTCGAACGCTTGCCAAAATTTTTCCCGAAACGCTTGGCCTTACCTGCCATGACCAAGGTACGTACATCCTGCACCTTGACCTTGAACGCGCTCTCGACAGCCTGCTTGATCTCAACTTTGTTGGTGTCCATAGCGACCTCGAAAGCAACGACGCCTGTCGTCTCCTTCATCAGGTTGGACTTTTCCGTGAGCAGGGGCTTCTTGAGAATTTTGTATAGAGGCTTCATTTTGACAAAGCTCCTTCGATCCTATCAACTGCACCGGCAGTCAAGACCAGGTTAGGATACTTAAGAACATCGTAAACGTTGACCCCTTCAGCACGCATGACTTTGACAAAGGGCAGATTCCGTGCCGACAACTCGACCTTGGCATCATCACCATCAATCAGAATCAGCGCTTTCTTCATTTCGAAGCGGTCAAGAACCTCAACGAAAGCCTTTGTGCTGATTTTCTCCAGATCAAATTCACTGACGACGGTCAGGCGTTCTGCCTTGAAGCGCACCGAAAGAGCGCTACGCAGCGCGGACTGTTTAACCTTGCGATTCAGCTTAAAGCTGTAATCGCGCGGGCTTGGTCCGAAGACCACACCGCCACCAACGTGGTTGGGTGCGGTAACAGTTCCCTGGCGGGCATTACCGGTGCCCTTTTGGCGATATGGCTTCTTGCCACCACCGCGAACCTCGCCACGGTCCTTGGTTTTGGCCGTGCCCTGCCGGCGAGCTGCCAGTTGGTAGCGAACCATGTCGTGGAGCAGATACTCTTTGACTTCAGTGTTAAACACCGAGTCATTCAGTTCCCGTTCTGCGACCTGTTTGCGGTTTATATCGTATACAGCGATTTTTGCCATGACAAACTCCGAAACTCTATTCAGGTATGAATCACTTTACCTTGACGCCCTTGCGAATCAGCACCACTCCCTGGGTCGGGCCAGGTATAGCACCCTTCACGAGAATCAGGTTTTGCTCAGGACGAATCTCAACAATTTCCAGATTCTGCAGGGTCACGTTGGCATTACCCATCTGACCCGGCATCTTCTTGCCCTTGACAACACGTGACGGCCAGGCACTGCAACCGATCGAACCAGGACCGCGATGGAACTTCGAGCCGTGAGTAGCGCGGCCTCCGGAAAAATTCCAGCGCTTGATAACACCCTGGAAACCTTTTCCTTTGCTTGTCCCGGTCACATCGACCTTGTCGCCAGCCTTGAAAAGGCCTTCACAAGTAATCTGGTCGCCGACTTTATAAGTGTCAATGTTATCAGCCGCGATCTCTTTCAGGACCGAAAAAGCCCCTTTATCAGCAGCCTTGAAGTGGCCAATCATCGGCTTGTTGGTCCGATGGGTCTTCTTCTCACCAAAACCAACCTGCAGAGCATTGTAGCCATCGGTAGCTTCTGTCTTCTTCTGCACCACAGTGCAAGGACCAGCCTCCACAACAGTCACCGGGATCCGGCTTCCATCCGCTACGAAAACCTGGGTCATACCCAGCTTTTTACCCAAAATTCCGCTAATCATTGCTTCACCCTTACTTCACAATTACAGCTTGATTTCAACATCAACGCCGGCAGACAGGTCGAGCTTCATTAGTGCGTCAACGGTTTGCTGGGTCGGCTCAACGATGTCAAGCAGACGCTTGTGTG
>Ga0209231_1000938_pt1 | contig 12814 bp, 14 predicted proteins | sample Deesub45470m_DNA_FD_188086 | JGI IMG/M metagenome (GOLD analysis project Ga0209231, IMG submission 188086) | Deep subsurface microbial communities from North Pacific Ocean - 450_OLKR46/470m Metagenome (SPAdes) (version 2) | ecosystem: Environmental > Terrestrial > Deep subsurface > Unclassified ... | reverse complement strand
CGGCATGAAAATATTAAACACGCTAGAAAAAGTACAAAAAGAAGCCGAGCAAGATTGGCAAAGTGTTGCGCATGAAGGATTGTCAATTTTATTGCGTTTACTTTCACCATTAGCACCGCATATTGCGCAAACCTTATGGAAAGAATTAGGTTATGGCGATGATATTTTGCAGGCAAGCTGGCCAGAACCGTTAGAGGCTGCCATGGTGCAAGATGAAATCGAAATGATGATTCAAGTGAATGGTAAATTGCGTGGTAATTTATTGATTGCACGTACCACTGCTAAAGAAGAAATTGAGAAATTAGCAGTCACTCAAGAATGCGTGACGAAATTCTTGGTTGATGGTCAAAGTGTGCGTAAAATCATTGTTGTACCAAACAAACTCATTAATGTTGTGATTGGATAACACTTGAAATCGATAACTTACTTATTCTTAACATCGCTCATCATTGCCAGCTTAGCCGCCTGCGGCTTCCATTTACGCGGTCCAAGCGACATTCAGTTTAAGTCTGTTTTCATTCAAGGGAGTACGTTAACAATCTCTAAAGACCTTAAAAAATATTTAACCCTTAATGACATTCAGATTTTACCTACTGCTGAAAAAGCTGAGTTATTACTTGAGCTAGTTGGTGAAGAAAACGAAAAGCGCATTTTATCTCTGGCTGGTGATGGTACGGTTAACGAGTATGAGCTGTATTACCGTGTTAGCTATCGATCCAAACTGATCAATCAAGCGTTATGGAGTGAGGTCAGTACCATTGAGGCTAGACGTGATTTCACCTACAGTAATGCCACACTCTTATCGAAACAAACGGAAGAGAACAAACTCAACGAAGGCATGCAAAAAGATGTGGTTAACCGTTTGGTGCGCAGACTCTCTGCCTTAAAAAAACAACCTAATTAACAGCATGCAGTTAGCGCCAGCTCAACTACAGCAACATTTAAACAAAACCTTATCGTCCATTTATGTATTAGTGGGCGATGAGCCTTTAGGGCAAACTGAATGCCTTGATGCTGTGAGACTGGCGGCAAGAAAAGCAGGGGCGGAAGAGCGTGTTAGCTTGCTTGTTGATCGTAGTTTTAATTGGCAATCCGTGCAACAATTTGGCCAAGCCTTATCGCTTTTTGCATCAAAACGTATTTTAGAAATTGCCATTCCCAATGGCAAGCCAGGCGTTGAAGGTGGCAAAGCCTTAACCGAGTTGGCAGAAAAAGCGATTCCTGATACCACGACTATTATTATTCTGCCTGCTTTAGCGCGTGAAGCTAAAAAAAGCGTTTGGTTTAACAAATTGCTGAGCGCAGCAACGGTGATCGAGTTAAATGATATTGCACCAGCGCATTTACCTCAATGGATTGCTAAACGACTTGCATTACAAAACCAAAGCACCGATAACGCATCACTTGAATTTATGGCGCATCAAGTAGAAGGTAATTTGCTAGCGGCTCATCAAGAGATTCAAAAGTTAGGATTGCTTTATCCTGAAGGTGAAATCAGTTTTGAAGATACAGAAACGGCCGTGCTCAATGTCTCGCGTTATGATGCCTTTAAACTAGGTGAAGCCGTATTAGCAGGCGATGCGGAGCGCACGTCACGTATTCTGCAAGGACTGCAAGATGAAGGTGAACAACCTGTTGCGGTGATGAATCCTTTAATTTGGGTATTGCGCCCATTAGTCCGCGTTAAACGTGCACAAGCTAATGGTGAAAATATCAATCAAGCCATGACCAATGCGCGCATTTATGGCGACCGTCAGCAATTAACGCAACGCGCATTATCGCGTTTAAGTCTGCGACAATTAGAAGCCGCCTTACAAAAACTGTGCGATATTGATAGAATCGCTAAAGGCATCATGATTGGTGATGCATGGTTAGAACTCTCTAGGCTGTGTTTTGGTCTAGCAAAAGTAAAAAGCAGACGCTAAATAGATAAAGAAAACAGAATATGAACATTGCAAATATCAAAGACTATATGGAAGCACTGGGCAAAAGCGCTAGAAAAGCATCACGCGCGATTGCCAATGCTGACAGTAACGCGAAAAATTTAGCGCTGACTGAGATTGCCAATGCCATCTTGCGCGAAAAAGACAGCTTGTTAGCCGCGAATACCAAAGACTTAGCAGCAGCAAAAGAAAGTGGCCTAGAAAGCGCATTAGTTGATCGCTTAACGCTGACTGCTAAAACGGTGGATAGTATGGCAGAAGGCTTATTACAAATCGCCAGCTTGGCAGATCCAATTGGCCAAATGAACAACTTTAAATATATGCCAAGCGGCATTCAAGTTGGTCAAATGCGCGTGCCTTTAGGCGTGATTGGCATTATTTATGAAGCACGTCCAAACGTAACGGCAGATGCGGCTGGCTTATGCATTAAATCAGGTAATGCCGCGATTTTGCGTGGTGGCTCAGAAGCGATTCACTGTAACCAAGCGCTTGCAAAATTAGTGCATGAAGGTTTAGAAAAAGCAGGCTTGCCAAAAGAAGTGGTACAAGTGGTTGAAACGACCGACCGCGCGGCAGTTGGCGAATTGATTACCATGAAAGATTATGTGGATGTCATTGTGCCACGCGGTGGAAAAGGTCTTATTGAGCGCATTTCTAACGATGCTCGCATTCCTGTGATTAAACATTTAGATGGTAATTGTCATGTGTATGTCGATAGCGAAGCAGATATTGATAAAGCATTACGCATTGTCGAAAATAGCAAAACGCAACGCTTAGGCACTTGCAATACAGCGGAATCTTTATTGATTGCGCGTAGCGTTGCTAAAGAAATGTTACCTAAAATTGCAACAATGTTAATCGGTAAAGGTATCGAAATTCGCGGCTGTGCGGAAACGTGCGCAATTGTAAAAGAAGCCAAAGTGGCAACTGATGAAGATTTCTATACGGAATATTTAGATGCAATTATCTCTTGCAAAGTAGTAGATGGTTTAGACGAAGCGATTACACATATCAATCAACATTCATCGCAACATACCGAAAGTATCGTGACGGAAAACTATACCAAAGCGCGTCGTTTCTTACGCGAAGTCGACTCTAGTAGCGTCATGGTTAATGCATCTACCCGCTTTGCCGATGGCTTTGAATATGGCTTAGGGGCTGAAATTGGCATCTCAACCGACAAACTGCACGCACGTGGCCCAGTTGGTTTAGATGGTCTAACTTCACTTAAATATGTAGTGCTAGGTGACGGTCATATTCGCACCTAGCAATACGACCTTCATTTAAAAATAATATGCGCTTAGTCGGCATTCTTGGCGGTACGTTCAATCCCATACATTATGGGCATTTGCGTATGGCGCAAGAGCTAGCCGATGGCTTAGGGATGGATGAAGTCAGATTTATTCCCTCGGCCAACCCACCCCATAAAGAGAGCGTGACCGTGTCCGCAGAACAACGCGCCAAGATGGTCGAGCTGGCAATTGCTGACAACCCGCTATTCACCATAGATAAACGTGAGCTAGAGCGCGATGGCGCCTCCTATACCATCAACACCTTAATTAGCTTACGTGAAGAATTAGGTAACGATACCGCACTCTGCTTAATGATGGGTAGCGATGCTTTTATCAAACTTAACTCTTGGTACCGCTGGCAGGAATTGCTCGACTACGCACATATTATTTTGGTACAAAGACCGAACCAAGGTAAACCACAAGAAACACTCCCAGATGAGTTGCAAACATTATTACGTGACCATTATGCGGAAAATGTTAGTGCTTTGCACGAGGAAAATGCTGGATTGATTAATATGCAAGCGATTTCAACGCACGATATTAGTGCGACGGGGATTAGGGAGAATTTGAAGCATGGAGTATCGGTTAGGTATTTGTTGCCAAGAGAAATTCTTAAGTACATACAAACACACCACCTTTATCAAAAATAACGATACTTGTACATTTTAGCTGTTACTAGACATTGAGCAAGCAACCTTTATCTCACTACTCCCCTAAATTTGCCAATAAAGCATGGTCTGATGCTGATGGTTATACAACATACTTTTCCTGTCCTTACAGTAACAAAATCAAGAAGTCCTCAAGTGGCTGGAAACAATGGGGTAGGCAGAGAGGTCTTTACACGTGGCCTATTGAAGACTCTTTGAATAAAGACCTAGAAACTGATGCTGCTATCATTTATGAAAAGATATGCTCTTATAATGAAATAATTTACGAAGAACGCATTTTATGGTCGCAGTTTTTGTTGTCCCAATTGGTTCGCACTCCAACTTATATCAGGTATGAAACTAAAGCTCGCGATATATTTGGAATAACAGAAAAGCCATTGCATGACCGAATTGGATGTAAAGATTGTGGAGACCTAACTTTTATAGCCAATAGAGACTGGTGTTTACTTCTAGCAGATGAGGATGATTTCTTTGTCAGAAGTGATAATCCAGTACTGCAAACAGGGTTTATTGAGCTACCTGAAACATGCTTATTCTACCCATTAACACCAAAATTATGTTTTGTTGCTTGCTCAATGCCGCCTAGCTGGAATGGGTTTATAAACAAACCAAATGAAACACGCGGCTATAAATTAGCAAAGGGAGCTGCTCATTTGTATAATTTTCACCAAGCAAAAACCACTGGAGAGTCGTTAATTCTATCTCCAAAGCATGATGGGGCTATAGCTGAAACTATGTTCAAAGATGTGCTAGGAATATACCCTCAGCCGCCTTTTTCAATTCATATTCTAGATGGTAATAATACTCAGGCTGCATTTGAAAGCATCCGCCAATTAATGAGCGCCACAGATGGCTTTAATTACCCTAATTGGAACCCTAAAGAACTACAACCTTTTTATCAAAAATAATGTGCAAAAACTCGCATTGGTCATATTAGCTTGGCGTAATCTGCCTAATCATTCTGACTAATTAACATTTCTTTTCGCCGCTAGGCGACTTACTTTCTTTTGCTTGTGCTAAAGAAAGTAACCAAAGAAACACACACCCTGCTATCAAGCCCTTCGGGTTCCTTGTGTTGCTCAACAAAATAAGCGGCTGCGGAACTCGTCCTAACAAGCCACACAATCCGTGACTTGTCGCGGTGCTCAAACAGTCCTCGCCTTCATCTTATTTTGTCTGCGCTACTCAGCTTGATAAAGGGGATTGAAGGTCAAACCCAACGCAGTAAATTGTATTTTTTGTTGTTCAGTGCTGCAATCGTACAAGTTTCGATGGTGTTCCGTCCCCTTGACGCCACGCCGAGCAACGGAAGTGAACAAGGAGGTTTCGTCGAGGACCTGTCCGAGCACCGCGACAGGCCACGTTTTGTGTGGCCTGTTAGGGCGAGTTCCGCAGACGCCTTGTTTACTGAGTAGCGCAGGGAATCCGCAGGACGTGGTGTAGGGTAGCCTTTTCTTTCTCCTATTTCTTTTGGCTAAGCAAAAGAAATAGGGTCGCCGTCGCGCGAAAAGCGACTTGGTGAATGCTAAGCAATCTTACCCAACCCACTCCGAAACCAACATCGGTTCCACCCCAAGCTGTTGCGTTAAAGTTTGAATATTCTCTTTCTGCACTTCCATCTCAGGATCAATATGATTCGCAACCCAACCATGCAAGGTTAATCCCCGCTCGTTTATCGCTTCTGCTGTCAACAAGCTATGATTAATACAACCTAAGCGCAGTCCAACAACTAATATCGTTGGCAACCCTAATGCAATAGTCAAATCTGCCATATTAGCTTTGGTATTCAGTGGTACTAAAAAGCCACCTGCGCCTTCGACTATCACGACATCTGCCATGGTTTGCAATTGCTTAAACGCGTTGACGATGGTTTTAATTTCAATCGTCACACCTGCTTTTTCCGCAGCCAAATGCGGTGCAATAGGCTCTTTAAAGCGGTAAGGATTAATCAACGCTAAAGGCGCTGTGACATTACTGGCGGCGATGAGTTTTTGTACATCTTCATTCACCCATTCACCATTGACCAATTCACAACCTGCGGCAATCGGTTTCATGCCGATGACTTTTAAACCTTGTGCTGCGTATTGTTTTAATAGCAGACAACTGACATGGGTTTTACCTACTTCGGTATCGGTACCTGTGACGAAGAACGCTTTACTCATACCTTACTTTCTAGGTCTAAAGCTAATCGGTGAAACGCCGTCACCTAAATCTTGGTTAGAATGTTGTGATGTTTCTGGCGTCCAAGCGTGTCCGTAGATGACTTCAAAGGTAGCAGGTAGTTTACCATCGACACGAAACTGTTCGTATTGGGCTGCCAATTTTTTAAGAAATCCTTTGCCTGCTAAACCGCGCCCTCTGCCCTGCGTGGCGTTATTCGCGCCGATAGACTTTAAATCGACCATCACGCTGCGCACATCATCATAAGTCAGCGTATAGCGCTCTACATCCAATACAGGCGCATTAAAACCATTGCGGGTTAAGGCATCGCCAATATCGTGCATATCAATAAATCGGCTAACATGCGTCTCACCATTGCTAGTAGCCGCGCGTAATTCTTTAAGAGTATCTGGCCCAAACGTGCTAAACATAAACAGGCTATTTGGTTTTAATAAACGGCTGATTTCAGTAAAGCTTTTGTCTAAATCATTACACCATTGTATGGCCAAGTTAGACCACACCACATCCATGGTGTCGGTTGCAATCGGTAGGTTCTCGATATCGGCGCAGATGAGTCCTTTAGGGCGTAATAGTTTATTAAGAAAAGATTGTTGCGCATGGGTTTTTTGTAGCATGCCAAAGGCTAAATCTAACGAAAAAACCTGTGCCGATTTGTAACGCTTTTGTAGTTCAAAACTACCGTGTCCTGTACCGCAGCCGGCATCTAAGATGGTGTGCGGTTTAACTTTAATTAAATCTAGGCGGCTAAACATTTCTTCGCGCACCAGCTTTTGCAATACAGCGGCGGCATCGTAAGTTTGGGCGGCGCGGTCAAAGGAAGCACGAACGCGTTTTTTATCAATAAAATATTGATCTATTAAGGCTTGGTTCATTATGCCTCGCCGTGTGGCGTTAAGAACTGATCGAGTGCTTCGATAAACTGTTCGCTATGGGACAAAAATGGCGCATGTGCTGCACCAGAGATGACGCGTAACACGCCTTTTGGTAAATGTTGCATCATCCAATGTGCAGCTTGCACAGGTGCTAAAGTATCTCGGTCACCATGAATCAGCAGCGTTGGCTTGCGAATCTTAATGCTTTCTTCGCGCAAATCGCTTTCTAGCAAAATATGCAAACCTTCTCTTAATATCTTTTGCGACGGCGCAGGTTTTGATTCAAAGCTTTGACGTAACTGCCTAACGGTATCTCTGGCATCTTTTGCTCGCATGCATTGCAACGTTAAAAACTTAATCATCGTGCGTTGATAGTCAGTCTCTAAGTTTTGAGAAAATTCAGTAAAATAGTCACGACGAATAGCAGATTGCCATCCTTTTTTCTCAATAAAACACGGCGTAGAGCCGACTAAAATCAACTTTTTGACACGGTCTGGTTGCGTGACGGCAATGTTTTGCGCAACCAAACCACCGAGTGACCATCCTAAAATATCTGAAACACCAGGAATGACTTCCGCCACTTCTTCCGCCAGACGATACAAATGATAAGGCTCTATAGAAGGACTTTTACCCATGCCAGGTAAATCAACAACATAGAGCATATAATTTTTTGACAGACGCTTAACCAGTGATTGCCATACGCCGCCATGCATGCCCCAGCCGTGAATTAACACCAATGGGTGACCTTTTCCTATGACTTCAACATGACACGTCATGCTAATTCTCTCTCTGCTTCATTAATCAGTTTTGCTAATTGTATAACATCAGCTTCCGTATGCCCTGCTGACAGCGAAATGCGTAATCGAGCGGTATCTTTAGGCACGGTCGGCGGTCGAATCGCTGGTACGAGAATACCTTTTTCCTGCAAGTATTCACTTAGCTTAAGCACATCATGATTGCTGCCAACCAATAATGGCTGCACAGCTGTTTCTGACGGCATTAATTGCCATTTAGTAAGCTTAAGATTCTGCTTTAGCGTTTTCATCAATGTGCGTAGTTGTAATCTTAAATCATCACCCTGCTCTATTAGTTCAACAGATGCTGATAGGGTTGCTGATAAAGCTGGCGGCGCTGGTGTGCTATAAACATAACTTTTTGCCGTTTGAATTAAATAGTCAATCACCACTTGTTCGCCCGCGACAAAAGCACCTGCTACGCCTGCCGCTTTGCCTAAGGTTGCCATCATAATAATGCGTGGCGATTTTAATTGCAGATGATTGAGTGAACCTTGCCCATGCTCGCCTAATACGCCAAATCCATGCGCATCATCAACATATAAATACGCATCATATTGTTCGCATAGCACTAAATATTCCGCTAGTGGCGCTAAGTCGCCATCCATACTAAACACAGCATCTGCAGCAATAATTTTGCGTTTTGCATGACTGGCTTTCAGCAACTTCTCTAAAGCAGCCACATCATTATGTGCAAAACGATGAAAGTCGGCTAAAGAATAATAACTACCATCGTTCAAACAAGCATGATTTAATTTGTCAGCAAAAATGGCATCGCCACGTCCAGCCAATGCGCCTAGGACGCCAATATTTGCCATATAACCCGTCGAAAAAACCAAAGCGGCAGGCATATCGACAAACTGCGCCAATTGCTTTTCTAGCAAATCGTGATAACGATGATGGCCTGTAATTAAGTTCGATGCACCGCTCCCAACACCTGCTTTGCCCGTGGCTTCTTGCATGGTTTTAATCAGCTGCGGATGATTAGCTAATCCTAAATAATCATTACTGCAAAATGATAAATACTGCTGATTATTAGTGGCAATCGTTTCAGCTTGTGGCGAATCTAATAGGCGGCGCTGACGCAATAAGCCATCGGCTGCGCGCTGATCTAATGCTTTTTGTAATGCAGCTAACATATTAAATCGCGTGTATGCCTAACTTTTCGAATAGCTTCTTATCTGTTTCAGCTTCTGGATTACCAGTCGTCAGCAATTTTTCACCATAAAAAATACTATTCGCACCGGCCATAAAGCACATGGCTTGGATACCTTCGTGCATACTTTGACGACCTGCAGATAAACGCACAAAACTTTTAGGCATGACGATACGCGCAGCGGCAATGGTACGTACAAATTCAAAAGGATCTAATTCTTCCGTGCCATGTAGAGGCGTACCTTCAACTTGGGTCAGTAAATTAATCGGCACACTTTCAGGCGGACGTTCCATATTGGCAAACTGCGCCAATAAACCGGCACGTTGTTTACGCGTTTCGCCCATCCCAATAATACCGCCGCTACACACATTAATATCTGCTTCGCGCACGCTATCTAAGGTATCCAAACGATCTTCATAAGTACGTGTACTAATCACGTCGCCATAAAACTCAGGCGCTGTATCAAGGTTATGATTGTAATAATCTAATCCTGCATCTTTAAGCTGTGTCGCCATACCTTCTTTTAACATACCCAGTGTTGCACAAGTTTCTAAGCCCATTGCTTTCACTTCTGAAATCATCTTTAAAACTGGCTCTAAATCTCTTTGCTTTGGACTACGCCATGCAGCGCCCATACAGAAACGACTTGCACCACTGTCTTTTGCCGCTTGCGCTGCTTTTAGCACTTCCTCAATAGGCATCATCGGTTCATTTTCGACTTCAGTGTGATAACGCGCCGCTTGTGGACAATAACCACAATCCTCACTACAACCACCCGTTTTAATCGACAATAAAGTGCTCACTTGTACAGCATTAGGATCATGATGCTCACGATGTACGCTATGTGCTTTAAACATTAAATCATTGAGCGGCATCTCATATAAGGCCACAATATCTTCAACACTCCAACGCGCCACTGTTTTTCTTTTAGCCGTTTGACAATCGATTGATTTATTCGGATTTAGTGCATCCACGTTTATAATGGTTTCTGGTGTTTGCGATTGTGTTTCTTTGAGCATAACGAACGCCTTTTAAATTAATTTTTGCTATATTAATCAATAAATTAATAACTGTAAAGTAATAATAAAAATAACATGAACAACTGGTTAAATATTAATCAATGGTTAAATTGCAAGCCATTCCGCACGCATTTGTTCAAGCAAAATTGCACTTTGTGCGATGCACCAACTAATAGCAAATTCAGTATATGTGCAGCTTGCGTTCAGGATTTACCGCTTGCACCTCATCCAAGTTGTCCACAATGCGGTTTAAGTACGCAAGGTGATGTTTGTGGAAAATGCCTTAAACAACAACCGCACTTTGATGCAACATATGCTTTATATACCTATGGCTACCCAGTTGATGCATTGCTGCAACACTATAAATACAATAATGCTTTATACCTGAGCCAAACCTTTGCGCAGTTACTCTCCGCAAAAATGCAAGATACAGATATAGACGTTATTATTGCAATGCCCTTACATCCAAGCAGAATGAAAGAACGCGGCTTTAATCAATCATTAGAGTTAGCCAAAATAATCGCCAAACAGCATGACATTGCACTGGATAGTGCAAGCTGCAACAGAATTAAAAACACACCGCCCCAAGCTAGCTTGCCGTTCAAAAGCCGTTTAAAAAATATGCAGGGCGCTTTTGCATGCTCACAATTATTTGCTGGCAAACATATCGCATTGATAGACGATGTGATGACTACAGGCAGCAGCCTCAATGAATTAGCAAAAACAATCAAAAAAGCAGGTGCGCGCAAGGTCAGTTGTTATGTGTTAGCCAGAACGCAGTAATTGATACCATGCTTAGCATTGATACGGTAAAATGACGCGTTATGTTCCATATCGTCTTATTTGAGCCAGAAATCCCACCCAATACGGGTAATATCATTCGCCTGTGCGCTAACACAGGCGCACAACTGCATCTGGTTGAACCATTAGGTTTTAAGCTGGAAGACAAACAATTAAAGCGGGCTGGACTTGATTACCATGAGTTTTCTACTCTAAAAGTTCATGAAAACTGGGAAGCTTGTCAAACAGCATTAGCTGGCAAACGAATGTTTGCCATTACGACCAAAGGCAGCACCCGACATAGTGATATTCAATTTCAAGCGGATGATGTGTTTGTACTTGGACCAGAAACGCGCGGCTTACCTGATGAAATTCGCAATAGTTTTCCACCAGAACGCAGAGTACGCTTACCGATGCTAGCCGAAAGTAGGAGTTTAAATCTATCGAACTCTGCCGCCGTGTTGCTCTATGAAGCTTGGCGACAGATTGATTTTGAAGGTGGTTTGTAGCTGTTTAAATAAATTTTGATTTAAATAACTTCAGATTTCTGCTCACGTCCAAGCAAATCCATTACCGCTTCTTTTGCAGATTTACCAGCAGACAAGGCTTGATTCACTTCATAGGTAATCGGCATATCGACACCAATTTTTTCAGCGCGGCGCATCACTTCACGTGCCGTATTAACACCTTCTGCAACATGACCTAAACCACTTAGCACTTCTTCTAACGCTTTACCTGAAGCCAGTTGCAAACCAACTTCTCTGTTGCGAGAATATTGTCCTGTACAGGTCAGGATTAAATCACCAGCGCCAGCTAAACCCATAAAAGTTTCAGGCTTTGCGCCTAAAGCAACGCCAAAACGCGTGATTTCCGCTAAGCCGCGGGTAATCATCGCGGCACGTGCATTATTCCCAAAGCCCATACCATCAGAAATACCTGCCGCAATCGCCATGACATTTTTAACAGCGCCGCCAACTGAAACGCCAATGACATCTGCGCTGTTATAAACGCGTAAACTACCACCATGCAATAATTTTGCAGCGTCTAATGCAAACGCTGAATCATTAGCTGCCAATGTGACGGCTGTAGGCAAACCGCGCACTAATTCCGCTGCAAAACTAGGACCAGACAAAACGCCCCACTGCTGACTCATCCCTAGTTCTTCAATCGCTACTTCATGCGGCAACAATGCAGAGATTGGCTCTAGGCCTTTATGCGCCCAAATAAGTGGTTGTGTGGATTCCAGCTTTTTAAGCTCTTTGAGCAAGATGCGGAAACCTGCTGTTGGCACCACCGATAAAATCAAATCAGCGTCTGCAATCGCTTGCTCTAAATTGTCGTCAACTTCTAGATTGTCGTTAAATTTAAAATCACCAAGATATAAAGGATTCGCCCTTGCTTTGCGCATGCCAGACACATGTCCAGCATTACGTCCCCACAAGGTTACATGGTGTTGATTGCTGATATGGATGGCAAGTGCTGTTCCCCATGCACCTGCACCTAATACGGCTATTTTTTTCAAAACAATCCCCAAATTGCACTACTTTGGATATAGCCAATAATGCCATCACGGTGCTTAACTTTAACCCAACCTTGGTTGATGCTTGGAGATAACACCTCAAGCACCACATCTTTTTCTACGCTTGCTAACAATGCGGACTCAGCATTTTCTGCTGCTTTAATTTCAGTATTATTCGTCACTATCACTGTTCGTTTAGCATCTAAATCTTTGCCTTGTAGCCAGTTTAATCCGCCACGCTGATCGCGCACTTTTACCCACGCACCTAAATTAACAATCACTTCAACAGGATAACCTTGCGTCATGATATAAGCCTTAGTCGACTCGGCTGAGGGCGCATCATAAGCAATGGCTTTCGCAGGCAGTATTGAGCGAAAATCTGCCGCTTGCACTGGTACTGATAAACACAAAGAAAAACCCAAGCTCAGCAATACTAAACTTGGGTTTAAGCGTAATAAAAAAGGATTGAATTTAGAAAATAATAATTTCATGAATTCAGCTTTCTACTGATTTAGTTAGGCGCTTCTGATGGATTTTGTTCCATTTTTTGTTGCGCATATAACGCCTCAAAGTTGATTGGATTTAATAGC
>Ga0209231_1000936_pt1 | contig 12848 bp, 15 predicted proteins | sample Deesub45470m_DNA_FD_188086 | JGI IMG/M metagenome (GOLD analysis project Ga0209231, IMG submission 188086) | Deep subsurface microbial communities from North Pacific Ocean - 450_OLKR46/470m Metagenome (SPAdes) (version 2) | ecosystem: Environmental > Terrestrial > Deep subsurface > Unclassified ... | reverse complement strand
GCGACCTTGGCCTTGAACTCGGCGCTGTAGCGGGTGCGATGTTGAGACATGGAATCTCTCCTCTCGATGGGGGACGATCCATTGCTTATACACCAGTCTCAAGATCCGCCGCCACTTCAGGCCGCCGGGTGTTGTTTAATTGTTTAAATTCAATAGGCCGCCGGGACGTTGTTTAATTGTTTAAATTTCATAGGGGGAGGGCTCCGGGTCTTCAAGGAGAATTGTGGAGGGGTTTATCTATTGGAACGAGGCGATTTTGTGGGCTATGATGGGGCTTGTGTTTACGCCGCCAAATAGCTGACGAGGATAAGTCTGGGCAGTGCCCTGGTTTTCGGTCCCGGTTGACTTATACTAAAAAAAGGTATAATTTATGACCTGGGTGGTTACCCTCTCCCGGAAGGCGGAAAAACAAGCGCGCAAGCTTCCCGAGAGCGTAAGGGGCGCCCTCTTTACGCTTATGAAAGAAATCCGCAATGCTGGGCCGGTGCGCGGCAACTGGTCCAACTATGGCAAGCTAGCGAACCGGCGCCACCACTGCCACATTAAGAAGGGAAAGCCCACCTACGTTGCGGTGTGGGAGGAGAGGGACGGCGAAGTTCATCTTGCGGAGGTTACCTATGTTGGCACCCACGAAAAAGCGCCCTACTAACCCTGTTAAAAAGAGGAACAGCACGGCACGTTTTGTTGGGCTTCCGGAGGCTATTGAGCGGTTGCGCCGAGTAGCTGCTGAATTGGGGGTGCAGGAGACGACGGATTCATTGACAATCGAGGAGGCTTTTCCAGAGTACATGGCAAATCCTGGAGGCACCTGCCTTCGAGGAGCAAGGGTGAAGGAGGGGCTCAGTCAGGTGGAGCTTTCCGGCCTTACCGGGATCCCCCAACGGCACATCTCCGAAATGGAGCACGGTAAGAGAACCATCGGCAAGGAGATCGCGCGTAGGCTGGCTAAGGCTCTTAACGTCGATTACCGGATTTTTCTGTAACACAAACCCTTAAATGGTGTCTGTTGGCGACCTGATGTCGGCCGACTCCTGTCTGGATTGGGGCAATGAGCATCTGGGGTTGGTATCTGGCTACCGGGACGTTGTTTAATTGTTTAAATTTAATAAGGGAGGGCTCCGGGTCTTCACGTTTGAGGGATGACCCGCTGGCAAATTGAGTTCGGCAAAGAGGGAACAACAGCGATATGACCTGCGAGGAAGTGCGATAAAAGAAGGAGGGAAGGTTGCATCGTCGAACGCTCGTCTGGGAAAATCGAAACGGCCAATCGGGAAATCCGCTTGATTTTTCCTTCCTGACTCTTTATTTTAGGATAAATGGTTAAGATAAAATAAAGGTGAATCTTATTTCAGGTTCAAGGCAGGCAGGATGAAACGAGAACTCCAAGGCAGATACGTGACCATATCGACGGTGGGTGAGAAGGCTCAGGCCTTCGTGCCTGCGCCGCTGCCGCCGCGTCCGCCCATCCACTGGACTCCGGAGCTGCGCGGTAAGTTCGACCAGGCGTTGCTGGCGCTCGGGCGACTGGATAGTGTCTCGACCCTGTTGCCGGACACCTCGCTATTTCTCTACATGTATGTCCGCAAGGAGGCCGTTCTCTCCTCCATGATCGAGGGGACCCAGTCGTCGCTGTCCGACCTGCTGCTGTTCGAACTGGATCAAGAGCCCGGCGTGCCGCTGGATGATGTGCGGGAAGTCAGCAACTATGTCGCGGCCCTCGACCACGGCCTGCGCTTGTTGGGGGAAGGACTGCCGCTGTCGCTGCGGCTATTCCGCGAGATCCATGGCGTGCTGCTGACCAAGGGCCGTGGCAGCAACCAGACCCCGGGCGAATTCCGGCACAGCCAGAACTGGATCGGCGGTACCCGGCCAGGCAACGCGGCCTTCGTTCCGCCTCCGGTCGAGGAGGTGTTGGAGTGCATGGGCAAGCTGGAACTCTTCCTCCATGACCAGCCGGAGCCGACCCCGGTGTTGCTCAAGGCAGCGCTGGCGCATGTACAGTTCGAGACGATCCACCCGTTCCTGGACGGTAACGGCCGTCTGGGGCGTCTGCTGATCACGCTGCTTTTGTGCGAACAGAAGGTACTGCGGGAGCCGATGCTCTACCTCAGCCTATACTTCAAAACGCACCGCCAGTATTATTACGAGCTGCTGGGCAACGTGCGCTTGACCGGCGACTGGGAAGCCTGGCTCGATTTCTTCGCAGAGGCGGTCATCGTCACCGCCACTCAGGCGGTGGAAACAGCTCAGCAGCTTCTCGACTTGTCGAATCGGGATCGCGACAAGATCAGCGGCCTCGGCCGGGCGGCAGCCTCCACCCTGCAGGTCCACCGTGCACTTATGGAGCACCCCATCGCCACCTCAGGTTCGCTGGTGAAGAAGACTGGTATTACCCCGGCTACGGTCAATAAGGCGCTTGGTCACCTGAAGCAGCTCGGCATCGTCAAGGAGCTGACCGCTCAGAAGCGCAACCGCCTGTTTAGCTACGCGGGCTATATAGAGATCATGGGTCGCGGCACGGAACTGCCGGGCAGGTAGTCGAGTGACAATCCCCATTGAACGGTGAGCTTATGAATGTCTACCCTCCGCCCTACACCATCACTCCGGCGATTGTTAATCGGGTTGCCGAGATCAGCGAAACCATCGGTCGCTACACCGTGCTGGCCGAACAGAAATTGACCCCGCGCCTGCGTCGGGAGAACCGTATCCGTACCATCCAGGCCTCGCTGGCTATTGAGAACAACACGCTCACCCTTGAACAGGTGACCGCCGTGATCGAGGGCAAACGGGTGTTGGGACACCCCCGCGAGATTCAGGAAGTGCGTAACGCCTTTGCGACCTACGAAGCCATGGAGGACTGGGACGCCAGTGCTGAGGAGGATCTGTTGGCGGCTCACGAGTTGCTGATGCGCGGGCTGGTGGATGAAACGGGTCGGTATCGATCCGGTGGAGTCGGCATCTTTCGGGGAGAACAACTGGTGCACATGGCCCCACCCGCTGATCGTGTGCCCAAGCTGATGGCGGATCTGCTCGGTTGGCTGGAAAACACAAACGAGCATCCGTTGGTGGCCAGTTGCATCTTTCATTACGAATTCGAGTTCATTCACCCCTTTGCCGACGGCAACGGCCGCATGGGACGATTGTGGCAAACCCTGATTCTCCGGAACTGGAAGCCGCTGCTGGCTTACCTGCCGGTGGAGACAGTGATCCGTGATCGCCAGGAGGATTATTACCGGGTGCTTGCGGTGGCAGACCAGCAGGTGGATGCCACTCCCTTTATCGAGTTCATGCTGAGCGCGTTGCGCGATGCTGTTCGTGAGGCTGTGTCGACCGACCAAGTAGGCGACCAAGTAACCGACCAAGTAGCGGCGTTGATCCGCGCGATTGGGACCGGCGAAGTAGGCAGCAACGTTTTGATGCAGGCTTTGGGTTTGTCTCACCGCCCCACGTTCCGGAACAACTACCTCAACCCGGCTCTGGAAGACGAATGGATCGAGCGCACACAACCCGATTCCCCGCGCAGCCCGACTCAGCGCTATCGGTTGACCGGCAAAGGCCAGCGTTGGCTGCTACACCATGCCGACGAGTAGAAGAGGGAACCTTGCGACCAACCGACGACAAGGCTTGGAGTTCCGGGGACAGTATAGTCGATTGCGGCGCTTGAGCCAAACCCGCAGCCATCCTTTGTCGAACGGCTTGAACGCGTCCGGCGCGAAGGCCACAACTGGGGCTGAGGCGTTGGCGATGACATGGATGATCTGATGGCGAGTATGAATTTGCCGAAGAGTGACAAGAGCCTGAATGAACAGGACGAACTGCGGCAGCTACGCGAGGAGAACGCCCGCCTCAAGGATTTGCTGACCCAGCACGGTATAGCCTGGGAAGAACCGACCGCCCCTACACCCATTCCCGCCACAACAGAATCCGTACCAGTCCCAACCCATTTCACCACCGACGACAAGATTGCCCTGTTCCGCCGCCTGTTCCATGGGCGCGAGGATGGCTATCCCCAGCGCTGGGAGTCCACAAAGGGAACGTCAGGCTATTCACCGGCCTGCGGCAATGAGTGGAAACCCGGCATCTGCCACAAGCCCCGGGTGAAATGCGGGGACTGCAACCATCGCCAGTTATTGCCGGTGACCGATCAGGTCATCTACGACCACTTGGCCGGGAAACAGACCATCGGCGTCTATCCACTTCTGTCAGATGACAGCTGCTATTTTCTCGCGGCCGATTTTGACGAGGCCGACTGGCAGGAGGACGCCAAGGCCTTCATGCATTCTTGCCGGGAGCTTGGTGTCCCGGCGGCGCTAGAAATTTCCCGCTCCGGCAACGGCGCACACGTCTGGATCTTTTTTGCCGAGCCGGTTCCGGCCCGCGAGGCCCGGCAGCTCGGGGCCGCACTGATCAGCCACACCTGTGACCGCACCCGGCAATTATCACTTGCCAGCTACGACCGCCTGTTCCCCAACCAGGACATCATGCCCAAGGGTGGCTTCGGCAACCTGATCGCGCTGCCCCTGCAGAAACAGCCGAGGGAACTGGGCCGCAGTGTGTTCGTCGATCAGCACCTGCAACCCTACCCAGACCAGTGGGCCTTTCTGGCATCCCTTCGTTCAATGTCCCGGCGGGATATGGAAGTTGCCATCCTGCGGGCCAGCAGCGGCCGCCATCCCCTGGATGTAGCCTTTGCCAGTGAGGAAGAGGACAGCAAACCATGGCAGCGCCCGTCCCCCGTTCCCGCCCGAATAATTGGCCCCCTGCCGGCATCCCTGATCCTGGTGCTGGTCAACCAGATTTTCATCGCCAAGGCCGATCTTCCGCAACCGCTGGCCAACCGCCTGATCCGGCTCGCCGCTTTTCAGAATCCTGAGTTCTACAAGGCCCAGGCTATGCGCTTGCCGGTGTGGAATAAGCCGCGCATCATCGGCTGCGCCGAGAATTTTCCCCAGCATATCGGCCTGCCGCGAGGCTGCCTCGATGCGGTACTCGACTTGTTACGGGAAAACGACATCCGTCCGGAGCTACAGGACGAACGTCTGCCGGGACGGAAGGTGACCGCCAAATTCACCGGCACCTTGCGCAAGGATCAGAAAGCAGCGGTGCGGGAGATGCTTAAACAGGATGTCGGCGTGCTCTGTGCCCCGACGGCCTTCGGCAAGACGGTCACAGCTGCCGCCCTGATCGCCCGACGCAAGGTGAGCACGCTGGTGCTGGTGCACCGCACCGAACTACTGCGCCAGTGGCAGGAGCGATTGACTGGATTTCTGGAAATCCCCAAAGGCGGATTGGGTGTTATCGGCGGCGGCAAAAAAAAGCCGTCCGGCAAGATCGACATCGCTGTCATGCAGTCATTGTCACGGCGGGAAGACTTAGGCGAACTCCTCGACCAGTACGGGCAGATCATCATCGATGAGTGCCATCACCTCTCTGCTTTTTCCTTCGAGGGGATTCTCAAGAAGGCCAAGGCGAAATTCGTGGTGGGGCTGACCGCCACCCCGATACGCCGCGATGGACATCAGCCGATCATCTTCATGCAGTGCGGGCCGATCCGCCACAGCGCCGCCAGGCCGGACTCCGCCCCGGCGCAACTGGAGGTCTGGCCGAATGTGCTGCCCGCGCCGGAGATCCCGCCGGATTCGCCGATTCAGGATGTGTTCCGCATCCTGGTCAACGATGCGACCCGCAACCGGCGTATAGCCGGGAATGTGCTGGCCTCCTACCGGGAAGGGCGAAAGGTCCTGGTGCTTACCGAGCGGACGGATCATCTGACGCTGTTACGGGAGGCGCTCGGGGATAAGGTCGAACACTGCTTTGTCCTGCATGGCCGGTTGTCGAAGAAGCAGCGAACGACAGTTTTCGCAGAACTGAATGCATTGGACGAGTCGGCACCGAGAGTCTTGCTCGCCACCGGCCGCCTGATCGGCGAAGGCTTTGACCACCCGCCGCTTGATACCTTGGTGCTGGCCATGCCGATCTCCTGGAAGGGGACTTTGCAGCAATACGCCGGACGCCTGCACCGGGAACATGCCGACAAACAGGATGTGCGCATCTACGATTACGCCGAGACCGATCAGCCGCAGCTTGCCCGCATGTGGGACAAGCGCCAGCGTGGCTACCGGGCCATGGGGTATGAGATCAAACCGATGGAGAGCGTAATTTTAGGAAAAGGCTCGAACCTCAAATAATGCGAGGTGTTATTTTAAGTTCGGGGCGCCATCCCCAGCAGAAGCCGTCAGACCGGTACGACCTCGATAGTGCCGAAGTCCACTGGGATGGTTTTATCGGCCCGCCAGGTAACGATGACCTTGCCGGTACGGTTTTCGGCCAGCAGGCAAAGTCCAATTCGATTCTGGTTTGGGAACCGAATCAGATTCGTTGGGATGAATCGCTAGCTATCCGTTTGCGCTGCAAACTCGTCACCCTCGTCCGGTGCTTGGAAATCGGGGGAGAAAGTTGCTTCCTCGGAGGGAACTTGAGGTGTGACTCGACTTCCTATGTGAAGTCTTTGTTTTCAATGTGTTACTGGATGGTTTTGGGCTGGAGACCGGGTTGCGGTCGTGAGCTGTTGGCTCAACTGGAGAGGTAAAAAATGAAACAGATGAAAGCATTTGACGGCAAATGGCGCATCGTCGAGATGGAAGTGTGGGATCAGGATTACGTCGATATGGAGGTGCCGGGATTTATCCGCATCGGTTCGGACGGGACCGGACAGTTTCAGTTCGGCCTGGTATCCGGGGATATCGACGGTCGCGTCGAGCAATACGGCAGTACGCTACGTTTTGAATTCTCCTGGTCGGGCCATGATGAAAACGATCAGGCCTGCGGCCGAGGCTGGGCGGTCATCGACAATGGCGAGTTGAACGGCCGCATCTATCTGCATCTGGCTGATGATTCGGCCTTTCGGGCCACGAAAACAGGGTGAGGCGTTGCTGTGAGTGAATATCAGTATCTTGAGTTTCTCGCCGTCGACCGTCCTTTGACGGCTCGGGAGATGGACAACCTGCGTGCTATCTCCACCCGGGCGCAAATCACTCCGGTCAGTTTCATCAACGAATACAGCTGGGGCGGTCTGAAGGCCGATCCTCGCGATTTCATGCGGCATTTCTTCGATGCCCATGTTTTTGTCGCCAACTGGGGGGATGCCATCTTCATGGTGCGCCTACCCAGGGAGGCCATCGACCAGAAGACGCTCAAGGCCTTTTGTCCCAGCCCGAACCTGAAGTTTGAAAGGTTGCCGGAGCACTGGCTGTTGACCTGGTCCCGCGGTGAAACGGAGGACTACGACCGCTTCGGTTATGTTGATGAAGGACCCGGCTTGATGACCCTTCTCGCCCCTTTGCGTGAGGAACTGCTGCGCGGCGATCTGCGCAGTCTGTATATCGGCTGGTTGCGGTCTGTGACGACCGAGGAAACCGATCCGGATGACCTGGAGCCCTTGGCGTTACAAGGTTTGAATAAGCTGACGGCGGCGCAGCAGGCGCTGGCGGAATTTCTCGAAGTCGACATTGACCTGCTGGCCGGGGTGGGCAGCGGTTGCCAAACGAATCAAACAGACGCAGCGGGTGACGCGGCAATTGATGCCTGGCTCGACAAACTTCCGAGGACCGAAATCAGGGGTTACCTTCGGCAGATGCTGGACGGGCAGGGTGCCAGCGCCGAACGGGCGTTGAAACGACGGCATGCCGCCTGGCAGGAGCAGTCTGCACCAACCAAGGGAGTGCGCCGCTCCGTCGCCGAATTGTGGCAGCTGGCCGAGCAGGCCAAAGGTCTGCGGCTGATCGAGGAGGCAAAGGCCCGCCGCCAGGCCGAGTCAGAGCGCAAGAGGCAACGGGATAGCTGGCTCGCCAAGATGGCGGCCGATTTCCCTCCGGCCTGGAAAGCGGCCCATGACGACGCCAAAAAGGGCCACGCCCATGCCTATGACGCTGCGTGCCGCCAACTGGTCGATCTGCGCGACGCCTTCAGCCAGCATGCCACATTGGCAGAGTTCCAAAAGGAGTTTCAGAAGTTCATGGCCGAACACTCGCGCCGCCGTGCCCTCGTGCAACGTCTGGTCAAAGCGGGATTATGGCGAGACAAATGAGCGTCGACAGGAACAGTGAAGCGGAGAGTTTTCGCGCCTCGGTGCCGGATTTTGACAGGTGGCCGACAAGCTGGATGGGCGTTGCGGAAGATCTCGCCTACGGCAAGGCGCTGTTGCCATGGTTTGCCGGTTTTCTGCAGGCGCTTTATGACGAGGGATTGTCCCGAAAGACCTTCGCCCAGTATCGTGACCACCTCTGGTCGCTTGGCGGCAGTATCATCCGAGAGGTTTCCCTGTACGAGGAGTATCAGGTCGACCCGCTGGAGAAGCTGCGCGAATCGGTCGTTGATGACGGCATTCTGCCCGATCATTACGACCAGATGACCCAGGCAGAATTAAAAGCCTTCGAGCGCATGTGCCGCAGGTTTGAAAAATATCTCGGGGGAAACCGCTCCGGTGACTTTGGGGGTCGGACGACCTACCTAATTAATTTGGCAAAGAAAACATCTAAAAAATAGGCCTTTTTTGCGCCGTCAAAATCATCATTAATTCCCGTCACAAGGAGGGAATGGGTAACACCCTCACACAGACACAGGGGCTTTGTTGGCTGATGAGACGATTGAAACGGCTCGGCGGTGTTAACCGGTTTGTGTAAACGGCTTGGGTTTGCATTGTTAGAAAGCCGGCATTCTGTCTCCGAAATACCAGGAACATCCCTCTCGATGAGCGAGACGTTGCAAGCCTCCCTAGGCCTTTGGGACCGCAAATCCTTCCGCGAGCACTCTCTCAATCCGGCCCTGACCGACGGCCTATTTTACCAAACGGGGCCTGAAAAAGGGGATTAGATTGAATGTCCCCGGTCCTTTAAGCAATGTCCCCGGTCCTGGTCTGGGGGATGATCCCCTCCTGAACGGCGCGTTCGCGTCCCTTGGGGGACAGATGAAACTTTCTGCCGAGCAGACCGCCCCGCTGGACCATCCCCTTATTTTCCAGGGAGGCGAGAGCCTCTTCGACTTCCGGCCGGTCGAAATGTAGAGCGTCGGCCAGTCTTGCCGGCGAGAGTCCCTTTTTCCCGGCGAGGGCCAGTTGCTGAAAGATGATCGCCTCGAACCCCTTCGTGCGATCATTTGTCCCCATCGGCTCTTCTTCGGGCTCTTTTCCCCCCTCCGTCCCACCTTCCCGCCCAGCCATTCCGGTGATCCGATCCAGCCACCGATGGAGCGCCGGACTGTTGCCGATCAACAGGAACAGCATCAGAAAGAGCAGGAACAGGGTCGACAGGGCTAAATCCGAGAGCGGGATCATCGTCTCCTCCTTCCGTTGCGGCCGTGCTGTTTCCAGTCTATCAGACCCGACCCCGGTGCGGTCGCCCCGGTCGTTGACATTTTTTTCGCGCCCCAAGCTGAAAAAATAGTATTTGCCTGTTTGGGTTTTTACCCGTAACTTCAGGGTCCGGTCAGGTTTTTGCCGTCAGCCCTTGTCCCTTTCCCACCCCATCGGAGCCCGCATGTACATAGTTGAAATCTTCACCAGGAAGCGCAGGTTCTCCGCCGTCTACAAAGCGGTCTGGCCCCTCATCAGCGCCGGTATCATTTACCCTCCCGGGACCGAGAACGAACCGGAACAAAAACTGGTCTATTTCGGCGCTCTCTCCTACGGCACTGTCTATCAATCGGCCCTCGTTGCCGGCATGACCACCAGCGCCGCCCATTACATGGCGCGCATGCTGCTGCGCAACCTCAAGTTCGACGACTGGATGACCGAGGCGGTCATTGCCATCTTCGCCCCCTCCGACGACGAGGAGCAGAGTTATGCCGCCTCCTTCCTCACTCGCATCGCCTCCCTGATCGAAACGATTCGCGCCCGGGGGGACGCCGTCGAGGGCGCCGAGATCGCATCCGTTATGCTCGAGCTCTCGCGAATTTATCGCAAGGTGGTTTTCACGCCCGCGTAGCTGGGGGGGGACCGTCCTTGTTGCCGATGGGCAGTGTCCTTGTCCTTGATCACTGACGATGATAGAAAACATAAAGTAATGGCGCGCGAGATTCCCTCCAACGACCTGTGGATTGCGGCGTCAACACTGCGCCACGGACTGGGCCTCGCCACTCTTGACGAACATTTTCGGAACATCGACGGCCTGTTGCTGGCCGGTATCTGAGGAGGAGAACACCATGTCCACCATGACCGTGCGCGGCATCGACGAAAAAACCGCCGAAGCCCTGAAAGAGAAGGCCGAAAGGGAGGGTTCCAGCGTCAATGCCCTGACCCTGCGGCTGCTTCGCCAGTCTCTCGGCCTGGAAAAACGAAAACGCTCCCTCACCTATAGTGATCTCGATCACCTCGCTGGAACCTGGAGCAGGGAAGATGCGGCAGAATTCGAGCAGAATACAGCGGTCTTTGAAAGAGTCGATGAAGAGATGTGGAAATAGCGCCAAGAGTCGTAGTCATCCTTGTACCAGGGGACGTCCCCCGACAGTTGCGAGCCCCCGGCGGAATCTTCCGCCGGGGGCTCGTTTTTGTTTGCGCGTCGAAGGGCCTCGGTCGGCGATCCTTCTCTACCCGGCGAGCTTGAGGAGCTCCTCTTCGATCAGCCCCTTGAAGAGCGGCACCTTGTAGCCGTTGTGAGCCAGCGGCTTCGCTTCGGCCATGGCCGCCTCGGCGGCGGCCCGGGCGCTCCTGGAGTCGAGCGTCTTCCCCCGCAGGGCCTCTTCGGCCCCTTTCGAACGCCAGGGGACCGGCGCGGCGCCGGAGAGGACCACCCGGCCGCTGCGGACGATGTCGCCGTCCATCTGCAGGGCCAGGGCGACCCCGGCGACGGCGAAATCCCAGGACTGGCGGGCGCGCACCTTGCGGTAGGAGCTGCGCATACCGGCCGAGGGGGGCAAGAGGAGGACGGCGGTGACGATCTCTCCCCGTTCGAGAAACGTCTCGCGGCGGGGATCCTTCTGCGGGGGAACGTGGAACTCCTCCACGGCCACCGTCCGCTTCCCGCCGGGGCCGGCGATCTCCACCCGGGCATCGAGAGCCAGAAGGGCTGCAGCCGGGTCGGAGGGGTGGACGATGTAGCAGCCGCTGCCGCCGAGGAGGCAGTGGAACTGGTTCTGTCCGGCGACGGCGTAGCATTTGGCGCCCCCCTTGCGCAGGCAGTCGAACTCGCCGCGGTAGTACCAGCAGCGCGGTTTCTGGCAGAGGTTGCCGCCGAGCGTCCCCTGGTTGCGTAATTGGGGTGAGGCCACAGCGGCGGCGGCCTGCACCAGGCCGGGATAATGCTTGCCCAGGTCGCCGTTTGCCGCCAGGGCGGTGATCGTCGTCAGGGCGCCGAGGCGCCGGCCGCCGTCGCTCGTGGAGCCGATTCCGGCAAGCTCTGTGAGGGCGGTCAGGCTGACGAGTTTTGCGGCGGTAAAGACGCCGTCATGGAGGCAGCCGAGAAGGTCGGTGCCGCCGCCGTGGAGGAGAGCGCCGGGGGACTGCAGCTCGCGGATCGCCTCCCTGAGGGTTTCGGGTCGGATGGTGCTGAAGCTCGGCAGCATGGCTCAGGCCTCCTTTTTCGCGACGGAAAGGGCCGTCATGACCTGCAGGGGGTTGAGGGGGCTCTCGGTGATCCGCACCCCGGTGGCGTGGTAGACGGCGTTGGCGATCGCCCCGGCGGTGGGGATGGTCACCGGCTCGCCGAGCCCCTTGGCGCCGGCGCTGTTGGCTTCGGCGTCGGGCATCTCGACCGGCTCCGAGATCATCTGCAGCGGCACGTCGAGAGCCGTCGGCAGCTTGTAGTCGTGCCAGTTCTTGTTGAGGACCTTGCCGGTCTGGCCGATATCGAACTGGCGGAACTCGGTCATCCCCAGGCCGATCCCCATGACGATGCCGCCGAAGACCTGGTTGTCGAAGGTCAGGCGGTTCATCACCCTCCCGCTTTCGTTGGTGCCGACAAAGCGCAGCACCCGCACCTCGCCGGTGCGGGTGTTGACCTCGACCTCGCAGAACTGGGCGGCAAAGGGGTTGACCGACTTGCCGGCGGGATTGGGACCGCGGTGGCCGATGCCGACCGCCAGGCCGCGCTTCTTGAGGCGGGAGACGGCGGTGGTTCCGATCTCCTTGCCGGAGGCCTTCGAGACGATGCGGCTCCCCTCGAAACGCAGGTCCTCGACGGGCTCGCCGAGATCCTCCGCCGCCCATTGCAGGAGTTGGCGCTTGAGCTCGACGGCCGCTGCCCGCACCGTCGGCGCCTCGGTCGGGACGGTCTTGCTGCCGCCGCTGGGCGTGGCGTACGAGGTGGTGCCGGTGTCGGCGTTCTCGATCTGGATCATCTCCGGCTTCACCCCCAGCTCCTCGGCGGCGACCATGGCCATGATCGTCTTGGTGCCGGTGCCGATATCCGAGGCCCCCATGTTGAGGTTGACGCTGCCGTCGGCAAAGAGCTTGAGGATCACCGTCGAGGGGGGCCCGCCGCCGCCGACGTACCAGACGCAGCTCCCCATGCCGACGCCGCGCTTGAGGTGACTGCCGGCGCTCTCCTCCTCGGCCTTTTTGCGCGCCTTCGACCAGCCGAAGATCTCCGCTCCGGAGCGGATGCACGCCTCCAGCCCGGTGGTGGTGTAGGGGACGCCGCCGCGTCCCTGGCTGACTTTCGGGATGTTCTTCAGGCGCAGCTCCACCGGATCCATGGATATCGCCTCGGCGAGCTCGTCCATCATCTGCTCGAGAGCCCAGGAACACTGGGGATGGCCGGGAGCGCGGAAGGGGCGGGCGGGACCGCCGTGGATGAAGAGGTCGGTCGTCTCGCAGGCGACGTTGGGGCAGAGATAGAGGTCGCGCACCAGCCAGT
>Ga0209231_1000935_pt1 | contig 12874 bp, 12 predicted proteins | sample Deesub45470m_DNA_FD_188086 | JGI IMG/M metagenome (GOLD analysis project Ga0209231, IMG submission 188086) | Deep subsurface microbial communities from North Pacific Ocean - 450_OLKR46/470m Metagenome (SPAdes) (version 2) | ecosystem: Environmental > Terrestrial > Deep subsurface > Unclassified ... | reverse complement strand
GTTTGCGTTTCGACTTTTCTCATTTTGCAAAATTAACAGCTGATGAATTACGCGATGTAGAAGATTTTGTGAACGCTCGAATTGACACTAAAATTCCGTTAGAAGATTTTAGAAATATCCCTATTGAAACTGCTCTTAAAAAAGGTGCAATGGCTTTATTTGGAGAAAAATATGGCGATACGGTTCGTGCTATTAAATTTGGAAAATCGATGGAGCTTTGCGGAGGTACACACGTGCAAAACACCAGTGATATTTGGCATTTTAAAATCACATCAGAAGGTGCAATTGCTTCTGGAATTAGACGCATTGAAGCAATTACAGGTGATGCTGCAAAAGATTTTTATTTTGAAAGTAACAAAGCTTATGTCGAAGTAAAAGAATTATTGAAAAACCCAATAAATCCACAAAAAGCAATTGTTGATTTACAAGATGAAAATACTTCACTTAAAAAACAACTAGAAGCATTGCTTAAAGATAAAGCAAGTGGTTTAAAAGATGATTTAATAAAGGAAGTTGAAACCATAAATGGCATCAATTTTTTAGCAAAAAAAATAGATTTAGATCAAAATAATATAAAAGACCTGTGTTTTGAATTAGGAAATAACTTTAAAAACATATTTATATTATTTGGAACAGAATCCGAAGGAAAAGCTTTTCTTACATGTTTTATTTCTAAAAATTTAGTGGAAGAAAAACAGTTAGATGCTGGAAAAGTGGTTAGAGAACTTGGAAAATTAATTCAAGGTGGCGGTGGCGGACAGCCTTATTTTGCAACTGCTGGAGGTAAGAATCCTGATGGAATTGAAGAAGCATTAAAAGAAAGTAAAAAATATATTAAATAATAAATATAAGCCCCCTTTGGGGGTTTGGGGGCAATGAATTTTAGAACCGCCATACAGCTTCATAAAGAACGTAATCAAATAGATTACAATTCTAAATTATTGTTAATTGGTTCGTGTTTTTCAGAAAATATCAGTAAAAAACTAAACTATTTTAAATTTCAAACAAATAGCAATCCATTTGGTATTTTATTCAATCCAGTTGCCATTGAAAATTTAATTACTAAAGCTATTAACAAAGAAAAATATACTGAAAAGGATATTTTTTATTTAAATGAACGCTGGCATTGTTTTGATGCACATTCAGATTTAAGTTCAAGTGATAAAAATGAATTATTGCAAAATTTAAATCGTGAAATTACAGTAGCACATGAGAGTATAAATAATTCAACACACATCATTATTACGTTAGGCACTTCTTGGGTATATCGTTTCATTGAAAACGATGCTATAGTTGGAAATTGTCATAAAGTTCCTCAAAAAAAGTTTTTAAAAGAATTACTTACAATTGATGAAATTACAGCTTCTTTAGAGAATATGTGTACACTTATTAAAGATGCAAATCCATCAGCAAACATCATATTTACAGTAAGTCCGGTTCGTCATTTAAAAGATGGTTTTGTAGAAAACTCACAGAGTAAAGCACATTTATTAACTGCAATTCATCAGGTTGTTCCACCTTTGGGGGTTAGGGGGCTGTATTTCCCTTCTTTTGAAATTATGATAGACGACTTACGTGATTATCGTTTTTATGCCAATGATATGATTCACCCCAACGAAACTGCGATCAATTATATTTGGGAACAATTTCAACATGTTTGGATTGATGAAAATTCCACTTCAATTATGAAAGAAGTTGATAGTATTCAAAGAGGATTGGCGCATAAACCTTTCAATTCGAATTCAGAACAACATCAGCAATTTTTAACTGATTTAAACAAAAAAATTGAAAGACTAAAATTGGATTTCAAAATTCAATTTTAACAAAAAAAGAGAAGGATTGCTTCTCTTTTTAATAATGTATGTGAATATTTTTAATTTTCAAACTTAGCAACATTTTGCCAAGGGCCGCCATTAATTGCGTCAATTCCCTGTTGTTTTAAAAAAGAAGTTGCCTGTCCGCTTCTTGCGCCACTTCTACAAACAGCAATTACTTTTTTATTCATTTTTTTTATCTCTGCCACTTTTGCAGGAATTGAATTTAAAACAATGTTTTTTGATCCTTTTACGTGTCCATCTCTAAATTCTTCAATTGTTCTAACATCAATAACAATAGCACCCTCTTTTAAATATTCCTCAATAGGTGCTCCATTACTACCACCAAATAATCCGAAAAAACTCATTCTTTTTTATTTTAAATTTTAGGCAAAGATAAAATTTTATTAATATTTTACGGTAACACCAGTTACTAGATTTTATTAATTATTAATTTAATGCCGTTATTAATTAAATGGGTATGTTTTTTATTCTTTTTTAATTGAGTTAAATAATTCAATGTTTCTACTTCTAATATATCATTTCCTTTAAAAACCAATTCATATATTTCTAATGGTAATAACCAATCATTTCCAAAATCTAACTTTAACTTTTCCAAAATTGAATTCAGTTTATTTACATTTACAAACTTACTTTTTCTAATTTCAGCAACTTCACCATAAAGTTTATGCAACTCCAATTCTCGGCTAGTATAGTTGATTTTATGTGTTTTTTCTTCAGAAACTTTGCCCAAATTTTTAAATGAACTGACAGAAGCTGGTCCTGCAAAGGCCGAAACAATTTCTTTTCCAACTGCCATATCATAAATCCCCCATGCTGGTTTGAATAAAATAGTATTCAAATGAGTAACGGTACAATTTTTAAAAGAAATCAATACTATTTTTCCTTTTAAGTCGCGTTTCCCAGTAATTACTTCTCCTTCAACTTTAATATTCCCTTCAAAAAGTAAGGTTGTTTTTTTTCCTTCATAAATTCCATAGACTTCCAAATCTTTAGGAAACATATCTTCAATAGCCAAATTGATGTCTTTCAATTTCCCTATAGGGCTTCCAAAGCCTTCCGCATGATAATCGGTTCCGTGCCCAATTAATTCCTTGTCTCTACTTGCCAAAGCTGTTGGACCAGTAGTTTGAATATAAACTGGTTTGTTATTTTCATCAGTAATTACATTTGAAAAAAGGCCAGAAATTTGAAGTCCTGTACTTAATTCAATGGTGCCTAAATTTTGAGATGCTATTAGTTTTTGAACTCCTTTTAATCCACCTTTTCTCAACGCCATTTTATTAGCAAATTCTTCTAAAACAAAACTTAAATGGGCAAAATCTGGTGTTACAAATAATTGTGGTTGCTGTTTTGTGATATCAAAATTTTGAGTAGCAGCTTCAATTGAATAAGGTGTTTTTAATACTCCATTTGTTAAACAATGCTTACTTTCTCCAATTGAGGAAAGTAAACCTGCACCATATATTTTTGGATTTTTTAGGGTTCCTATTAATCCATATTCAACGGTCCACCAATGTAAATTTCTAATTTGAGCCATTTCAGAAAGTTCACCCATATTATTTTGAATTTCTTCCACTTTTTGCTGAGCTTTATCAATAGCTTCTTCTGAAGAACTTGGGTCTTCTTTTAAAATAGAAAGCAATCTGATAGCTTCGTATATTTCAAAATCCTTAGATGAAGAAATCGCTTTACAGCCTATTTCACCAAATCTTCTAAGATATTCGGCATATTCTGGATTCGCAATTATAGGCGCATGCCCCGCTGCTTCATGAATAATATCTGGTGCTGGTGTATATTCAATATGTTCTAAGGTTCTAATATCGGATGCAATTACCAACACATTATAAGCCTGAAATTCCATAAACGCGTTTGGTGGAATAAATCCATCAACTGAAACAGCAGCCCAGCCAATGTCTTTTAAAATACGATTCATTCCCTCCATTTTTGGAATTTCATTCACAGAAATTCCTGCTTTTTTCAACCCTTCTAAATATGAATTGTGTGCAACGTTACTTAAATAATCAATATTCATACGCATCACATACCTCCAAACAGCTTGATTTTGCGCTGTATAATCTTCATAAGGTTGCTTAACAATAAACTTATGTAAATGTTTGGGTAATTTTTTTGTTACCTCATTAAAATTTATAACTTTTTTCATTGCATTAAATTTTCAGGGGGAAGATACTCATTTTTAAAAAATTTTTATTTCGTTTCCAAAAAATTAACTTTGTATTGTATCCTTTGTGCAAATAAATGAAAAAATGGGAAGAGTTAATCGAAAAACTAAATTATTAATTGGTGCAGGAATTGTTCTTTTTGCATTATTTCAATATTACTCTAATAGTGAGGTGAACGAATTTACAGGTAAAAAACAACATATTTCAATTTCTACGGAAGAAGAAGTGGCAATTGGGTTGCAAGCTGCTCCATCTATGGCGCAACAACATGGTGGTTTATATCCTAATCAAGAATTTCAAGATTTTGTGGATGCTGTTGGGCAAAAATTAGTAGATAACAGCGTAGCCAAACAAACAAATTACAATTATGAATTTCATTTATTAAAAGACCCTGAAATTATTAATGCTTTTGCACTTCCAGGCGGACAAATTTTTATTACCTATGCCCTATTTTCAAAATTAGAAAATGAAGATCAGTTAGCTGGTGTATTGGCGCATGAAGTTGGTCATGTTATTGGAAGACATTCTGCTGAACGAATGGCAAAACAGGGTTTAACAGAAGGAATTATCAATGGTGTTGCCGTTGGCTTTGACCCAAACACAGCGCAAGGTGCAGCAGCAATTGCAAATGTAATTAATATGAGTTATGGAAGAGATGATGAGTTGGAAAGTGATGATTTAGGGGTGCGATTTATGATTGATTCAGGTTACAATCCGTCTGAATTAATTGGCGTTATGGAAATTCTAAAAGCTGCATCTGGTCCCAATAAAATTCCTGAAAGAATGAGTACACACCCTGATCCAGAAAATAGAATTGAAAAAATTAAAGAAGCAATCGAAAAATATCGTAACTAGTAATTGGTATCTGGTAATTGGTATCTAGTAATTAGTATCTGGTATCTGGTATTCAGAATTACTTTCACCTTCCACCTTTCACCTTCCACCTTTCACCTTTTACCTTTCACCCTTCACCCTTCACCTTTCACCTTTTACCTTTCACCCTTCACCCTTCACCTTTCACCTTTTTACTTTCGCCTTTTACTTTTTATTCCCCCTTTGGGGGTTAGGGGGCTTTTCCGCAATCGTTTTAGTAAATTTCACAAGAATTTAAGACCTAATAGTAAAGCTGTTAAGATGAATACTTCGTATATTTGACCTTCAAAAATAAATAGATTTTAGAATGAATAAGAAAGTAATTTTAATGATTTTAGATGGTTGGGGAATTACACAAGATCCTAAAGTTTCAGCAATTTTTAATGCAAAAACATCCTATATAGACAGTTTATATCATAAATATGCAAATGCAAGTTTGCGAACAGATGGTGAACATGTTGGATTACCAGATGGCCAAATGGGAAATAGTGAAGTTGGTCACATGAATTTGGGTGCAGGTAGAATTGTTTACCAAAACTTAGTTCGTATTAATTTAGCTGTTAGAAATAAAACCTTGGGAAAAGAAAAAGTATTATTAAATGCACTTTCTTATGCTAAGGAAAACAACAAAAACATTCATTTACTTGGATTGGTTTCTGATGGTGGAATTCACTCACACATTAGTCATTTAAAAGGTTTGTTAGATGTTTTTGCTGAAAATGAAGCAAAAAATGTGTTTTTACATGCTTTTACTGACGGAAGAGATTGCGACCCAAAATCTGGCAAATATTTCATAAATGCTGTTCAGGAACATATGGCTAAAACAACTGGAGAATTGGCTTCAATTACAGGTCGTTACTACGCTATGGATAGAGATAAAAGATGGGAACGTGTAAAAATAGCCTATGATGCTTTGGTAAATTCAACCGGTGAAAAATCTACAAATGCCATTGAAAGTATTGAGAAAAGTTATGCAAATAATGTGACTGATGAGTTTATCAATCCAATTATTATGACTGATGAAAATGGACAGCCAAAAGCACAAATAAAAGCTGATGATGTGGTTATTTTCTTCAATTATAGAACAGATAGAGGAAGAGAACTTACAGAAGTTCTTACCCAAAAAGATTTTCCTGAGTTTGGAATGAAAACCTTACCTCTTCATTATGTAACAATGACAAGTTATGATGAAACTTTTAAAAATATCAATGTTATTTATAATACAGATAATTTAGAAGAAACATTGGGTGAAGTTTTAGAAAATGCTGGTAAAAACCAAATTAGAATTGCGGAAACCGAAAAATATCCTCACGTAACATTTTTCTTCTCAGGGGGAAGAGAACAAGAATTTAAAGGTGAAAAACGTTTATTATGTCCTTCTCCAAAAGTAGCAACGTACGATTTACAACCAGAAATGAGTGCTTTTGAAATTCGTGATGCTATTATTCCTGAATTAAATAAAAAAGAAGTTGATTTTGTATGTTTAAACTTTGCCAATGGAGATATGGTTGGGCATACAGGAGTTATGGAAGCAGCTATTAAAGCTTGTGAAGCAGTTGATAAATGTGTTGAAGATGTTGTGAATTCAGCCTTAAAAAACGATTATACAACTATTATTATTGCAGATCACGGTAATTGTGAAACGATGATAAATCCCGACGGAACACCACATACTGCACACACCACAAACCCTGTTCCTATTATTTTAGTTGATAAGGAGTTGAAACAAATTAAAAATGGAATATTAGGTGATATTGCTCCTACAATATTAAAATTAATGGGGGTTGAAAAACCTTTAGTAATGACACAACAATCTTTGATTTAATTTGTAACTTTACTATAATTAATTTTTTTACAAAATGAAAAATATACTATTTTACACAGTTTTGTTTGCTGCATTAAGTTGTACAGCTCAAAAAAAAGAGGCTTCCGCAGTTATAGACGAAGCAGGAGAACTAATTGGTATTGCCAATAAAGAAAATTTTTATCAAACTCCTTTTAGCGACTGGTTTATCCCTAATTATGACAATTATACTTTTGACGAAAAAATAATTGAAAAATTAGAAACCGCTTTAAATGACGTTACTATTAAAGCATTTATGGGAACTTGGTGTGAAGATAGTCAAGATCAAACGCCCGTTTTTTATAAAATTTTAGATGAAGCTGAATTTAACTTTATTCATTTAGAAATGGTTACTGTTGATAGAAATAAAGCAACACCAGATAACTTACAAGAAGGTTTTGATATTGAAAGAGTTCCAACCTTTATCTTTTATAAAAATGGAAAAGAAATTGGAAGATTTGTTGAATATCCTAGAGAATCTGTTGAGGCCGATATGCTAAAAATTGTAAGCGGAGTACCATACAAACATTCCTATGATAATTAATCTTTAAAAAATTATAATTTAAAAGCCATCATTCAAAAATTTTGAATGATGGCTTTTTCTTTAATCATTAAATTAGCTATTCCTTGCGTCAAAAAATTGTTTTACAATATTTTCACTATGGTCTGGATGTGCAATTTTCGCCAATTCATTTACACGTTGTTTAATTGTTTTTCCATACAAATTTGCAACACCATATTCCGTCACAATATATTGAACATGAGCCCTAGTAGTTACAACACCAGCTCCTGTTTTTAAAAATGGTACAATTCTACTTATTCCTTTACTGGTAGTTGAAGGAATGGCAATAATTGCTTTACCACCTTCACTTAAAGATGCACCTCTAATAAAATCCATTTGACCACCAACTCCTGAATACATTTGAGCACCAATAGAATCTGCACAAACTTGCCCAGATAAATCTACTTCAATTGCAGAGTTTATAGCTACCATTCTTGGATTTTTTCTAATTTTAGATACATCATTTACATAATCACAAGAGCGCATTTCAACAAAAGGATTATCATCTACATAATCATATAAACGTTTTGAACCTATTAAAAAAGTTGCCAATGCTCTACCAGGACCTACACCTTTATAATTACCATTTATGACATCTTTTAAAATTAAATCAATAACTCCATCCGAAAACATTTCAGTATGTAAGCCTAAATCTTTATGATTTCCTAAGTTAGCTAAAACTGCATTAGGTATAGAGCCAATTCCCATTTGGAGCGTACTTTTATCCTCAATAAGTTCAGCAATATAATCGCCAATTTTACTTTCAACAGCAGTTGGTGGAGGCATATTTGCTTCCGGAATTGGTCTATTTACTTCAACAAAAGTATTCAATTCTGAAATATGAATTATCCCTTCACCATGAACTCTTGGCATTTGATAATTTATCAATGCAATCACATGTTTCGCTGCCGAAATAGCCGCTAATGTAGCTTCAACAGAAACACCTAATGAACAATATCCATGTCTATCTGGTCTTGAAACCTGTATTAATGCAACGTCAAGTGGTAAAATATTTCGTTTGAATAACAAAGGTACTTCACTTAAAAATACAGGTGTATAAGAACCGTTTCCTGCTTTTAATGTGTGACGCACATTATGGCCAATAAAAAAAGAATTTACGTGAAAACTATCTTTATATTTTGGATCAGCATAAGGCGTTTCCGCTTCTAAATGTAAATGACAAACTTCAACATTTCTAAGCTCTTCATGTCTTGCAGACATTGCGTTAATTAGCTCCTGTGGTGCTGCTGCTGCTGCATGAATATAAATTCTATCATTAGATTTTATTATTTTCACTGCTTCCTCAGCTGTAACTGCTTTATACATAGTTTGAAATTAAAATTACATTATCTGCAAATTTACTACACTTATTATATAAAAACACTAATATATATCACTTTCTAAAACCTTTTTTGATTATTTTACATTTATCAATATATTTTGTATTTCTTATTTTTAAAGTACCTTTGTATAACAATTTAAGTAGTTACATGATAGAAATTAAAACGCTCGAAGAAATTGAATTAATGAGAGAAAGTGCATTGGTGGTTTCAAAAACTTTAGGAATGCTTGCCAAAGAAGTTAAACCCGGTGTTACAACTTTACATTTAGATAAATTAGCGGAAGAATTTATAAGAGATCACAAAGCCATTCCAGGATTTTTGGGTTTATACGACTTCCCAAATACCTTATGTATGAGTCCAAATGCTCAAATAGTTCATGGAATTCCCAATAATAAACCTTTGGTTGAAGGCGATATTATTTCAATTGATTGTGGTGCTTTAAAAAATGGTTTTTATGGTGACCATGCATATACTTTTGAAGTAGGTGAAGTTGCTGAGGAAACAAAAAAACTTTTGAGAATTACCAAAGAAAGTTTGTATGTTGGTATTAGAGAATTTAAATTAGGGAACAGAGTTGGTGATGTTGGTTTTTCAATTCAAAATTATTGCGAAAAACATGGCTATGGAATTGTTAGAGAATTGGTTGGTCATGGTTTAGGGCGTGAAATGCATGAAGATCCTGAAATGCCAAATTATGGTCGTCGTGGAAAAGGGAAGAAATTTGTTGAAGGAATGGTTGTTGCCATTGAGCCGATGGTAAATCTAGGAACACACAAAATTAACCAATTAAGTGATGGTTGGACTATCTTAACACAAGATGGAAAACCTTCTGCACATTTTGAACATGATGTTGCAATTGTAAATGGAAAACCTGAATTACTTTCTACATTTAAATATATTTATGAAGCATTAGGTATTGTAAGTCATGAAGAAGACGAGTTCAGACAAAACATAAAATAGATGTTAAAAGAAATTTCGAAAATTGAACAAATAGAGTTATTTAAAGGTTTTAAAGGACGTTTTTTCCACACAAATAGCTATACTGTTGCTTTTTGGGAAATTGAAGAAGGTTCAATTTTACCTTTACACGCTCACATTCATGAACAATCTACCCAAATAATAGAAGGTAAACTTGAAATGACCATTGGTGACAAAACAATGGTTTTAGAGCCAGGCATGATTGTTAGTATTCCATCAAATGTCATGCATAGCGGTAAGGCGCTAACAACTTGTAAATTAACAGATATTTTTTGCCCGGTAAGAGAAGACTATAAATTTGAATCCTAAATTTTTAACCTTTGAAAAAATTATTTAAATTTATACTTAACACCATTCCAAGACCCGTGTTAATTAAAGTCAGTTATTGGGTACGTCCATTCATTTCATTCTATTTAAAAGGAACAACATTTACAGACCCAATTGACGGTAAAAGTTTTCGAAAATTATTACCTTATGGCTATGGAACTCAGCGTTCAAATGCACTTTCACCAAGCACACTTTCCTTAGAACGTCATAGACTACTATGGCTGTATTTAAAAAATGAAACTGATTTTTTTACTTCACCTAAAAAAGTACTTCATATTGCACCTGAGCAATGTTTTTTAAAACTATTTAAAAATCAACAAAATTTAGATTACACCACTGCCGATTTATATTCACCAATTGCTGATGTTAAAGCAGATATATGCGATTTACCTTTTGACGAAAACACTTTTGACGTTGTTTTTTCTAACCACGTATTAGAACATATTGAAAATGACAAAAAAGCGATGAGTGAATTATTTAGAGTTTTAAAACCCGGCGGAATGGGGATATTTCAAATTCCACAGGATCTAACTTTGGAAAAAACCTATGAAGATTTTTCAATCATATCAAAAGAAGACCGTAAAAAACATTTTGGTCAATACGACCATGTTCGTGTTTATGGCAGCGATTATTTTGATAAGCTAAGATCTGTTGGGTTTACAGTAAACGAAATTGATTACTCTAAAACCATTTCAATCGAATTGATGACCAAATATTGCTTGGTAAAAGGTGAAATTTTACCGGTATGTTATAAGTAAGATTATTTTCACATACTTCATGTCATTCCTGTGAAAACAGGAATCTATTATTCATCTTAATAAATATAACTAATATTAAAAATACTGATTAAGATACCTGCCTACGCAGGTATGACATTGATTATAGTCATTCCAGTTTTCACAGGAATATGTAGAAACTTACTTTTGGAATATTGTTTTCACAAGAATGACAAATGAAATTAATTATCAAAATTAACAGACTTAAATGTTTGCAATTCTCCGTTTTCATCCGCGTATATTAAAAATGCTTTTAATTCACCATGAGCTTTTAAGAACGCTTTAGACTTTTCTAATCCCATAGACATAAAGGCAGTTGCATACCCATCAACATCAGCGCAATCAGATTTTGAAATAACAGAAGTACTTAATAAATTACTTTCTATTGCGTATCCTGTTTTCGTATTTATGGTATGAACATATTTTTTACCATCGTCAGCTATTCTATATTTTCTATAATTTCCTGATGTTGCCATAGATTCATTATGAAGTTGAATGGTGGTCATAAAAGAACGAGTACCATCTATATTCGGATTTTCTATGGCTATTTTCCATGCTTCACCATTTTGATTTATACCTCTTGCTCTAATTTCGCCGCCAATTTCAACCATATAATTTAAAATATTATTAGCTTCAAACAACTTGCTGATTTCATCAACCAAAGATCCTTTAGCAATTGCATTGAAATCAAAATAAATTTCAGGATACAATTTTTTGATTTTTCCATCAACCAAACTCACTTTATTAAACCCTACAAATTTTAATAGTTCCTTAATTTTAACAGAATCTAAATTTTCTATTTGTTTCTCTGGTCCAAATCCCCATGCGTTTACCAATATTCCAATTGTTGGGTCAAAAATACCATCTGTTTCAACATATATTTTTGAAGATTTATTAAATACTTCCTTAAAAACAGCATCAATTACAACCGTAGTATCACCATTATTAATTTTTGAAATATCAGAAGTAGCAATATATGTTGAAACCGATTTATTTACTGCCTTAATAATGCTATCGATCTTTGTTTCAAAAATGGTGTTGGAATCATCAAAATATTTTATTGAAAACGTAGTACCAATGGCATTTCCTTCAATAGTTTTTAACGTATTTTCTTTATTACAAGAAACAAATCCAATAAATAAGAGTAAAAATATATAATTTTTCAGTATATTAATTTTCATAAATTTTAATTGTAGAATTTGGCTACAAATATAGTATGAAATTATTTCTTAAATTCTTCTTAAATGTTTAATAAATATAATATTGTAATCATCTTTTAGCTAATTTTACGCAAAAATAAAACAAATATAACTTATGAAAAAACTATTGGTATTGTTAGTCACAACTTCAGTTGTGCTAAGTTCATGTGTATCTAAAAAACAATACACTGAATTGGAAGGAAATTACGCTAAAAAAAGTCAGGAATTAGTAGATACTAAAGCCGACTTAATGAAATGCAGAATTGAAGGTGAAAGTAGAGTTAATGCACTATCACAACAAGTGGATGACTTAAAAAGGGACAAAGCAAAATCGTTAGAAAATGTTGATAATCTAATGGTAATATCCAAATCCGCGTCTGATAACATTAAAGAAACTTTAGCTCAAATGAGTAAAAAGGATGAGTACATTAAACACATCCAAAAAGCAATGAATAAAAAAGATTCTATAAATTTAGCTTTAGGATTTCAGTTGAAAAAAGTATTAAAAGATGGATTTAATGATGAAGATATTGAAGTTAATGTTGAAAAAACTGTAGTTTACATTTCTATTGCAGACAGATTGCTATTTAAAAGCGGAAGTCATGTAATTTCTAGTGAAGCTAAAAGAGTACTTAAAAAAGTTGCTGACGTAATTGCTGCACAACCAGATTTAGAAGTTATGGTTGAAGGCTATACAGACAATAACCCAATTAGTACGGCAGACATGAAAGACAACTGGGATTTAAGTGTTAAACGTTCTACAGCTGTTGTAAGAGTTTTACAAGATGACTTTAAAATTGCTCCAGATCGTTTAGTAGCAGCTGGTAGAGGTGAGTATAAACCACTTGCAACTAATGACACTGTTGAAGGTAGATCTAAAAACAGAAGAACTAGAATCGTTCTAATGCCAAAATTAGATCAATTCTTTAAATTATTAGAAAATAAAATTGAGTAA
>Ga0209231_1000934_pt1 | contig 12884 bp, 13 predicted proteins | sample Deesub45470m_DNA_FD_188086 | JGI IMG/M metagenome (GOLD analysis project Ga0209231, IMG submission 188086) | Deep subsurface microbial communities from North Pacific Ocean - 450_OLKR46/470m Metagenome (SPAdes) (version 2) | ecosystem: Environmental > Terrestrial > Deep subsurface > Unclassified ... | reverse complement strand
GTCGAGGTGGCCGTCGATGTTTTCGGCAATTTTGGAGACCAGCGCGAACTGCTGATCAGAAATGGTTGTTTTGAGGTCGCGCTCGAAATAGCCGAGCATGAGAAAGCCGCCCGCACACAAAATGCCGGTGACCAGCAGAAAGACCACGGCACCCATTTTCGTTTTCAGGCTGAAACGAAGTGCCATCACTCAACTCCGGGTTGATAGTCTTTGGAGAGTTAGAGGTGCAAGAAAACCAAATTCACCTTAACAACAAAAGTCAGTGCTGAAAAGGGCAAACGATGTTTTCTTTAAACAGGAATCCAGCGTTTAAGGAGGGCGGTCTCCAGCTACAAGCCATCGTCGCGCAGTTGTTCGAGCTTTTCCTTCTGGGCGTCGGTCAGGTGTTTTGGCACATTGATGGTGATCACGGCATAAAGGTCGCCAGCCTTGGTCCGGCCATGGGCGGGGACTCCGAAACCGGGCAGGCGAATGCGGCTGCCATCGCTGGTGCCGGGGCGGATCTTGACCCGTTTGCTGCCATCGAGAATCGGCACGTCAATACTGGTGCCGAGGCAGGCGCCGGAAAACGGTATACTGACATTGACGGTGAGGTCGTGGCCGTCGCGGGAAAAAAGCGGATCGCTGTCGACCTGGATGTCGAGCAGCAGATCGCCCGGTTTCCCTCCGGCCGGGGCCGGTCCGCCTTTGCCGGCAACGCGCAGGCGCTGGCCGCTTTCGCTGCCGGGCGGAATGCGTACATTCAACTCTTCACTCCCCTGCTCGGTGCGGAACGACACCCGGCGCTCGCCGCCGGTAATGGCGATTTTAAACGGGACATTCACCTGCAGGCTGTAGTCCGCCCCCCGTGCTGGCCGGTGTGCGCGTCCGCGTCCACCGCCGCCACCAAATAACTGACTGAACATATCGTCGCCGCCGTTGCCAAAGCCGAACTCGCGAAACAGGTCGTTGGCATTAAACCCGCGGAAGATGTCTTCATTGCTGTAGCGCTGGTGAAAGTCAGCATCGCCGAACTGGTCGTACTGCTGGCGTTTTTTCGGGTCGGAGAGTACCGCGTAGGACTCGGTAATCTCCTTGAAACGGGCTTCGGCGGCAGCATCGCCCTGGTTACGGTCGGGGTGGTGCTTCAGGGCGAGTTTGCGGTATTCACGCTTGATCTCTTCGGGGGTGGCGCTACGGGCCACTCCGAGAGTGGCATAATAATCTTTGGCCATGCGGGGTCAAGCTCCTTATGAGCAAAATTGCATGCCCAATATAGGTTGGCGGTTGGCAGTCGTCAAGGTCTTTGCCGTCGTTAAAAGGCTGTAAATCCGATTTCTTGACCGCTGTGTGCGGCTGGGATAAGATACAGCAAGTTTTGCCGGGCGTGGGCGTCCGGCGTCTTTGCCCGGTCTATTTTAACGCCGGAGAAATGAGCAGTAAATGACACGGATTGCTATTATTGGTGCGGGGATTTCCGGGCTGTCAACCGCCTATGCTATCGAACAGTTAGCTGCCTCGCGCGGTCTGGCGGTCGAGGTGTTGCTGCTGGAGAAAAATCGCCGTCTGGGCGGCAAGGTCCGCAGTATCCGTGAAGAGGGCTACCTGTGTGAATGGGGTCCGAACGGCTTTCTCGACAATAAGCCGATGACCCTTGAGCTCTGCGACCGGCTCGGGGTGAACAATCGTCTGGTCCGTTCCAACGACAATGCGCGCAAGCGTTTTATTTTTTCTGGTAACGAGCTGCACCGCTTGCCGGAAAACGGTCCGGCGTTTCTACAATCGAAACTGATGACCTGGCCTGGCAAGCTGCGGATTGCCCGCGAATTTTTTGTGCCGAAAAAAGAGGACGAGCGTGATGAAACCCTCGGCGAATTTGGCCGGCGGCGGCTCGGAGCAGAGGCCCTGGACAAACTCATCGCGCCGATGGTCGGTGGAATTTTTGCCGGCGACCCGGAGACCATGAGTGTCAAGAGTTGTTTCCCCCGCATTTATCAGCTTGAGCAGGAGTATGGTGGTCTGTTAAAGGCGATGCTGCGTCTGGCGAAGCAGAAGCGTGCCGAGCGCAAGGCCGGCAAAGCCGTTGCCAGCGCGGCCGGCCCCGGCGGAGTCCTCACCTCTTTTGCCGGTGGATTGCAGGATTTGACCGATGCTGCCGCTGCCGCCTTACGTGGGACCGTGCGTATCGGGGCTGCGGTTGCCGACCTGCGCAAGACGGCGGACGGGTTCGATCTGCAACTGGAAGATGGTGAAAAACTATCAGCGGAAATTGTCGTCACCGCGGTGCCGGCCTATGCTCTGGCCAAAATGCTCGAAGAGATGAGTGTGGTGATGGCGGATGTATTAAGAGCTATCCCCTATGCACCGATGAACGTGGTCTGTTTTGGTTATGAGCGGGAGAAAATTACCCACAGTCTCGACGGCTTCGGTTACCTGATCCCCAAGCAGGAAGGGTGCAGTATCCTCGGTACACTCTGGGATTCAAGCATCTTTCCGCAGCGGGCACCGGAAGGGCATGTGATGTTGCGCTCAATGATGGGCGGGGCGACCAATCCTTCAGCTATCGATTTCAGCGACAGCAAAGTACAGGACTATGTGATGGCAGATTTGCGTGACATCATGGGGATTGATGCCGCCCCCGATTTTGTGCGCATCTTCCGTCACCAGAATGCTATTCCGCAGTACACGCGTGGCCATGGCCAGCGTCTGCTTGCCCTGGAGGAGGCGACGCACAAATACCCCGGATTTTTCTTTAACGGCAACGCCTTCTTCGGCATCGGCATCAACGATTGTGTCAACGCCGCCAACCGCACCGCCGAACGGGTTATCGGCTTTCTCCAGAAGCGCGAAACCGCCTGATCATTGCTTCAACAAAAAACAAAAAGGCCGCTCACCGGTTGTCAGGGGGCGGCCTTTTTCGTGTGGCGTATTTGTGAAATGAAAGGCTTTTTGACGCGGAGACGCAAAAGGCGCAGAGTAAGAATACAGGTAAGGCAAAGAGCTCAGCTTTTACTCGGCGCCTCCGCGTCTCCGCGTCCAATTCAGATTTTGATTATTGGTCTGAAAAACTACCCTTTGCGCCGAAAGACGTCGGTTTTCAGGCTGGAGACACGGTCGAGAAACAGCAGGCCGTCCAGATGATCGATCTCGTGTTGAATCGCAACCGCTTCGAAGCCGCTGCTGCGAATCACCCGTTCACCGCCGTCGCGGTCGGTAAACTGGACAACGACGATTTCGGCGCGCTCGACGTTGCCGGTGTAATCGGGGACGCTCATGCACCCTTCGCGCATGGTGTGTTTCCCCTCGCGGTCGATGATCAACGGGTTGATCATGGTCAACAGGCCATGATTGTTGTCGCGGCCAAGTTTGCTTTTGGACACATCGACCACCACCGCGCGCCGGCTGTCGCCGATCTGCGGCGCGGCAACGCCGACCGAGTGGCCGGAAAAAAGCATGGTGTCGGTGAGATCCTGAAGCAGAGCATCAACGCTGGCGTCAAGCTGGTCGATGGCGGCGCAGGGCTGCTTGAGAATTGGGTCAGGATAAACGCGGATGGTGCGAACAGCCATATTAAAGCTCGACCGGAGTAATAGAGCGGACCGAGATGTCGACCTGCAGTTCGGTTTTGAGGTTGTTCATGATCTGGTTGATTTCGTTTATCTCCATCTCGGGCGGGAGCACCGCTTCGAGCATCATCACATATACCGGCCGTTGTTCGGTGCCGACCAGTTTGGTGTTGAGATCGGTAATGTTGATCTTGCGGTCGCCGAGTTCGCGCGAAACCCGATAGACGATGCCGGCTTTGTCGGAGCCGTAGACCGAGATCAGGCAAATCTCCCCATCCATGTGCGGGTGCTTTTCGCCGCCCGGTTTCAATGTGCGCAGATAGACGGATAGACCGGAGTCCTCAAGCGCCACAAAAGCGTTGCCGAAGCCATCGCGGTCACTGATTTCCGGGTGGGCGATAATCAGGATCATGGCGAATTGACCGCCGAGGATCGAGCAGCTTGAGTCGGCAATGTTGCAGCCAAGCCGGTAGAGAATTTCGGTGACCTGAGAGACGATCCCAGGGCGGTCACGGCCGATGATGGTCAGGGCGAAATGTTGCATAGCGGTCTCCTTGGTTCGACGGGGCGCTACTTGTGGCAATCGGCGCAGAGCGTTGGTGCTTTGCCGCCGGAGGTTTTGTGGCAGTTAAGGCAGGCGTCAGCGTGTGCGTTCTTGCGGCTGATGGCGATCTTTTGCGGCTTGCCGGCGTGACAGGCCGCACAATTGTTGCCGGCGATATAGCGTCCGGCGTGCGCCGCATGGTCGAAGCGTACCGTGGTCTCCTGCTTGGTTCCATCGTTCTTGGCCACAGCTGCTTTGTAGGTCACGATATCGGCTGCAGTGGCAGTGGAGCAAAAGGCGAAAAGAAGCAGTAGCATAATCAGACACTGTTTCATGCGGGGACTCCGTGGCCGAGTGTGATCATCATCTTGATAGGTGCGGGAACGAAGCGATAGTCTATCATAAATTTTCCGGGGTCTGAAACGCGAAATTCCGCATAAAAAAAGGCCCCGCCGAAGCGGAGCCTTTTTGACTTGCACTGATAACTGCCGATTACTTCTTGTGGCAGTAGTCACATTTGTCCATGGTGCCTTTGCCAGACGCGGTGTGGCAGGTTTTGCACAGGTCGTGACCCGGCTTCATGCCTTTGACGTCGATTTTGGCTTCCGGCTTAGCGGTGTGGCATTTGTCGCAGGTCAGTTTCTCGCTGTGCATTTTGTGGTTGAAGGTGATGTTCCCCTTCTTGTTCTCGTAGGTGACGCTGTCTGCAGCGAAAGCAACCGCAGCGGCAAAGCTGACCAGCATGAGTGCAACGATGATCTTTTTCATTGTGTTTCCTCCATGAGAATTGAGATGTTTAAAAGCGAAGTGAATACTAGTTGCATGATTAGGAGTTGTCAAGAATATTTTTGTCGATTTTTTGTAGATTGAGGCTGATTCCTGTCGGGAAGGATTGACCCGCCGCCCGTGCTGACGTATCATCCAGCCGCGTCCGCGACTGAGTCAAACGGACAGCGAAAAAATGCCTCCGCATAAGGGAGAGAGATGTGAATCAGCTACAAAAAGAGGTCGCCCGTCGGCGCACCTTCGGTATTATCAGCCACCCCGATGCCGGTAAAACGACCCTGACTGAAAAGCTGCTGCTCTACGGCGGCGCCATTCAGATGGCCGGAGCGGTCAAGGCGCGCAAGGCGTCACGCCATGCCACCAGCGACTGGATGGCCATGGAGCAGGAGCGCGGGATTTCGGTTACCAGCTCGGTGATGAAGTTCGACTATCGCGATTACGAGATCAACCTGCTCGATACACCGGGCCATCAGGACTTTTCCGAGGACACCTACCGGGTGCTGACCGCCGTCGATTCGGCATTGATGGTCATCGACAACGCCAAGGGGGTCGAGACCCAGACCAAAAAGTTGATGGAAGTCTGCCGTATGCGCAACACTCCGGTGCTGACTTTTGTCAACAAACTCGACCGCGAGGGGATGTCTCCGCTCGATATTCTGGCTGATATCGAGGAGACGTTGCAGATTGAGTGTGCACCCATGGCCTGGCCGATCGGAATGGGCAAGCGCTTCAAAGGGGTCTACAACTTTTATCGCAAGCAGCTCAATCTGTTCACTCCCGGTGCCGAAGTTCGTCATCAGGAGGTGCTGACTTTCGCCGATCTCAACGATCCGCGCCTCGACGAGCTGCTCGGCAGCCAGGCCGATGAACTGCGGACCGATATCGAGCTGCTCGAGGGGGCGGCTAACCCGTTCTGTCATGAAGATTATCTCAAGGCCAATCAGACCCCGGTCTTTTTTGGCAGTGCGGTCAACAACTTTGGCGTGCGTGAGCTGCTTGATGCCTTTGTCGAGCTGGCGCCGCCGCCGGTGCCGCGGCAAACGACGACACGGATGATCGCTCCGGACGAGGAGGCGTTTTCCGGATTCGTGTTCAAGATTCAGGCGAATATGGATCCGTCGCATCGTGACCGTATCGCTTTTTTACGCATCTGCTCCGGCAAATTCACCCGGGGGATGAAGGTGCGCCATCACCGCATCAATCGCGATGTCTCCTTCCCCAACGCCACCATCTTTATGGCCCAGGATCGAACCAATATCGACGAGGCCTGGCCCGGTGACATCATCGGTATCCATAACCACGGCACCATTAAAATCGGTGATACCTTCAGCGACAAGGAACCGCTCAAGTTTACCGGTATCCCCAATTTTGCCCCGGAACACTTCCGCCGGGTGCGGCTGAAGAATCCGTTGAAGATGAAGCAACTGGAGAAGGGGTTGACCCAGCTCTCGGAAGAGGGGGCGGTGCAGGTGTTCCGGCCGCTGCTTGGTGCCGACTGGATTCTCGGAGCGGTGGGCGTCCTGCAGTTCGACGTCACCATGTCGCGGCTCAAGAACGAGTACAGTGTCGATGCAATTTATGAGGGGGTTGATTATGCCACTGCCCGCTGGGTGGAGGCGACGGACAAGAAGAAGCTGGCCGAGTTTGAAAAACGTAATCAGCAGGCTCTGGCCTACGATGCCGAGGGGAATTTGACCTACCTCGCCTCATCTGAATGGCGACTGAACCATGTCGCCGAACAGTGGCCGGGAATCAGCTTCGTCAAGGCCCGCGAGCATAACTGACCGATACCAGGTAAAAAACCGATGGATGGTTCCCCCTTCTTCTGGTTGGCATCGGTTTTCTCGCTCCCGTATTTTGTTCTCAATCGCTGGCCAGGGCTTCCAGTTCCTGCCAGCGCGCATAAACGGTCGCCAGTTCGTTCCCCAGCGATTCCATGCGCGCCTTCAGTGCCACAACCTTCTCCCCTCCCTGACGGTAGAGCTGCGGATCAGCCAGTTGCTCCTGCAACTGTGCTTGCTCCGCCTCGAGAGCTTCAATCCGACCGGGCAACCCCTCCAGCTCCTTCTTCTCCTTAAAACCGAGCTTGCGTTTTTGCTCACGCGCCGGCCGGGACGCAGCCTCGGCAACCGGCAACACTTTGGTCGCTTGCGGGCGCTGGCGCAGCCAGTCGTCGTAGCCGCCGACATATTCGGCAACGCGGCCATCCTCTTCGAAGGCGATGACGTCGGTCACCACCCGGTTGAGAAAGTCGCGGTCGTGACTGACCAGGAACAGGGTGCCGGCGTAGTCGGCGATGAGCTCTTCGAGCAGATCGAGGGTTTCCAGATCAAGGTCGTTGGTCGGCTCGTCCAGCACCAGCACGTTGGCTTCGCGGGTGAACAGGCGGGCCAGCAGCAGGCGGTGGCGCTCGCCGCCGGAGAGGATGCGCACCGGCGTCCGCGCCCGGTCCGGGGTGAAGAGAAAATCCTGCAGGTAGCCGTAGACATGGCGCAGCTGGCCGCCAACCAGGACCATGTCCTGATCACCGGAGAGGTTCTGCTGCACGGTCTTGTCCATGTCGAGCTGCTCGCGCAGCTGGTCGAAATAGAGCACCTGCAGATTGGTGCCGAGGCGAATCGTGCCGGACTGTGGCTGCAGCTGACCGAGGAGCAGTTTGAGCAGGGTGGTTTTGCCGACGCCGTTCGGACCGATGATGCCGATGCGATCACCGCGCATGACGCTGGTTGAGAAGCCGTTCAAAATCGGCGTATCGCCCCAGGCGAAGTCGACATGTTTAGCTTCGACCACCAGGCGGCCACTGCGCTCAGCTTCATGCAGCTGTAGTTTGACCGAACCGGTGCGATCCCGCCGTTGCCGGCGCTCTTCGCGCATCTGTTTCAGTGCCCGGACCCGCCCTTCGTTACGGGTCCGACGCGCCTTGATCCCCTTGCGGATCCAGACCTCTTCCTCCGCCAGCTTCTTGTCGAAGCGTTTCCACTCCTGTTCCTCATTGTGCAGCAGGCCATCCTTGTTGAGCAAAAAAGTGTCGTAGTCGCAGGCAAAATCGAACAGCCGACCGCGATCCAGCTCAACAATCCGCGTCGCCAGCGAGCGCAGAAAAGCCCGGTCATGGGTGACGAAGACCAGGGTGCATTTTTCGCGCTTGAGGTGCTCTTCGAGCCAGACAATAGCGGCAACATCGAGATGGTTGGTCGGCTCGTCGAGTAGCAGGATATCAGGGGCGGTGGCCAGCACCCGGGCCAGCAGCACCCGGCGCAGCAGCCCGCCGGAGAGCCCTTCGACTGCAGCCTGCGGATCGAGACCAAGGCGGGAGAGGGCCTGTTCGATCCCCTGTTGCAGCGGCCAGGCATCGGCGGCATCGACGGCGTGCTGGATCTCAAGCAGCTCCGGCAGCAGGCCTTCATCACCGTTCATCAGTCCACAGTTGAGGGTGTGCCAGCGGCCGAGGAGCTCGCCGGCGAGGCCGAGACCACAGGCGACGGCGTTGAAAATCGTCCCGGACAGATCGCGTGGCACATCCTGCGGCAAGGTGGCGACGCGCAGCCCCTGCTGCCGGTCAACATCTCCGGCGTCGGGGGTGAGGGTGCCGGCGATCAGTTTGAGCAGGGTCGATTTGCCGGCGCCGTTGCGGCCGAGCAGGCAGATGCGCTCCCCCTTGTCGATCTGCAGGGCGACGTTGTCAAGCAGCGGAGCGCCGCCAAAAGCGAGGCGGATGTTGCGTAGGCTGATCAGAGGCATTGTTATTCCTAAAGGCAGCTCACCACAGAGGACACAGAGAACACAGAGAAAGTCAAAGTCTTATCTCACGCCCGTTCGCTGCGCTTACTCAAGACACAAAGCCACAAAGAAAAGCTTTTTGGTTTTAAAACCTTGGTGACTTTGTGGCTTTGTGTGAGGCGCCTTGGATGGTTTTGACTTACTCGGGGCGCTCTGTGTTCTCTGTGGTGAAAAATGTTTTGCGATTATGCCAGAAAGGGGTGCGGTGTGAAAGCAGGCATTTATTTTCGGCGCCGAGGTGGACTGGTCTGGGTTTTGGCTGATTTCCCCTTAACCTTCGTCGGCACTGGTGGCTCGGCCAGTAGCAGGCTGTTCCCATCGGGGCGGTTGCACTGGCGCAGCGCTTCAGCGACGTCGGCACGATGTTCCGGCAGGTGCCAGAGCAGCAGCGCTTTTTGCAGGCGGCGCTCTTTATCCCCACGCGGGACATGCACGGATTCGCCGCTGAAAGGATCAACCCCGGTGTGATAGATACAGGTTGAAAGACTCCCCGGCGTCGGCGTGAACTCCTGCACCTGCTCGACGCGCAGACGGTTGTGCTGCAAAAACAGGGCGGTGTCGACCATGTCACTCAACGTGCAGCCGGGGTGACCGCTGATCAGGTAGGGGACGATCCCCTGACGGCGGTCGAGGGCCTGGCTGCGGTCGCGGAATTCACCTAAAAAGCGCTGGAAGCTCTCCGGCCCCGGTTTGTGCATGATTCTGGCCACCGGGGCGCTGGCGGTCTCCGGGGCGACCTTGAGCAGGCCGCCGACATGGTGGCGCAGCAGCGCGTCGAGATAGTCGGGTTGGCGCTCGAGCAGGTCGATACGCAGGCCGGAGGCGATGAATAGATGCTTGACCGCCGGGTGAGCGCGCAGTTCGCTCAGCAGTTCGACTGCCGGTTTGTCGGCGGTGCGCAGGTGGCGGCAGATGTCGGGGAACAGGCAGCTGCTGCGTCGGCAGACCTCTTCCGCCTGCGGATTACTGCAGCCCATGCCATACATGTTGGCGGTCGGGCCACCGACGTCGCTCAAGGTGCCGCGAAAACCGGGTTCGGCGGCCATGCGGTCGACCTCGGCTTTGATTGAAGCGACCGAGCGTGACTGGATCAGCTTCCCCTGGTGATGAGTGATGGCGCAAAAAGCGCAGCCGCCGCAGCAGCCGCGATGGCTGGTGATGGAGTTGCGGATCTGCTCGAAGGCCGGAATTGTCGACTCGTAGGACGGGTGCGGTCGGCGACAGTAAGGCAGATCGTAGATCCGGTCGAGGGCGGCTTCATCCAGCGGCCAGGCCGGCGGGTTGATCACCAGCTGGCGACTGCCATGCGCCTGGACCAAAGATTTGCCGGAGAAGGGGTTGGTCTGCTCGGCGGCGAGGCGAAAGGCACGACCATAGGCGGCGCGGTCGGTGACCACCTCCTCGAAGGCTGGCAGGGCGATGGCGCCATCCGGTGCGCTGCTGGTCAGGTAGGCGGTGCCGGGCAGATCGTGAATGGCCGAAATTGTTTCACCCGCGGCCAGGCGTTTAGCCAGGGTGCAAAGAGCGGTTTCGGCCATGCCGAACAGTAGCAGATCGGCTTTGGCGTCGACCAGCACCGAGCGGCGGACGCTGTCGCTCCAGTAGTCGTAATGGGCCAGACGACGCAGACTTGCTTCAATTCCGCCGATGATCGTCGGCAGGCCCTTGAATGCCCCCTTGATTGCCGCGGTGTAGGCGATGACGGCGCGGTTCGGCCGGGCACCGGCCTTGCCGCCCGGAGTGTAGGCGTCGTCGCTGCGTAGCCGCTTTGCCGCCGTGTAGTGGTTGACCATGGAGTCCATCGCCCCGGCGGAGATGGCGGCGAACAGGCGTGGCCGGCCCATGCGCTGCAACTCTTCCACATTTTTCCAGTCGGGCTGGGCCAGGATGCCGACACGGAAGCCTTCACTCTCGAGCAGGCGGGCGAGGAGCGGGGTGCCGAAGGCCGGGTGGTCGATGTAGGCATCGCCGGTGACAAACAGCACGTCGAGCGCATCCCAGCCGCGCTCGTTCATCTCGGCGCGGCTGGTGGGCAGAAAGCGGCAACTGGTTTGGGTCGATTTCGGGGTGTGGTTTTTCATGGTTCGTTTTATTCGGTCAGTTGTGCCAGGGTGCGACTCAGGTCGGCGGTGTCGTAGCCTTCGTTGAAGCAGCCGGTGTGCGCATAGGGGTCGAACGCCAGCAGCTGCTCCAGCAGCCGGTCGACGATCGCTTCGCACCCGACATAATCCTCGGGCCTTCTGGCGATGGCAACAATCGGTCTGAATAAAAAGTCGGGGAGGTCACCGTGCAGATGCTGCGCGATGACGGCGGCATGCAGTCGGGAAAAACGGTCCATAAAGGACTCCTTTCGCCGAAACGTCGGCGTCCGGCATCATCTTGCCGTGTTTATCCGCTTGCTGTCAATGTTGTCCTTTCCAATGGCGATTGACAGCGCATAGCGGCACAGCTACTCTTTCGCCTATGGAAGAGATGTTGTTGTCGTACGGTTATCCCGCCCTGTTTCTCCTCGGCTTTCTCGCCGCCACCTTGTTGCCACTGGGGAGCGAATGGCTGCTGGCGGCGCTGTTGCTCAAGGGGCACGATCCGGTGACGTGTGTGTTTGTCGCTACCGTCGGCAATACCCTTGGTGCTCTGGTCAATTATGGTATCGGTCTCTGGGGCGGGGTGTGGTTGACCAGCCGGTTGCTGCGGGTGGCTCCGGCCTCCCGGCTGCGGGCGGAGCAGTTCTATGCCCGTTACGGGGTCTGGTCGCTGTTATTGGCCTGGGTGCCGGTGATTGGTGATCCGTTGTGTCTGGTGGGTGGGGTTTTGCGGGTGCGCTGGTCGCTGTTTTTGTTGCTGGTGGCGGTGGGGAAGTATGCGCGTTATCAGGTGTTGGCTTGGGCGGTTTTGGCGGCGGCCTGAATCGCAGAGTAGTCAGGTAACGGGCGAAAGTGCCAAAATAATAGTGCCGATTCGTTTTTAAGACGTTGGGTGAACAAAACTTTTGAGTGCAAAACCGGCGGGATTCGCCCCGCCAGGCGACCTACTTTTTTTGCAGGCGCCAAAAAAAGTAGGCAAAAAATGGCTTTCCCCTGGCGGGGGGCATCTCGGGCTCCGAGGGGCTTGGCGTTGTAGCAATGGCGCTGCAACGAACCGGGCCCGATGTATTAGGGCCCTGCTGTCGGAGAAAGCAGGTGCTTATTTTGGAGTTCAGCAGGTCCCACCTTCGCCAAGGCTACGTCGTGGCAAGCGTGGTATGATTCATATCACAGGAAAACTTCAGCAAGAGGAGACTATGGCCAACACTTTCCGCCCACGCAAACCACGCCCCGCTCCGACTAAAAGCCAGGCCGAGATCGATGAGATGGTGCGGCGAATGAAAGCCGACCAGGTGGAGAGGGGTGACGGCTACCGCGAGCGTTCGCTCAAACTGCATGGCTGGATCTGTGCCAAGTGCGGCCGTGAGTTCGAGGCGACGACGTTGTCTTTGCTCACCGTGCATCACAAGGACGGCAACCACAACAACAATCCGCCCGATGGCAGTAATTGGGAGAATCTTTGCACTTACTGTCATGACGATGAACACAGCCGTTCCTTGCTCGGTGATTACCTGAGCGGCGGCAAGCGTTGAGCGGGGCAGGATGGAATCGTTAACCGCTTTGCAGCAGATGGAGAAGCATCTCGCTCCTTACCGGCAGTTGGTGCAGCAGGTCGATACGTTGTGTGCTGCGATTGAACAGGATTGGGCGGCGCAGATTGTTTGTCAGGCTGGTTGCAGCGATTGCTGCCGGTTGCAGAGTGTGTTTCCGGTTGAGGCGGCCAATCTTTATCTGGGCTGGCGGCAGTTGCCGGCGGTGGAGGCACAACAGGTGCGTGATGCTCTGGCTGCGGCCACGGATGACGCCTGTCCCTTGCTCACCGATGCCCGCTGCCCGTTGTATGCCGTGCGTCCGCTGATTTGCCGGACGCACGGCTTACCGATTCTGTTTCAGACCGATGCCGGACGCAGCATCGATACCTGTCCGCTCAACTTTCGCGGTGTTGACACTCTGCCGGGGTCGGCCGTGATTGATCTCGATCGCCTTAACACGGTGCTGGTCGGCCTCAATCACGATTTTGTCCGACAGGTTTTTCTACAGGCTCCCCCGCCCGAACGGATTCAGCTGGCGGAGGTTTTCGACTTTCCCTGGCCGTTTACTGCACCTTGAGCAGTTCCACTTCAAAGATCAACGTCTCATTCGGAC
>Ga0209231_1000930_pt1 | contig 12962 bp, 11 predicted proteins | sample Deesub45470m_DNA_FD_188086 | JGI IMG/M metagenome (GOLD analysis project Ga0209231, IMG submission 188086) | Deep subsurface microbial communities from North Pacific Ocean - 450_OLKR46/470m Metagenome (SPAdes) (version 2) | ecosystem: Environmental > Terrestrial > Deep subsurface > Unclassified ... | reverse complement strand
CGCATTTCTGATGTTGCATTTAAGTGGGGGTTTAACGATATTTCACACTTTAGTCGTACGTTTAAGCAAGCGTTCGATGCAACACCAACTGAAATATTAAATGCAAAACAATAGCTATTTTTCTATTCATTTTCACCCTGCGATTTAGCAAAATTCAGTCTTTATTTACTAATACATTGTAGATAGGGGTTTCATGAAAATCATTTTCCAGCGAAAATAGCGCTAATCATCATTTTTAATTGATAAAGAACAAACATAATGGCAAAACAAAATAGTTATACTAAAGAAGAATTATTGGCCTGTGGCCGAGGAGAAATGTTTGGCGAGGGCAATGCACAACTGCCATTACCGCCGATGTTGATGTTTGATCGCATCGTCAGCATTACAGATGAAGGTGGCAAATATGGCAATGGGCAAATTATTGCAGAGCTAGATATTACGCCAGACTTATGGTTTTTTGATTGTCACTTTACGGGTGATCCAGTGATGCCAGGCTGTTTGGGTTTGGATGCAATGTGGCAATTAGTTGGTTTTTACCTCGGCTGGAAAGGTGGTCCTGGTAAAGGCCGTGCGTTGGGCGCAGGCGAGGTGAAATTCTCTGGGCAAGTATTGCCTAGCGCCAAAATGGCAACTTATACCATTGATTTAAAGCGTGTGATTATGCGTAAATTAGTGATGGGTATTGCAGATGCTACGATGAGTATTGATGGTAGAGATATTTATGTGGCAACTGATTTGCGTGTGGGTTTATTCACACGAACAGATAATTTTTAATTAGTTAGCAGGGAGAAGCACGTGATGAAACGTGTTGTGATTACAGGATTAGGCATTGTCTCTAGCTTAGGCAATAATAAAAATGAAGTTAAAAATAGCCTCTACGAAGGTCAGTCAGGCATTACTTATCAACCTGAGTATGCGGAGCATGGCTTGCGTTCGCATGTTGCGGGCTCAGTCAAACTAGATGTACATGATTTGATTGACCGCAAGTTGATGCGTTTTATGGCTAAAGGTCATGCCTACGCATGGATTGCTCTGCAAGAAGCGATTGCAGATGCGGCACTGGGTGAGGATCTAGTTTCCAATGTACGCACAGGGATCATTGTAGGTGGTGGTGGTCCTTCAACAGAAAGTATCGAAGAAAGTAATCGAGTGCTTGCTGAAAAGGGTATTCGTCGCGTTGGCCCCTATATGGTTACTAAGGCGATGTGTAGTGGGATTGTGGCTACCCTAGCTACTGGAGCTAAAATAAAAGGTGTTAATTATGGTATCAGTTCAGCTTGCTCCACTAGCGCGCATTGTATTGGCGCTGGGGTAGAGCAAATTCAACTTGGGAAGCAAGATATTGTATTTGCAGGCGGTGGTGAGGAAGAGCACTGGAGCTTGTCTTATCTATTTGATGCGATGGGTGCAATGTCGAGTAAATACAATGATACTCCCGATAAAGCTTCACGCACTTATGATGCAGACCGCGATGGCTTTGTGATTTCTGGCGGTGGCGGCATTGTGGTGCTGGAAGAGTATGAACATGCCAAAGCACGTGGTGCAAAAATCTACGCAGAAGTGGTTGGTTATGGCGCTACCTCAGATGGTTATGACATGGTTGCACCCAGTGGAGAGGGCGCTGTGCGCTGTATGAAATTGGCGTTACAAGGTCATGATGGTCAGCCAATCGAGAAGGTGGATTACATCAATACGCACGGTACCTCAACGCCAGTAGGTGACACCAAAGAGCTAGAGGCGATTCGTGAAGTGTTTGGCACTACGCCAGTGGCGATTGCATCAACTAAATCGTTATCAGGTCATGCTTTAGGCGCGGCTGGTGTGAATGAAGCAATTTACACTTTAATCATGATGGAAAATAACTTTATTGCAGCATCAGCTAATATCGAAACATTAGACCCTGTTGCGGAAGGTTTAAATATCGTACAAAAACGGATTGATAACGTCAAAATTGAAACGGCGCTTTCTAACAGTTTTGGCTTTGGTGGCACTAACGCGACACTCACTTTATCAACCAAAAATCTATAAGCGCGTTAATCGCCTATTAACAATAGGGCGTATGCCATGAAAATATTAACTGCTTTGGTTGTCCTCGTTTTAGTAGGATGCGCAACGGTGATGGGTGATCGCACCGTCAACGCGACGGGTGCTCAGATTCAAGAAAAACTGAATGAAAAGCTGTCTATTCCTTTTTCATTATTGAAAGTGTTTGATGTGCGCTTAAGTAATGCGCTTGTGACATTTGATGAGACAACTGGGCGTATGCATACGATGATGGATGCTGATTTATCGAGTGCGCTTTTGAAGCAGCCGTCATCAGGTAAGTTAGGTCTTTCAGGCAAGTTACGTTTTGATGCTGCTACAAGTTCGGTTGTGTTAGATGAGCCTGCGATAGAGCATATTAACTTAGGTTCTGCCAGTCAGCAATATAACGAGCTATTAAATGCCTTAGCAAAAGCAGTTGGTAAGGAGATGTTGAAGGGGTTAACGTTGTATAAAGTGAAGCCAGAAGATCTAAAGGTTGGTGGCACGCAATACCAGCCAAAAGACATGGTGGTAACAGACCGTGGCTTGCAAATTAAATTATCACCACAGTAATATTGCTTTATTCGCTTGCCAACAGTAGTGCGGCAGCTACATGTCTGCCTTCACTCATTAAAATATTATAGGTCCTACAAGCTGCATGGGTTGTCATGCATTCAACTGCGATACCTTTTTCTATCAGCGCCACTGTTAATTTCGGATGCACAAACTGGTGGGTTTTACCTGTTCCTAATAAGATAACTTCAGGATTCAATTCAAGCATGTCGTTAAAATGGGCTGCTGACAAATTAGCAAAGCCATCAACGGACCAATCTTCAATGATTTCATTTGGCATGACGATTAAATGGTTGCTATAACGCTGTTTATTGACTTCAACAAAGTCATTGTCATAAGCGGTAATGAGATTAGAGTCTTCTGACTGTGTGCGGTGTAATTTCATTCAGTAATATTTTAACCAATTTTAATCGGCTTTGTATTAAATCGGCTCATTTTAATTCGTTGCACATTAAAGGCTAAACATCGATTTTTTGCGACATTAAGCTGGATTGTTAGCGATTAACATAATCATCAACTATGCAGTAAAAAGTAGAGCGCACTATTCTGAAGGTAAATCGTCTGCTGATAAATCGTCGATTAGCAACTCAGTTTCATTGCCTGCATAGGTGCTCACAAGGTAAGATAACATCTTTTAGTAAAACTGGTTTTCCTAGCCTTCAATGGCATTGTTATAATACGACTGCAAATATGAATAAGCCCGCCAAAGAGAAATTAAAAAAGTCCAATAAACTTGATAATGTTTGTTATGACATTCGTGGTCCTGTGATGGAGCGCGCCCGCGCCATGGAAGATGAGGGGCAGCGTATTATTAAGCTCAATATTGGTAATCCTGGTGTGTTTGGCCTTGAAGTGCCTGATGAAATTCAACAGGATGTGGTGCGTAATATTACTAAATCGGGTGTTTATACCGACAGTAAAGGCTTGTTCGAACCGCGCAAAGCGATTATGCATTACACCCAAAGCAAGCAGATTGCGGGGGTAACGGTTGATGACATTATTATTGGCAATGGTGTTTCTGAGCTGATTGTGATGGCGATGCAAGGCTTGTTAAACAATGGTGACCAAGTGCTAGTGCCAGCGCCAGATTATCCATTATGGACAGCGGCAGCAACCTTAGCGGGCGGCACAGCAAGACATTATCTTTGTGAAGAAGACAATGATTGGTTGCCTAATTTACAAGATATTGAATCAAAAATTAATGCCAATACACGAGCAATTGTGGTGATTAATCCCAATAATCCAACAGGTGCGTTATATCCGAAAGAAACGCTGTTGGGGATTATTGACATTGCCCGTCATCACAATTTGGTGATTTTTGCCGATGAGATTTACGACAAAGTGCTCTACGATGAAAATGAGCATATTTCGATGGCGTCATTAGCGGAAGATGTATTATTTGTCACATTTAATGGCTTATCCAAAAACTATCGTGCGTGTGGTTATCGTGCTGGTTGGATGATTGTTTCTGGGGATAAAACCTATGCACAAGAATATATAGAAGGGCTGAATATGCTCGCTTCTATGCGTTTGTGTAGCAATGTGCCTGGTCAACTGGCTATCCAAACAGCTTTAGGTGGTTATCAAAGTATTGATGATTTAGTCGCGCCAGGTGGGCGCTTGTGTAAACAGCGCGATTTAGCGTATGACCTATTGGTAGCGATTCCAGGAGTGACTTGCTTTAAGCCAAAAGCAGCGATGTATTTATTCCCAAAACTTGACCCAGCCATCTATCCCATTCAAGATGATCAACAGTTTGTGTTGGATTTGTTAGAGGAAGAAAAAGTATTATTAGTGCAAGGTTCAGGATTTAACTGGAAAACAGATGATCATTTCCGCGTTGTGTTTTTACCGAATGTGGACGATTTAACAGTGGCGATTAATCGCATAGCAAGATTTTTAAAAAATTACAGAATGAAATTTGGAGCAAAAGTTTGAAGCAACTAAATGTAGGTATTTTGGGTTTAGGCACAGTCGGTGGCGGTACTTATACCGTATTAAAACGAAATGCTGACGAGATGGCGCGCCGCACAGGCGTTAACATTAAAGTGACCCATGTTGCGGATAGAAATATTGAGCGCGCTCATGCATTGACGCAAGGTGAAGTCAATGTCACGGATGATGCTTTTGCATTGGTAGAAAATCCAGAAGTTGATGTCGTCGTTGAGCTGATTGGTGGTTACACTGTTGCTAAAGAGTTGGTGTTAAAAGCTATTGCCAATAAAAAGCACGTGGTAACGGCTAACAAAGCCTTAATCGCTTTGCATGGTAATGAAATTTTTTCTGCGGCGCAAAAAATGGGCGTCATGGTTGCTTATGAAGCAGCCGTTGCTGGCGGTATTCCAATTATCAAAGCTTTGCGCGAAGGTTTGGGTGCAAACCGTATTGAATGGATTGCCGGCATTATTAATGGCACAACCAATTTTATTTTGACGGAAATGCGCAAAAAAGGACTTGCTTACCAAGAGGTAATCGGTGAAGCGCAACGTTTAGGCTATGCAGAAACGGATCCTACTTTTGACGTCGAGGGCATTGATGCGGCACATAAATTGGTCATTATGTCTGCCATAGCATTTGGCATGCCACTTAAATTTGATGAAGTGTATACAGAAGGCATTACGCAATTAGCACAAGCGGATATTCAATATGCCAAAGAGTTAGGCTATATCGTTAAATTACTCGGTATTGCAAAACGGACTGAACAAGGCGTTGAGTTACGTGTGCATCCAACCTTGATTCCTGAAAAACGCTTAGTAGCAAATGTGGATGGCGCAATGAACGCTGTTGTGGTGCAAGGTGATGCCGTTGGCCCTACCTTATATTACGGCGCTGGCGCTGGTGCTGAGCCAACGGCTAGTGCGGTGATTGCTGATTTAATTGATGTAGCAAGACTGAACGACGCAGCCATCACGCAACGCGCGCCTGCTTTGGGTTACCAAGCCGATCAAGTGCAAGACTTAACCGTATTGCCAATTACTGAGATTAACAGCGCATATTATTTACGTATGGTTGCGACGGATAAGCCGGGTGTGATTGCGGCTGTGACAAAAATATTGGCGGACAGAGGCATTTCAATTGATGCCATGATACAAAAAGAACAGCCAGCTGATATAACAGAAACGGATATGGTTTTTTTAACCCATCAAACGGTCGAAAAAAATATGAACGTCGCGATTGCAGAAATTGAAGCGTTAGTTGCAGTGACAGGCAGTGTTGTTAAATTGCGCATGGAGACATTAGGTTAAGCATGAAATATTTAAGTACACGTGGACACTCTCCTGCATTAAGTTTTAGCCAAGTATTGCTTGGTGGTTTAGCCCCTGATGGTGGCTTATACATGCCAGATAAATATCCGCAATTTGATGATACAGACTTAACAGCAATGCGCGATATGAATTATCGTGATTTAGCTTTTGCTATTTTGTCTAGATTAATTGCCGTTGATGATATTCCTGCTGATGACTTACGTGCCATTATCGACAAAACTTATACTGCCGAAGTGTATGGATTTACCCGCAAAGGCCAACGGGCAGAAGATATTACCCCAACGGTTAAGTTAGAAGATGACTTGTACTTATTGTCATTGTCTAATGGTCCGACCTTGGCATTTAAAGATATGGCCATGCAATTGCTTGGTAATCTATTTGAATATGTACTGACTAAAAATGGTGAAGCCACCAATATTTTAGGTGCAACCTCTGGAGATACGGGTTCAGCTGCTGAATATGCGATGCGTGGCAAAAAAGGCGTACGCGTTTTTATGTTATCACCACATAAAAAAATGAGTCGCTTTCAAACCGCACAAATGTTTAGTTTGCAAGACGATAATATTTTTAATATTGCGGTAAATGGTGTATTTGATGATTGCCAAGATATGGTTAAAGCGGTTTCTAATGATGCTGCTTTTAAAGCTAAATATAAAATCGGTGCGGTTAATTCCATTAACTGGGGTCGTATCGTCGCGCAAGTGGTGTATTACTTTAAAGGTTATTTTGCGGTCACTGAAAGCAACGACCAAAAAGTCGATTTCTCTGTACCATCAGGCAACTTCGGCAATGTCTGCGCAGGTCATATTGCGCGCATGATGGGCTTGCCGATTGATAAACTAGTCGTCGCAACCAATGAAAACGATGTTTTAGACGAGTTCTTTAGAACAGGCGTTTACCGCCCACGAGGTTCAGCGAATACTTATCACACCTCAAGTCCTTCTATGGATATCAGTAAAGCGTCAAATTTTGAGCGTTTTATTTATGATTTATTAGACCAAAATGGCGATAAAGTCCGTGAGTTGTGGGCTGGTGTTGATCAAGGTGGCGCATTTGATATTCAGCAGCTATTGAAAAAAGTCAGAACGTTTGGTTTTGTCTCAGGTAGCAGTAATCATGAAGCACGTATGAAAACGATACGCGCAACCAATGCTAAATATGGCGTAGTTATCGATACCCATACGGCTGACGGACTCAAAGTGGCATTAGAGTACAAAGAGAAGGGCACGCCAATGATTGTGCTCGAAACTGCGTTGCCGGCGAAATTTGAAGATGCTTTGGTTGAAGCTTTAGGTGATGTGCCGCCAAGACCAGTAAGTTTAGACGGCATAGAGGATTTGCCGCAGAAATTTACCGTGATGGATGTGAGTGTGGATGCCATTAAAACTTTTATTCAAGAAAAAGTCGCATGAAACAGTATTTAGCGCTGTGCCAAAGAATAATTGACGAAGGTAAATGGGTCGAGAATAAAAGAACAGGCAAACGCTGTTTAACGGTGATTAATGCAGATTTGACCTATGATGTTGAACAAGGTCAGTTTCCGTTAGTTACAACCAGAAAAAGCTACTATAAATCAGCTATTGCGGAAATGATTGGCTATATTCGCGGTTATGATAACGCGGCGGATTTCAGGAAAATTGGCACCAAAACATGGGATGCTAATGCTAATGAAAATCAAGATTGGTTGGCAAACCCTTATCGCAAAGGTGAAGATGATTGCGGTTTTATCTACGGTAAAGTAGGGCGCAACTTTCCTAAACCTGATGGTGGCTCAGTCGATGTGCTGAAAAATATCTATGATAATTTACGTGCAGGGATTGATAATCGCGGTGAAATTTACACCTTTTACCACCCTGGCGTTTTTCATATGGGTTGCTTGCGTCCCTGCATGTATAGCCACCATTTTTCATTATTAGACGGAACGCTCTATCTCAATAGCACACAAAGAAGCTGCGATGTGCCATTAGGTTTGAATTTTAATATGGTGCAAGTGTATTTTTTGCTAGCGATTATGGCACAAATAACAGGTCATCAAGCAGGTAAGGCTTATCATAAAATTGTCAATGCGCACATTTATGAGGACCAGCTAGATTTAATGCAAAATGTGCAATTAAAACGCGAGCCTTTTCAACCACCAACCCTGATCATTAACCCTGATATTAAAACCTTACAAGATTTAGAAACATGGGTCACTGTAGATGATTTTGAAGTGCAAGGCTATGAATGTCATGAACCGATTGCTTATCCATTTAGCGTCTAATAACCATTTCAATCTTGTATTATTAAATTCCGCTAAGTAAAAACTGATTTTACCCCTATGACACAACTATCGATAATCGTCGCTGTTGCAAACCAAAATGTGATTGGCATTAATAACACTTTGCCTTGGCATTTACCTGAAGATTTAAAACGTTTTAAAGCTTTAACCATGGGTCATCATATTGTGATGGGTCGCAAAACGTATGAATCCTTAGGCCGTTTGTTACCTGGCAGAATAACGGTGATTGTGACGCGAAATAAGCATTATCGCGTTGAGGGTGCTGTGGTGGTGCATAGTATCGAGCAAGCGCTAGCTGTTTGCGCTGAAGATGACGAGGTATTTCTCATTGGTGGCGCAGAGTTGTATCAACAGGGTTTTGATCATGCAGATAAATTGTATATGACTGAGGTGCATGCCGATGTTGAAGGAGATGCTTTTTTACCAGATTTTGATTTAAGGCTGTGGAATGAAGTGGCGCGCGAATCGCATCAGGCAGAAAATGGATTGGCGTTTAGTTATGTGACTTATCAACGAAATGCCGTTGATAAGTCAGCATAATCAATTTTACGCACGTACGCAATCGACATAATAAATGGCTTTACCATTAACTATCTCTTTGACTAGACCGTGTACATCAGTCTCAAAGCCTGGGAAACGCTCATTAAAGATACGTGCAAATTTGAGATAATCAATAATCACTTGATTAAATTGTTCGCCTGGAATCAATAGTGGAATACCAGGTGGATAAGGCGTTAATAGCACAGCCGTGGTGCGGCCTTCTAAATCATCAATAGAGACACGGTCAATGTCGCGATGCGCCATTTTGGCAAAGGCGTCTGTTGGTTTCATCGCAGGAATCATGTTCGATAAATACATATCGGTGGTGAGGCGAGCAATGTCATTCGCTTTATAAACATCGTGAATCTGCGTACATAAATCGCGTAAACCTAAGCGTTCATATTGTGGATGCTTTTGTGCGAACTCTGGCAATACTTTCCAAATTGGTTGGTTCTTATCGTAATCATCTTTAAATTGCTGTAAGGCAGCAACCATGGTGTTCCAGCGGCCTTTGGTGATGCCGATAGTGAACATAATAAAGAATGAATACAAACCTGTTTTTTCAACAATCACACCATGCTCAGCTAAGTACTTAGTCACAATAGCGGCAGGAATGCCGAACTTGTCAGAGAACGTACCTTGTATGTCCAAACCTGGTGTAATGATGGTCGCTTTAATAGGGTCGAGCATGTTAAAGCCTTCAGCTAAATTGCCGAAGTCATGCCAATCTTCATTGGCTTTTAACATCCATGCGTCACGCTCTTCGATGCCTTCTTCTGATAAATCATCAGGGCCCCACACTTTAAACCACCAGTCTGCACCCCATTCTTCATCTACTTTGCGCATCGCGCGGCGGAAATCTAGAGCCTCCATAATCGACTCTTCTACCAACACTTTCCCTCCAGGTGCTTCCATCATGGCAGCCGCAACATCGCAACTAGCAACAATCGAATATTGTGGGCTGGTTGAGGTATGCATCAAATATGCTTCGTTAAATACATCACGGTCGAGCTTATTATTAATCGCATCTTCAACCAAAATCTGTGAAGCTTGGCTTAAGCCAGCTAAGAGCTTGTGTGTGGATTGAGTTGAGAAAACCATCGATTCTTTACAGCGCGGTCTATCTTCACCAATCGCATGATAATCACCATAAAAATCATGGAAAGTGGCATGTGGCAACCACGCTTCATCAAAATGCAAGGTATCGATTTTGCCATCTAACATTTCTTTGATTTCTTCTACGTTATATAGCACACCATCATAAGTTGATTGCGTGATGGTTAACACGCGTGGTTTGGCATTTTTATCGGTAATAAACGGGTTTTGCGCGATTTTCTTTTGAATATTTTCCCAAGCAAATTCACTTTTTGGAATCGGCCCAATAATGCCAAAGTGATTACGCGTTGGCATTAAAAATACTGGAATCGCACCCGTCATGATAATGGCGTGCAAAATCGATTTATGACAGTTACGGTCAACGACCACAATATCACCAGGCGCTACCGTTGAGTTCCAAACAATTTTATTGGAAGTCGATGTGCCGTTAGTGACAAAATAAAGATGGTCGCAATTATAAATACGCGCAGCATTTTGTTCTGATGCCGCAATTGGGCCTGTGTGATCCAATAATTGACCAAGTTCATCGACCGCATTACAGACGTCTGCACGCAACATGTTCTCACCAAAAAACTGATGGAACATTTGACCAACAGGCGATTTCAAAAAGGCAACGCCACCAGAGTGACCAGGGCAGTGCCATGAATATGAGCCGTCGGCAGCGTAATGCGTCAATGCTTTAAAGAAAGGTGGCGGTAAACCTTCAAGATAGGTTTTTGCTTCACGAATAATCAAGCGTGCAATAAATTCTGGCGTATCTTCGTACATATGCACAAAGCCGTGCAATTCGCGTAGCACATCGTTTGGGATGTGGCGACTGGTACGTGTTTCACCGTGCAAGAAAATAGGAATATCATCATTGCGGTAGCGAATTTCTTTTACAAATGAACGTAATGTTTCAATCGCTTCTGGTTTTTCTTCTACAATTTCCTCATCGTCAATCGATAAAATAAAGGCAGATGCGCGACTTTGCTGTTGGGCAAAAGAGGCTAAATCACCATAGCTGGTCACGCCTAATACTTCAATGCCTTCTTCTTCGATGGCTTTTGCCAATACGCGGATGCCTAAACCAGAAGAGTTGTCGGTACGAAAATCTTCATCAATAATGACAATTGGGAATCTAAATTTCATGTGTTTTAGCCTAATATTTAAATGCTAAGTTTTTGGTAAGGTGACGCCAACTTGACCTTGATATTTTCCACCACGGTCTTTATAGCTTGTTTCGCAAACGTCATCAGCGTCTGCTTCAAAAAATAACACTTGCGCACAACCTTCATTCGCATAAATTTTAGCGGGTAGCGGTGTTGTGTTACTGAACTCTAGTGTTACATAACCTTCCCACTCTGGTTCAAATGGCGTGACATTAACAATAATGCCGCAACGTGCGTAGGTGGATTTTCCCAAGCAAACCGTTAATACGTTGCGCGGAATGCGGAAGTATTCAACCGTACGGGCTAATGCAAATGAATTCGGCGGGATAATACAAAAATCTTCTTCTACCTCAACAAACGAATTAGGGTCAAAGTTTTTTGGATCCACAATCGTACTATTAATATTGGTGAACAGCTTAAACTCTCTGGAGCAGCGAATATCATAGCCGTAACTGGATGTGCCGTATGACACCATGCGCTCGCCAGTTGGGCTAAGTTTAACTTGATTCGGCTCAAACGGCTCAATCATGCCGTGTTGCTCCGCCATTTTACGTATCCACTTGTCTGATTTAATGCTCATTGTTTTGCCTAATTATTTGTCTAGTTTGTATATTCATCTTGTGCGTAATTACAACGCTTGTTAGATAAAAAGCGGAGTTTAACTCCGCTTTTCATGAGAGACAATCATAACAATAAAATGCTGATTGGTTGATAACTTTTTAACACGTATTGTTAGTTTATTGTAATGGCGATTTAATGCTGATCGCCACCCAATTCAATGCTATAACGCCAGAATTGATCTTCAGATTCAAAAATCACACTAGATTCTTTAGGGTCACGGCTACCAGCAGGGTATTGATGCACAGGCGATTTGTCGGCTGCCCAAGTTTCAACAATCGGGTCAATCAATTTCCACTGTGCTTGCACTTCATCAATATGCAAGAATAACGAAGCATCGCCTTCCATTAGATTCAGTAATAATGTTTCATATGAGTCAACACTGTCATCAGTCGCTTGACGAAGTTGACCGTCCATACTGATTGAACGTGTTGCAATATCTAATCCTGGGACTTTGGTTTGAAGCTCAAGCTTAAGACTTTCTTTTGGTTGAATGCTTAAGATTAACCAGTTTTGTTGTTGGCCCTCTTTCAGTTCCATCGGCGCCTTTTTAAAACGGATGGAAATAGCGGTGCTGCCCTCATGCATCCGTTTTGCCGTGCGCACGTAGAATGGCACACCTTTCCAGCGTGGATTATCGATAAATAATTTGATAGCAGCATAAGTTTCAATAGAACTTGGTTTACCTAGTTCATCAATATAGCTCTTTACATGCTCTGAATGACCATCACGCGCTGGCACGTGACCTTCTTTGTACTGCGCACGGAAGGCTTGTTTGTTAAGGTTGGCTTTATCAATTGGACGGATAGACTGCAACAATTTAATCTTTTCTGCACGAATGCTGTCAGGATTAAAATCAGCAGGTTTTTCCATTGCCACTAATGCTAATGTTTGCAATAAATGACTTTGTGCCATATCACGTAAAGCGCCTGTGCTATCGTAAAACTCGGTACGGTCGCCAACGCCCAGTGTTTCATTGTTGGTGATTTGCACGTGATCGATATGTTCGTTATTCCACAATGGTTCGAGCATGTGGTTAGCAAAGCGGGTTAGCATAATATTTTGTAGCGCGGCTTTACCCAAGTAATGGTCAATACGATAGATTTGCTCTTCCTTTAAATGTTTGGTAATCGAAGTCTGCAACTCCTGCGCTTTTTCTAAATTGGTACCAAAAGGTTTCTCAATTAACACACGTCGCCAATATTTGCTGTCATCAGTTAAGCCAACAGAAGCCAATTGTTCAACGACTGGTGCAAAATCGACAGGGCGAATAGACAGGAAGTAAGCAAAATTCTGTGGAAAAACACTTTCATCGTTTAAACGCGCGGCTAATTTGTTCATCGCTTCTGGATCATCAGAACCGTTTTCTTGATAATAATTACGCGCAATGAAGCG
>Ga0209231_1000929_pt1 | contig 13023 bp, 14 predicted proteins | sample Deesub45470m_DNA_FD_188086 | JGI IMG/M metagenome (GOLD analysis project Ga0209231, IMG submission 188086) | Deep subsurface microbial communities from North Pacific Ocean - 450_OLKR46/470m Metagenome (SPAdes) (version 2) | ecosystem: Environmental > Terrestrial > Deep subsurface > Unclassified ... | reverse complement strand
CTCTCTATTGCCTCGGCGACAGTTTCCATGACCGCCATGGCATCGCCCGGCTCGGGGACGAGGCGCGGGGGCTGCTCAGCTATCTGACGGCGCGAACGCGCTGGACGTGGATCGTCGGCAATCACGACCGCAGCTTCACCGACCCGCTCGGCGGCGATGTCGTCGCGGAGGCCGAGATGGCCGGCCTCAGGCTGCGGCACGAGGCGGACCCCACCGATCCGCGTCCGGAGATTTCGGGCCATTATCATCCCAAGTATAAGGTCACGCTGCGCGGGCGGCGGGTTTCCCGGCCGTGCTTCGTCGCGGGGCGGACCAAGCTCATCCTGCCCTCCTTCGGGGTGCTGACCGGCGGCATGGACGCCGCCGACCCGGTGATCCTGCGCACCGTGGGTCGGGAGGCCCGCGCCCTGATCGCGGTGCAGGAAAAGCTGCTGGGCTTTCCCCTGGCGGCCTGAGGCAAGGCGTACCCCAGGCCCCGCCAAGGCGCAGATTGCGGTTGCCCCTGCCGGTTCCGGCTGCCTATCGTCGATGGAACCATAGGATTCTCTCCTGGCCATGCGTCACCAGTTCACTCTCGTAACCGCGCAATTCCGCGATGCGGATACCGAAAGGGCCTTTCGGACCTCCATTCTGAGCAAGGTGCAGGAGGAAAGCAGGCTGACCCTTATCGTTGCGGCAGCCGGCGCCGCGATGTTTGGCATTTCGGACTATGGCTTTCTGGGACTGACGCGGGAGTTCTACTGGCTCATCGGCATCCGGGCGGTGCTGATGGCAGGGTTGCTGGCGCTGGCGGCGGTGCTGGGTTCGTCCGACGCGCTTCTGACCCGCCCCTGGCTCCTCAGCGTCGCGCCGTTCCTAATCGCCACGGCATCGCTGACGATCGTTATATTGCGGCCGCATACGCTAACCACGCAACTGACGGCGGCGGTGGTGGTGACCATGGCCTTCTATCTGTTTTTCCCGGTGATGCTGCGCGGCATGATAGCAGCGAGCCTTTATATGGGGATCGGCTTTCTCGCCGGCGCATGGCATTGGGGCAAGCTGCCGCTCGAAACCCTGCGGTCCTATGGCCTGTTGTTCGTCATGGCGAACATCGTGGGCTATGTCGTCGCCCGGCGTCTCGCCTATCTGCAGCGCGAACAGTTCGAGCTGCTGAACGAGGAGCGTCTCTCGAAGCAGCGTCTCGTCGAGGAGGTCGCGCGCCGCGAGGCGCTCGAAAAGCGGTTGCGGACCATGGCCGATACCGACCCGTTGACCGGCCTCGACAACCGGCGACGCTTCCTGGAGCGGGCGCGAGCTGCGCTCGCCACCATGCGGCAGCGGGAACGTCCGCTCAGCCTGTGCATGATCGACATCGACAATTTCAAGGCGATCAACGACGGCTGGGGTCATGGCTGCGGCGATGAGGTGCTGCGACTGGTCGCCGCAACCAGCCGGCGCATCTTCCGCGCGGAGGATGCGGTCGGACGGTTCGGCGGGGAAGAGTTCGTCGCGGCGCTGCCGGACGCCGACATCGCCGATGCCCGCCGGATCGCCGAGCGTCTTCGCGAGACGATCGCCGCGCTGCGGCTCGATGGGGTGCTGGCGGACGTGCGGGTGACGGTGACGGTCGGGATCGCCGAAGTGCTTCCCCAGGAAACGGGTATCGAATCCGCTCTCAAGCGGGCCGATGCAGCGCTCTATCAGGGCAAGCGCAGCGGGCGAAACATCGTCCTCGAACGCAAGATGATCGATACCGACTAAGTGGCCGCGACGAACGCCATCACCGCTCAGCCGATCGGGTAGACCGTCACCGCCCGCTTGCGGAAATGCGCGGGGAAGGCGACGCGAAGCGCCTCGACCTTCGGCAAATCATTATAGACGATATAGGGATAGTCGGGCTTCCGGGTCAGGAAATCCTGATGATATTTCTCGGCCGGATAGAAGCCGCGAAAGCGCTCGACCTTGGTGACGATGGGGTTCTTCCACAGCTTGGCTCCGCCCAGCTGGGCGATATAGGCCTCTGCGGTCGCCTTTTGCTGGGGCGTCGTCGGGAAGATCGCGGTGCGATACTGGGTGCCGCGATCGGGGCCCTGTCGGTTGAGCGTCGTCGGATCGGCGACGACCGCGAAATGGATGCGCAGCAGCGTGCCATAGCTGATCTGTCTGGGATCGTAGACGACCTTGACCACTTCGGCATGGCCGGTGGTGCCGCTGCCGACCGAGTCATAATTGGCGGTCTGGGCCGCGCCACCCGAATAGCCGGAGGTTGCAGACCTGACGCCCTCGACATGCTGGAACACGCCCTGCACGCCCCAGAAACATCCACCGGCCAGCACCGCGGTCGCGGTCGTTCCCGCCTCGGCGGGATCGATAGCCGGCACGGGGGCACGCGCGATCGGGCCGGGAGCGACCTTCGGCGACGGCGCAATCGCCGGACTGCGCGTGGCCATGGTCCCGGCGGCGGCGAGCAACAATGCGCCGGCGCATATTCCCGCGATCAGCGGCCGATTAGGAGTGTCCGTCAACGGGGCATCCTTTTCCCATCTGTGGCGATTATGTCACACAAGATGGGCTGTCGCCAACAGGAATCAAGGATTTGCCCGTTCCGGCCGCGAGATGCGAGCCCGCGGCCGGAACCGGGAATCCTTATTTCAAAGCCGCGCAGGCCGCCTGGATGCGCTCGCATGCCTCGGTCAGAATGGCTTCGGACGTCGCATAGGATACGCGGAAGGCGGGCTCGAGACCGAAGGCCGCGCCATGGACCGCGGCGACCTGATGATCGTCTAGGAAATAGTCGATCAGCTCGGAATCGTTGCTGATGACCTTACCCTTCGGCGTCTTCAGGCCGATCAGGCCAGAGACGTCCGGATAGACATAGAAGGCGCCTTCGGGGCGGGGGCAGTTGATGCCCTTCGCCTGGTTGAGCATCGAGACGACGAGATCGCGGCGCTTCTGGAAGGCGACGACGCGATCCTTCAGGAAGCTCTGGTCGCCGGTGAGCGCTGCGGTCGCCGCCGCCTGCGCGATCGAGCAGGGGTTCGAGGTCGATTGCGACTGCAGCTTGCCCATCGCCTTGATGATCTGGGTCGGGCCGCCGGCGAAGCCGATGCGCCAGCCGGTCATCGAATAGGCTTTGGAGCAGCCGTTGATCGTCAGCGTGCGCTCGTAGAGATCGGGGGCGACCTGGGCGATCGTCGCGAATTCGAAATCGTCGTAGAGAATATGCTCGTACATGTCGTCGGTCATGATCCAGACATGCGGATGGCGGCGCAGCACCTCGGCGATCGCCCTGAGTTCGTCGGCCGAATAGGCGGCGCCCGAGGGGTTCGACGGCGAATTGAGCAGCACCCATTTGGTCTGCGGTGTGATCGCGCCGTCGATCTGCTCGGGCGTGATCTTGTAGTTCCTGTCGGCGCCGGCCTTGATGAAGACAGGGGTGCCGCCCGCGAACTGGACGATGTCGGGATAGCTGACCCAATAAGGTGCCGGGATGATCACCTCGTCGCCAGCCGACACGGTCGCGACCAGCGCGTTGAACAGCGTGTGCTTGCCGCCGACATTGACGCTGATCTGCGACGCGTCATAGGTCAGGCCGTTGTCGCGCTTGAACTTGCCCGCGATCGCGGCCTTCAGCTCGGCGGTGCCATCGACATTGGTGTAGCGCGTCTGGCCGTTGTGGATCGCCTCGATCGCGGCATTCTTGACGAAGTCGGGCGTGTCGAAATCGGGTTCGCCCGCCGAAAGGCCGATCACATTGATCCCCTTAGCCTTCAGCTCGAGCACCCGGCTCGACATGGCGAGCGTGGGCGAAGGCGAGATGCGGTGTAGGGCAGGGGCGATGAGGCTCATGGCGCGGCGCTTTCCTGATGGATAGGTTTGGAAACGGGCGCGCTATAGGGGAGCGACGCCGAAGCCTCAACCTTAGTTGTGCACTGCCGTAACCAACCGAGCCGCCATCAGGCCGCGCAGCGAATTGCCGACGAAGAAGCCGTCGGCGAGATCGGCGGCGCGGACGTCACCCTCAATCGCCTTGCCTTCGCTGATCAGTCGCCCGCGCAGGATGCCCGGCATCAGCGATCCGCCGCGCGGCGTGATCAGTCCACCGTCGCGCGGTACGAAGATATTGGTGAAGCTGCCCTCGGTCAGCAGGCCCTCCGCTGTTGCAAAGATCACCTCGAAGCTGCCGGCCCGCCGTCGGGCGTCGTCATAGAAGGCGCGGTCGCTGGTCTTGTGGACCAGGCGCGGATCGTCGGTCGGCACTGGCAGCGCCACGATGGCGACCTCGACCGGTTCGGTCGGCTTCACCGGCAGCGGGCGGACTTCGATCGCCAACGCGCCGCTGCGGGCCAGCATCAATCGGACCCGCGCGTCGCTTGTCAGCCGGAAGGTCGATGCCTGCAGGTCGTTGCGGCAGTCATGGCGATTGAATTCGAAACCCAGCGCATCGGCGCTGGCCGTCATCCGGGCCAGATGGCGTTCGAGCTCGACGAAGCCATCGAGGGCTTCGAACCGCATCGTTTCGATCAAATCGAAGGATCGTTCCGACATTGCGATCGCGCGCCCCTGCCTACATTGCGACGTCCCGATACGTCGCTGCCGTTCCGACGGTTTCGATTCGGCAGCAACCGACAGTCTAGCTGCAAGTTACCGATTCGCCTCGGAATTTTTCGGTCCTGGTGAATTGCCGGATGGGGGCGGGCACAGGCGTCTTGCAATGCCCTGCGCCAGCGATCATCTCGGGCCGATGACCAGCCCCGACATGCCGCCCCTAAAAGCCGCGATCATTCCCGTTACCGCCTTCCAGCAGAACTGCACCCTGTTGTGGTGCACGAAGACGATGAAGGGCGCTTTCGTCGATGCCGGCGGCGATCTCGCGAAGTTGAAGGCGGCCGCAGCCGAGCATGGCGTGACGATCGAGAAGCTGCTCGTCACCCATGGCCATATCGATCATTGCGGCGGCACCGGTATCCTTGCCGAACAGCTGGGGGTGCCGATCGAGGGACCGCATCCCGAAGACCGCTTCTGGATCGCGCGGCTCGGCGATGACGGGCGCAGCTATGGAATAGAAGGCCGTCCGTTCGAACCCGATCGCTGGCTCGGCGATGGCGACCAGGTGACCGTGGGCGAACTGGTGTTCGACGTGATCCATTGCCCAGGTCACACGCCGGGCCATGTGATCTTCCACCATGCACCGTCCAATCTGGCGCTGGTCGGTGACGTGCTGTTCCAGGGATCGATCGGCCGCACCGATTTCCCGCGCGGCAATCATGAGGACCTGGTCGCATCGATCACGAAGAAACTATGGCCGCTGGGCGGCGATACCGCCTTCGTGCCGGGCCATGGTCCGATGTCGACCTTTGCTCATGAACGCGCCGGCAACCCGTTCGTCGGCGACAAGGTGGTTGGGCGATAGTGGTTGAGTTTTGCCTCGGACGCTCGACGTCCGAGGCAAGAACAACTTCAATGCCCGGCGGGCAGGCCGTCGCTGGTGACGGTCGTGATCACGCCATTGCGAGTCGTATAAGGTATGGTCAGCGCATAGATGGCCAGGCCCAGCAGCACCGCCCAGGTGGTGAGGATGCCGACGGCGCGGAAGGCGTTGGTGCTCTGCTTGTCCAGTCCGAAGGGATGGAGAACGCGGCCGACGATATAGACGATGCCTGCTCCCCACAGCCAGTTGTTGGTGCCGCGTGCGAACTCGATCAGTCCCATCAGGATCAGCACCAGCGGCGTATATTCCATGAAATTGAGCTGCGCGCGCATGCGTGCGGACAACAGCGTATTGCCACCGTCGCCGATCAGCACCTTGTTCTTGACGCGGACCGTAACGATTCGGATCGCCAGCCAGATGTTGAGGATCGCGGCGGCCCCGGCGATCGTCAGTGTGATGGGCAGGATCATTCTTCCCCCTCCTGTGCAATGTGTCGGCTCGGATTGGCAGGTCGCGGCGATACTTGCAACGCGGAGCGAAATCGCTATAGGTCGCGCGCTCGCGGCGAGCCCGCCCTCTTGGGTCATGGGCGTTCGTCGCTTTATTTGTTTAGCTACTAGGAACAGGTGCCGATATGGCCGTCCCCAAGAGAAAGACTTCGCCCTCAAAGCGCAACATGCGCCGCAGCCACGATGCGCTGACGGTCGATGCATTCCAGGAATGCCCGAATTGTGGTGAGCTCAAGCGTCCGCACAACCTGTGCAACGCGTGCGGCCACTATAACGGTCGCGAAATCATCTCCGTCGAGGCCTGATCAAAAGGCCGAACGGGGGCATGAGCATGGACAAGGCACCGCGAATCGCCATTGATGCGATGGGCGGTGATGGTGGCCCGGCGGTCATGATCGCCGGCGCCGCGCTCGCGTTCGATCGCGATCCTTCCCTGCGCTTCACGCTGTCGGGTGATGCGGCGGTGATTCGTGCCGAGCTGGCACGCTTCCCGTTGATCGCCGATTCGACCGTCGTTCATTGTGACGACGTGATCACCGGTGACGACAAGCCGAGTCAGGCGATTCGTCGCACGAAGACCAGTTCGATGGGGGCTGCCATCCTCGCGGTGAAATCCGGTGAGGCGGCGGCCGCGCTGTCGGCAGGCAACACCGGTGCGCTGATGGCGATCGCCAAGCTGTCGCTGCGAACGATGCACGGCATCGACCGCCCGGCGCTCGCCGCGCTGTTGCCGACATTGGGCGACAACGACCTGGTCATGCTCGACCTGGGCGCCAACACCGATTGCGATGCGCGCAACCTCGTCGAGTTCGCCGTGATGGGTGCCGCTTATTCGCGGCTCGCGCTGGGCGTGACGTCGCCGCGCGTGCGCCTGTTGAACATCGGTACCGAAGAGCTGAAGGGCACAGGCGAACTCAAGGAGGCCGCCGCCGTGCTGCGCCAGCAGACCGGTGGTTCCTGGAGTTTCGACGGTTTCATCGAGGCTGATCGCATCGGCCGTGGCGAGGCCGACGTTATCGTCAGCGACGGTTTCTCGGGCAATATCGCCCTGAAGTCGATCGAGGGCACGGCACGGTTCATTACCGATCTGCTCCGTAAGGCGTTTTCGAGCTCGCTGCGCTCGAAGGCGGGTTTCATCCTGTCGCGCCCGGCGTTCCAGCTGCTCCGCCACCATCTCGATCCGAACAATCATAATGGCGCGGTCTTCCTCGGCCTCAACGGTCTGGTCGTGAAGAGCCACGGTGGCGCCGACGAAAAGGGCATCGCCAACGCCATCGCCGTCGCGGCCAAGATCGCGCGCGAGGACCTGACGCGTCGGATTACCGACGATCTCGAAGATTTCCGCAGCCATGCGGTCCAGACGGAAGGCGTAGCGTGAGCGTAGAGGCGATGCGACGGGCGGTGATCATCGGCACCGGGTCGGCGCTCCCGCGTCGGCGGGTCACCAATGCCGAACTTGCCCAGACGGTCGACACCTCCGACGAATGGATCGTCGAGCGCACCGGTATTCGCAGCCGCTATATCGCCGGAGAGGGGGAGACAACCTCCAGCCTTGCCGCCGAAGCCGCCCGCAATGCGATCGAAGCGGCGGGGATCGCTCCGTCCGACATCGGGCTGATCATCCTCGCGACCGCCACGCCAGACCAGACTTTTCCCGCCTCGGCGACGACCGTCCAGACCGCGCTCGGCATCGACGATTGCGTGTCCTTCGACATCCAGGCGGTCTGCTCGGGCTTCCTCTACGCGCTGTCGGTGGCCGACAGCATGATTCGCGGCGGCACCGCGACTCACGCGCTGGTCATCGGCGCGGAAACTTTCAGCCGGATCCTCGATTGGGAGGACCGGACGACCTGCGTGCTGTTCGGCGACGGTGCCGGCGCGGTGGTGCTCAAGGCCGAAGAGGGCACGCGCGGCATCCTGACGACGCGGCTGCATGCGGATGGCCGTCATAATCAACTGCTCTATGTCGATGGCGGTCCGTCGACGACGCAGACCGTCGGCAAGCTACGGATGAAGGGGCAGGAAGTGTTCCGTCACGCCGTCACCAATCTCGCCCAGGTGTTGCGCGAGGTGATGGAAGAGACGGGCCTGACCGTAGCGGATATCGACTGGGTCGTGCCGCACCAGGCCAACCGGCGCATCCTCGACGCGACCGCGCGGAAACTGTCCTTGCCGGCCGAGCGGGTGATCATCACCGTCGACCAGCATGCCAACACGTCGGCGGCCTCGGTGCCGCTGGCGCTCGATGTCGCGGTGCGTGACGGCCGGATCAAACGGGGCGATCTGCTCGTGCTCGAGGCCATGGGCGGCGGCTTCACCTGGGGTGCTGCAGCTATTCGCTACTGAACCCATTGGAATCGGCTTTGATTCGCCTTCTGGTCGCCGTAAGGTGGCCGATACTCAATGTGATTGGGGGGCAGTATGGCGTTGGATCGGGGGACTTTGACGCGGGCGGATCTGTCAGAGGAAGTGCATCGTGAGATCGGCTTGTCACGTGCGGATTCCGCCGCGGTGGTCGAACAGGTGCTGGAGTATATGTGCCAGGCGCTCTCCAAGGGCGAAAATGTGAAGGTCTCGGGGTTCGGGAGCTTCATATTGCGGGAGAAGGGACAGCGGGTCGGCCGCAATCCCAAGACCGGGGTCGAGGTGCCGATCGCACCACGCCGCGTGCTTACCTTCCGTGCCAGCCAGATGCTCCGTGATCGGATCGTGTCGGGTAATTAAGGCGTATTTTGAATGACTTCTGGTGGAGAGAAGGCCGAGGACGCATTCCGCACCATCGGAGAGCTTTCGACCGAACTCGGCATTCAGCAGCATATCCTGCGCTATTGGGAGACGCGTTTCCCCCAGCTCAGGCCGCTGCAACGGGCAGGAAATCGGCGCTATTATCGGCCTGCCGATGCCGCGCTCGTTCGTCGAATCCACAGCCTGCTCAATGAGCAGGGCTACACGATTCGTGGTGTCCAGAAGCTGCTGTCACAGAAAAACCCGCCTGCCGAATCGGCGCCCGATCCTGTGGCACCGGCCGCCGTCCCGATCGCGCCGCAACCTGTGCTGGTGGTGAATCAGGCCGGCATGGCCGCGCCGGACCGCGCCGAATTGCAGGCGATTCGCGAATCGCTCGTTCAGGCGCTTGCAACGGATATGGACTGACCCTCACCCTCGCTCCGAATGCGGGAAGGGGAAGCCTTAATCCTGATCGGGGCCCAATGTCGGATCCAGATCCCGCGGCCGCACGAACAGCGATAACGTTCCGCCGTTAGCGCGGACATCGTCCCAGCGCTCGACCGGAAAGCTGATCTCGGCGATGCTCGCGGTGGGGAATTTTTCCTCGACCTGATCGCGGCTCGCATCGTCGGTGCTGTCGGGGACCAGCATCAGCACCAGATCCTCAAGCCCCGGATTGTGGCCGACGAGCAGCAGGCTGTCGTGGCGGTCGTCGGCTTCCTGCACGACGTCGAGCAGCGAGACGGCCGAGGCGAGGTAGATCCGCTTGTCCCAGGCGGGCGCAATCGTCTCGCCGGTCCCCTCGGCCAGATGTTCGATCGTCTCGACACAGCGGACGGCAGGGGATGCGACGACATGGTCGAAGTGCAGGTCATGCTCGCGCAGATACTGGCCGATACGGTGAGCGGCGCGCTTGCCGCGGCCGTTGAGGGGGCGATCGAAATCGCGTGCGACCGGATCGTCCCAGCCGGACTTGGCGTGGCGCAACAGCGTCAGCTTCTTCACGATCGTCGGGATCTCCTTCGGCATCGATTGGTGATGCCCGAAAGATGGGACGGAAGAAAGACCGCACGGGCACCCGGCCACAGCCGGATGCCCGATTCGGCTCAGAAGCGCTTCGTCAGGGTGGCGAAGATGTTGCGCTCCGCACCGATGAAGCAGTCGCCGCGCGAGAGGCACGCTGCATAATATTTCTTGTTGAACAGATTGGTCGCGTTGACCGCGAGCGACCAGTCCTGCCAGTTCACTTCGACCAGCGCGTCGACAAGCGTGTAAGATGGCGTCCGCACGATCTTCATACTGGTCGCGGTGATCGTGCGGGAATAGTTCGTGCCGATATGGCGGACGCCGCCGCCCAGCCGCAGCGTGGCGTCGGAATTCACAGCGAAGCTCTTGGTGCCCCAAAGCGATGCGCTTTTCTTAGGCACATTGTCGAGTTGGATGCCGGTCTCCTTCGGCGCGGCCTTGTTGAAACTGTAATTGGCGATGATCTGGAAGTTGCCGGGCAGGGTGCGGCTTGCTTCCACCTCATAGCCCTTTGACGTCAGTTCGCCGAGCTGGGCCTGCCCCCTGATCGTGCCGCCATTGCCGTCGGACAGGATGACCTCGATTGGCCGATTCTGCTCGCGGATATGATAGCCGGTCAGAGTGACGAGCGTCTTGTTGTCGGGGTGGAACTTGATGCCGCCTTCCACCTGACGACCGGTCTTCGGTTTGAAAGGATCGAGAGCGATCGTCGTACCCGAAATCGGTTCGAAAGATTCTGTGTAGCTGAGGAAGGGCGAAACGCCCCTGACGATCTCGGCGATAATGCCCGCCCGGAAGGTGGTGGCGCTGGCCTTTTCAGCGGCGACGTTCAGAGCCTTGGTGCGGACATGATCGCGCCGGCCGCCGACTACAATCGAGACCCGGTCCCACAAGCGGATCTGGTCCTGCACATAGACGCCGATCTGGCGCTGCCGGGTGTCCTCCGGTGCGCCGGCGAGCGCGGTCGGAATGCCGCCGCCATAATCGGACAGGGCGGCATAATCGATATTGTAGATATCGATGGTTTCGTAATTATAGCCGCTGGTCTTGCGGACCCGGTTCCAGCTGTAGTCGATCCCAGCCAGCACCAGATGCTCGATGGCGGCGCCGGTGTTGAACCTGAACTGGACGTTGTTGTCGGTGCTGAAGATGTTCAGCCTGGCATGGCTGCCTTCGGCATACAGGCCGATGATCCGCTTGGCCGGATCGAGATAGGGATCGTCCGGGTTGCTGTAGCTGTCGGGATAGTGGGTCAAATAGGTGACGTCGCTGTCGATATAGCGCGCCTTCAGGCTGATCTTCACCGCGTCGTTGAAGCGATGCTCGACCATGCCGGTGCCCTGCAGCAGGCGGCCGTCATAACGGTCCCAGCCGGGCTTGCCGATGAACAGGTCGTTGCGCAGCTTGCCGTTGGGATTGGGATAGAGCGTGCCGACCAGCGGCAGGAATTGCGCGGTCGAGCCGCCGTCGTCCTCCTGGTAAAGGCCGAGCAGGGTGATGTCGGTGTCGGCGCTCGGCTGCCAGCGCAGCGATGGCGAGACCATCACGCGGTCGTCGGGAACATGGTCGGTCTGGCTGTCGGCGTCGCGGACGCGTGCGACGACGCGGGCGGCGAGCGTATCGCTCAGCGGTCCGGTGAGATCGGCCAGCGCCTCCTTGCGATCGAACGAGCCGTAGCGCAGCGAAATCTCGCCTGCCGTCTGGAACTCCGGGACCTTCGAGGCGAGGTTGATCAGGCCGCCGATCGACCCCTGTCCGAACAGCACCGAGGCCGGGCCGCGCACCACGTCGACCCGCGCGAAATTATAGGGGTCGGCGCGGGTGCTGGCATAATAGCTGAAGATGTCGCGCATGCCGTCGCGGAACTGGAGCGCGTTGATGCCGCGGATGAATGCGCTGTCGACGCGGCTGTCGGGGCCATAGGGATTGGCGACGACGCCGGCGACATAGCGCAGCGTGTCGGAGATCGAGAGCGAGCCCTGCGCCAGGAAGACATCGTCGGTGACGACGGTCAGCGCCTGTGGGGTCTGGGTCAGCGGGGTGTCGGTCTTGGTGCCGCTGTTGGTGCGTTCGAGCATGCCCGTGACGATGATCTGGCGGCTTTCGTCATCGGCGACGTCCGCCGCATCGGCAGCAAAAGCCGCGATCGGCAGCAAGGCTGTGGTGGTCACCAGCGCGAGACGCGCGGCGAGGCTGAGCTTGGTCATGTCGATCCCCAAAATCGGTGGCCGTACAGAATGTTTGCGGCGGTGCACTCGCTAATGAGAAACAAACGCAATAGCAAGTTACTTGCAGAATTGGTCCATTGATAATAACGACTCTCAATATCCTGCTGAGCCATCGGCCTGCAGGAGAGGCCGATGGAGACTTCTGCAATGTCCGCAAAAATGCAGCGATGGGTGAGGATCGGCTTTGCCGGCCCCGGCGCCGTGATCGTCGCGCTGGTCGTAATGGCCGGCATGGCCCTGTGGCTGCCCGGCGGGGCGGCGGGAATCGACAATCTCGTCCTGCCGCTGATATTGGTGCCGCTGATCTGGGCGGCGCTGTTCTTCCATGCCTGCCTCGATGGCCGCCTGGGTCGGGTCGCGCTCGTGGCCATCGGCCTGTTCGTGGTTCACGCGGGCCTGGTGGCTCAGAAATTCCTGGATCGCCCGGTCGCGGCCGGGGAGGTGCGGACATGATCCATCTGCAGAAGGAAGATACAAAGCTGATGGTGGCCGTGCACGGCTGGTCGGGCATATTGCTCGGCCTGCTGCTCTACGCGGTCGTGATCACCGGCATGGTCGCGGTGTTCGCCGAAGAGATCGGCATCTGGTCCGCCGGCCATGTCGAGACGCGCTCAGCGTTCGAGCGGCCATTCGACCAGGCGATCCGTATCGCCGCCGCGCGCACGCCGGCCAAATATCACGAGGGCGCCGATATCTTCGAGATCGGCGACCATGATCTCGGCGCCTTCTTTCATCGGCACGAGACCGAGCCCGACGGCGAGTTCGTCAGCCGCGGCATCTATTACCAATTCGACCGCGAGGGCCGGATCCTCAAAGCGGCGCACGGCACCGGCGAAGAGGTGTTCGGCCCGCGCAACGACGACGCGCTGAGCAGCTTCCTGGTCGACACCCATGTCCGCCTGCACATCCCCAATCCCTGGGGCCTGATCCTGACCGGCATTCTCGGCCTGGCGATGCTGGTCGCGGCGATCTCCGGCCTGCTGATCCACCGCCACCTGTTCAAGGATATCTTCACGCTGCGGCGGAAGGCCAATCCCGTACTGGTCGATCGCGACCGGCACAGCGTGGCGGGCACCTGGAGCCTGCCCTTCGCCTTTCTGCTGGCGTTCACCGGCAGCAG
>Ga0209231_1000928_pt1 | contig 13040 bp, 11 predicted proteins | sample Deesub45470m_DNA_FD_188086 | JGI IMG/M metagenome (GOLD analysis project Ga0209231, IMG submission 188086) | Deep subsurface microbial communities from North Pacific Ocean - 450_OLKR46/470m Metagenome (SPAdes) (version 2) | ecosystem: Environmental > Terrestrial > Deep subsurface > Unclassified ... | reverse complement strand
AATTTTACGATTACGAGGCGAAGTATTTGCGCGACGACACACGTTATCTGTGTCCGAGCGGATTGAGTGCAGAGCAGGAAGTCGAGATGCAATTACTGGCGAAACGGGCTTTCGCATTGATAGGCGGGCAGGGATGGGGGCGGGTGGATTTTCTGATGAGTGTATCCGGTAAACCCTATGTGCTGGAAGCGAATACCTCGCCGGGCATGACCGATCACAGTCTGGTGCCTATGGCGGCGCGTCAGGCCGGGATAACGTTTGAACAACTGGTGTTGCGCGTATTGGGATGGGCGCATGTGGGATAACGCGCCACTGCTGCGTGCTATCACCGCTGCGCTGTTCTTCTTCAGTGTCTTGGCGGTGTTGTATGGTGCGGTGCATTACGTGGTGCATCTGCCGCAATTGCTGCCGTTACAGAGCGTGCGCCTGAGTGCGGCGCCAGAACGGGTAGTGGCAGAGGATGTGTTGAAGGTGGTGCGTCAGGAAGTGCAGGGTAATTTTTTTACGGTAGATATTGAACGCTTAAGGCTGTCTCTGGAAACCGTACCCTGGGTGCGTAAGGTCAGCATACGCCGGGAGTTTCCCGATCGGCTGGCGGTGCAGTTTGAAGAACATCAGCCCCTGGCGCACTGGAATGAAGTGGCGCTGGTGAATCAACAGGGTGAGGTTTTTGTTGCGGAGACGGCGCAGGCGCTACCGCTGTTTACAGGGCATGAGGGCAGTTCGGCGGAAATGTCACAGCAATACCAGAAATTCAGCCAGCAACTGGCGGGGCTGAATTTGCAGTTGACGCAATTGGTGTTGTCGCCTCGTCATGCCTGGCAGCTGCACTTGAGTAATGACATGGTGGTGGAGTTGGGACGGGATGCGATGCAGCAGCGGCTTGCCAGATTCGTGACGGTTTATCCCTATAGCCTGGGGGTAGTGCCGCAAGAGGGCAGTGAGGCTGAGCAGGTTAAGTGGGTGGATATGCGTTACCGCAACGGATTTGCAGTGCGGATGCGACAGGGTAGCGCATAGGTTTGATTGAGGCGGCGCACATGGAAAACGGAAAATGGCAGTGGAGATCAAACGATGAGCAGAAATAAGGAAGCAAAAAATCTAGTGGTCGGCCTGGATATCGGCACGTCCAAGATTGTGGCCATCGTCGGTGAGGTCAGGCCGGATGGCATGCTGGAAGTGATCGGCATGGGCATGCATGAATCATCCGGCATGAAAAAAGGCATGGTGGTCAACATCGAGGCGACGGTGGGCGCGATTCAGCGCGCGCTTGAGGAAGCCGAATTGATGGCAGATTGCAAAATCAGCGAGGTATATACCGGTATCGCGGGCAGCCATATACGCAGCACGAATTCACGCGGCATGGTGAAAATCAAGGAAAAGGAAGTCACTCAGGCGGATATCGATCGCGTGCTGGAAACAGCCAGTTCCATCAGCCTGCCGGGCGATCAGCAGATTCTGCATATCCTTGAGCAGGAATTCAGTATAGACGGACAGGATGGCATCAAGAAGCCGCTGGGCATGAGCGGGATGCGTCTGGATGTTGAAGTGCACATCGTTACCGGTGCGGTGGCGGCGGTACAGAACATCATGAAGTGCATCCATCGTTGTGGTCTGGAAGTGAACGAATTGATTCTGCAACCGCTGGCATCGAGCCGTGCCGTGCTCGCAGAGGACGAAATGGAGTTGGGCGTGTGTCTGGTGGATATAGGCGGCGGCACGACGGACATCGCGGTGTTTACCGGCGGTTCGATACGTCACACCGCAGTGATTCCGATTGCCGGCGATCAGATCACTAACGACATCGCGATGGCGTTGCGCACGCCGACGCAGGATGCCGAGGACATCAAAATACGTCACGGTTGCGCATTGCGCCAGTTGGCAGATGACGGTGTTATCGAAGTGCCGGGCGTAGGTGAGCGCGGTCCGCGCATGTTGTCACGTCAGACCCTGTCGGAAGTGATTGAGCCGCGGGTGGAAGAGTTGTATTCGCTGGTGCAGGCGGAGTTGCGCCGCAGTGGTTTCGAAGACTTGCTGTCTTCGGGGATTGTGATTAGCGGAGGCAGCAGTGCGATGCAGGGTATGGTCGAACTGGGCGAAGAGATATTTCATCTGCCGGTAAGGCTGGGAATACCAAAGTATGTCGGCGGCTTGTCGGATGTGGTCAAAACGCCACGCATGGCGACGGGGGTGGGGTTGTTATTGTATGGCCTGGAGTATCACAAGAACAATGAAGAAACGCGTAAACAGTCGAATTCATTTGGGGATGTATTGGCAAGGATGAAGGCGTGGTTTCAGGGCAATTTTTAATCAGGTAGCGGTTAATTTTATCAGTTGAATTTTTTTCGTATTTTTAAGGAGGCGGCGATGTTTGAAATCATGGAAGTACAATCTCAGGACGCAGTAATCAAAGTGATAGGCGTGGGCGGTTGCGGTGGCAATGCGGTAGATCACATGATAGAGCAGGGCGTGCAGGGGGTTGAGTTCATCGCCATCAACACGGATGCGCAGGCGCTGAACCGCAGTCGCGCGCGCACCCAGTTGCAAATCGGTGCCGCAATTACCAAAGGTCTGGGTGCAGGTGCAAAACCTTCGGTTGGCAAAGCAGCCGCTGAAGAAGACCGCGAACGCATCAAGGAAATGATAGACGGCGCGAATATGGTGTTCATTACCGCTGGCATGGGTGGCGGCACCGGAACGGGTGCTGCGCCCATCGTCGCGCAAATCGCGCGTGAAATGGGAATTCTGACGGTAGCAGTGGTAACCAAACCGTTTATATACGAAGGCAATCGCATGCGTCACGCTGCCGAAGGCATCAAGGCGTTGCATGAGCATGTGGATTCGCTGATTATCGTGCCGAATGCCAAGCTGATGGAGGTGCTGGGCAATGACGTCACCGTACCGGAAGCCTTTAAAGCTGCCAACGGCGTGTTGCAGGGCGCAGTGGCGGGTATTGCCGAAGTTATCAATGTGCCCGGTCTGATCAACGTGGACTTTGCCGACGTTTGCACCGTCATGTCGGAAAATGGCATGGCCATGATGGGTTCCGCCGTGGCTTCCGGCCCTGATCGTGCACGGGTCGCTGCCGAGCGCGCTATCGCCAGCCCGTTGCTGGAAGATGTGGATATGACCGGAGCACGCGGTGTGCTGGTTAATATCACCTCGACCAGTTCCCTGAAAGTCAGGGAAATGGAAGAAGTCATGGCGTGCGTGCAATTTGCCGCAGAAGAGGCGACCGTCATCCTGGGTTCGGTATTCGATGAATCGATGGGTGATGAATTGCGCGTGACTGTGGTCGCTACGGGTCTGGGTGCGCCGTTGACTCGTAAAATGGCCAAGCCGGAAATCGTCTATCAAAATCAGGATTATCAAAGAACCGGCACGAACGACCATCCGGTCAGCCATGTTGACTATGTGGCGCTGGATACTCCTACCATCATGCGCAGCGGGCGTCGTGCGGCGGTAGATGCAATGGAGAAATCAGGTGTGGATACCTACGATATCCCATCTTTCCTGCGCAAACAGGCGGACTGATAGCGGGGGCGGGTAGCTTGTGGCGCAGACAGTATGTCGCCATGTTAGAATCGCCGCATGAAACTTGCCCTTAAAACGCCGATGGTTAAGCAACGCACCCTGAAAACTTCCGTTAGTGTGACGGGTGTCGGCTTGCATAGCGGCGAAAAAGTCACGCTGTCTTTGCGTCCGGCGCCGGTGAACAGCGGCATCGTGTTTCGCCGCGTAGATGTAAAGCCGGTAGAGGAGATTCAGGCGCGGGCGCATTCCGTGCATGACACGCGATTGTCCACCTGCATGGAGCAGAACGGGGTGCGCGTTGCTACTATCGAGCATCTGATGTCTGCGCTGGCAGGATTGGGAATAGATAACGCCTTTGTCGAAATGGACGGCGCGGAAGTGCCTATCATGGATGGTAGTGCCGGCACCTTTATTTTCCTGCTGCAATCGGCGGGCATCGTCGAACAATCGGCAGCCAAGAAATTTATCCGTATCAAGAAAGCCGTCGAAGTTAAGCAGGGCGATAAGTGGGTCAGGTTTGAGCCCTATAACGGCTATAAACTGACTTTTACCATCAACTTCGCCCACCCTGCTTTTGCAGATTCAAAACAGCATGTCATGGTCGATCTGGGCGAGCATTCCTATATACGTGACATCAGTCGCGCGCGCACTTTCGGTTTCATGCAGGACGTCGAGCATATGCGCGCTCAGGGTCTGGCGCTGGGCGGCAGTCTGGATAATGCCATCGTCATGGATGACTATCGCGTACTCAACGCCGACGGTTTGCGTTTCGAGGATGAATTCGTCAAACACAAAGTGCTGGATGCAATCGGCGACTTATATCTGCTGGGCCATGCCGTGATCGGTGCATTTTCAGGATTCAAGTCGGGGCACGCACTGAATAACGCCCTGCTGCGTGAACTGCTCGCCGATGAACAGGCGTGGGAGTTCGTCACGTTTGACAATGTGGCGGATGCGCCGGAATTTTTGCGCCTGCAATTGCAGGCGGCATAACCTCTTGAATAGGGCGGGTTGTTGCCTATGTTGATTCTGCGTCTGATCCTGGTTGTGGTCACACTGATGCTGGTAGTCAGTGGCGGAATGTATGTCTTGACGCGCAATCGGCGCTATCTGAAGTTCGCCTGGCAAACAGTGCGTTTCACCGTATTGCTGCTGTTGGCATTCGGCTTGATGTTTGTGCTGGAGCGTTATGTGTTGGTCGCGTGGCGCGTGCTCCTCTGACGTAATCTTGCGTCAGGCTATAGATGACTTAGTCAATTGATTATTAAAGATATTGCAATCAAACCAAAATGCGATATCTTTTTTAACTAACGACTAACGACTAACGACTAACGACTAACGACTAACGACTAACGACTAACGACTAACGCCTAGTCTATCCTTTCCTCTGTGAAAACTTTTCCAGCGCCTGCTTGAGCGGGGTGTCGCCCAGGCTCAGGCTGAGTTCGTGCAGCTGATGTTGTGCCGTGCGGGTCAGGAGGCGTGGTTCGTTCGGGGGCGTCGGGGTGGCGTAGGTGACTTGCACCTTGACTCTGATTACGCTAACCTCGCAACCCCTGTTTTGCAGCTTGATGACGATGTCCGGTGCAAGCTGGCGCAGTTTTGCGGCCAGCGTACCGTTGGCTGTGGCAATGCTGAGCGTGCCGTGGCGTAGCCCCAACACTTGGCTGAATTGCGCGAAATGCGGCGGCACGACATGAGAGAAATGCTGTTGTAATGCCGTCAGCGTTTGCACGGTATCGAGCAGAGTGCGCAATTCCTGATTGTCGCTCATCAGATGCTTTAGACGTTGTGGCACAGGGCGATGATCACATAAGAAAGATGAAGTATGGATATTATTCTAGTTTCTGATCGATGGGCAAAGTCACGCAGCATTAATTTTGGTCTCAAGCAGGCTGTCTGGTTAATGTTGTTGCTGTTTGCCGGGGTGATTGCGGCGGCGATCGCCTTGCAGATGACATTGATGCGCTTTGCACCGGAAGGGTTGAGGCAGGTATCGCTGATTCAGGGCGGGGAGCAACTGAATCAAAGGGCTTACCAGCGCAGCAGTCTGGATGCGCTGTCGATAAAATTGGGCGAAATGCAGGCGCGCGTGCAGCGTCTGGATGCCCTGGGCGGGCGTCTGGTAAAACTGACGGGTATGAAGCCTGCGGAATTTCAGTTCGATCAGCCTCCTGCACAGGGCGGGCCGTTGCTGCTTCTGAAGAATAGTCCGATGACAGAAGACGGTCTGGCAAAACAACTCGAATCCATGGCGCGACTGGTTGATGACAGGGCCGACAAATTGATGGCGCTGGAGACGCTGCTGATGCAGAACCAGTTGAGTAAGGGATTGTTGCCCTCATTCGCGCCGGTAAACGAAGGATTTTATACCTCCAATTTCGGCTGGCGCGTTGACCCCTTTACCGGCAAGACATCCATGCACGAGGGGGTTGATTTCATGGCAGAGGCGGGTACGGCCATATTTGCCTCCGCCGGCGGGGTGGTCGTGTATGCGGATACCCATTCCCAGTATGGTAATATGGTCGAAGTCGATCACGGCAATGATATTGTGACGCGTTATGCGCACGCATCGCGGCTATGGGTGAAGGTGGGGCAGGTAGTACGACGCGGCGACAAAATTGCCGAGGTTGGCAGTACCGGGCGTTCCACCGGTAATCACTTGCATTTTGAAGTTCGCTACAAGGGGATGGCACAGAATCCCGGGCGCTTCTTGAAAAACGCAGCCGGTTAGTTGATTAAATATTCGTAATTTATGAGGGCGAGTTGGTTTATAGCCACCTCGCCCTGTGGTTGAGAAAACAAAAAATATGATTTCAAAAGCGCTTAAAAATATTTTCGGTAGTCGCAATGATCGCTTGCTCAAGCAATACCGCGCTACAGTCAAAACCATTAACAGCCTGGAGGCTGATATCGCCAAGCTCAGTGATGAGCAGTTGCGCGAAAAAACCGAGCTGTTCAAGCAACGTCTTGCCCGCGGTGAAACGCTGGAAGCGTTATTGCCCGAGGCGTTTGCAGTGGTTCGCGAGGCCAGTGTACGCGTGCTGGGGATGCGTCACTATGATGTGCAGTTGATAGGCGGAATGGTGCTGCACTACGGCAAGATCGCAGAAATGCGTACCGGCGAAGGTAAAACCCTGATGGCTACCCTGCCGGTCTATCTTAATGCGATCAGCGGTCTCGGCGTGCATGTGGTTACGGTCAACGATTACCTCGCAGCCCGCGATGCCGGCTGGATGGGCAGGCTCTACAAATTTCTGGGTATGTCCATCGGCGTGATCGTGTCGCAAATGCCCTCGGATGAGAAGCAGGCCGCCTACGCGGCAGACATTGTTTACGGCACGAATAATGAATTTGGCTTCGATTATCTGCGCGACAACATGGCGAGCCAGATTGGTGAGCGCTTTCAGCGCAAATTGAATTACGCCATTGTGGACGAAGTGGATTCCATCCTGATTGACGAGGCGCGCACGCCTTTGATCATCTCCGGGCAGGCCGAAGGCGATGCAGGCGTGTATGTGAAGATCAACGAGCTGGTGCAGAAATTGGTGCGTCAAAGCGATGAGGACGGCCCCGGCGATTTTTCTGTGGATGAAAAAAATCATCAGATTTTGCTGACCGAGATCGGTCACGAACATGCTGAAGATATCCTGACTGAAGCAGGCCTGTTGCCGCCGAATGGCAGCCTGTACGACGCCGCGAATATTTCACTGATACATCATGTTTATGCCGCGTTGCGCGCCCATTCGCTATACCACAGAGACCAGAATTATGTGGTACAGGACGGCGAAGTGGTCATCGTCGATGAGCATACCGGCCGCCTGATGTCGGGAAGACGCTGGTCGGACGGCTTGCATCAGGCCGTCGAGGCGAAAGAAGGCGTGGAAATCAAGAAGGAAAATCAGACGCTGGCCTCGATTACCTTTCAGAACTACTTCCGCATGTACAGCAAGCTGGCCGGCATGACCGGGACGGCCGATACCGAAGCTTACGAATTTCAGCAAATCTATAATCTGGAAACGGTCATCATTCCGCCCAATCGCCCGACGATCCGTAACGACATGATGGACAAGGTTTATCTGACCGCGATGGAGAAATATCGCGCGGTGATTGCCGATGTTCAGGGTTGCCACGAGCGCGGCCAGCCGGTGCTGGTGGGTACGACCTCGATCGAGAATTCGGAGTTGCTGTCGCAACTGATGGATGAAGCCAAACTGCCGCACCAGGTGCTCAACGCCAAGCAACATGCGCGCGAGGCGGAAATTATCGCTCAGGCAGGACAATCCGGAATGGTTACCATCGCCACCAACATGGCAGGGCGCGGCACGGATATTGTGCTGGGCGGCAGCATCGAGAAACAAATCGAACAAATCCGTGCTGACGAGAGTCTGGACGACGGCGCCCGCGATGCACGCATTGAACAACTGAAAAGCGAGTGGAGCATCTTGCATGCACAGGTGCTGAAGAGCGGCGGCCTGCACATCATCGGCACTGAACGTCATGAATCGCGACGCGTGGACAACCAGTTGCGTGGTCGTTCCGGTCGCCAGGGCGATCCGGGATCGAGTCGTTTCTATCTGTCGCTGGAAGACCCGCTGTTGCGTATTTTTGCCTCGGATCGCGTGGCTGCGATCATGAACAAGTTCAAGATGCCGGAGGGTGAGGCGATTGAGCACACCTGGGTGACGCGCGCGATCGAGAATGCGCAGCGCAAGGTTGAGGCGCGTAACTTTGATATGCGTAAACAGATTCTGGAATATGACGACGTTGCTAACGATCAGCGCAAGGTCATCTATCAGCAACGCACCGAGTTGCTGGAAAGCGATGATATATCTGAAACCGTGCAGGCGATGCGCGACAGTGTGCTGGACGATACCGTCAGTCTGTATATCACGCCGCATAGCATGGAAGAGCAATGGGATGTTCCGGGTTTGGAGAAAGCACTGGCGGCAGATTATTTGCTGGAATTGCCGTTGGCGCAGTGGCTGGAAGAAGACAAGCAGTTTAACGAAGAGAGTTTGCGCGTACGTGTATCCGAGTATGCCCGCGATGCGTATCAGTCCAAGGTGGGCGCGGTAGGCGCTGAAATAATGCATCACTACGAGCGTGCCATCATGCTGCAAAGCGTGGATGTGCACTGGCGCGAACATCTGTCTGCGCTGGATCACCTGCGTCAGGGCATTCATTTACGCGGTTATGCGCAGAAGAATCCCAAGCAGGAATACAAACGCGAGGCTTTCGAACTGTTTTCGACCATGCTGGACGTCATCAAGCGTGAAGTCACGCAGGTGCTAATGACTGTACAGGTGCGCAGCGAAGCGGAAGTGGATTCGGTAGAAGCTGCACCGGCCGCAGAAAATGTACAGTATCATCACGCAAATTATGAAGAGGCACTGTCCGGTGAAAACAGGTCAACGGCTGAGGAAGCCCATCCGTTTGTGCGCGACGGCAAGAAGATAGGGCGCAATGATGTTTGCCCATGTGGTTCGGGTAAGAAATACAAGCAGTGCCATGGAAAATTAAGCTGAGATAAAAGGAGAATGCAATGTCATTAGTGATTGATACGCTGCGCACCTCACCGGTGACAGAGGAGTTGAGCGACGCTGAAGTAGAAATTTTGGCAGAGTTGTTTCAGGTTCAGGAATACAAAGCAGGTGATGTCATTGTTAAACCGGGCGATGAGCAACCCGATAATTTATACATCCTTGCGCATGGCGATATTGAAGTGAAAATTGAAAGTGGCAGCGACGAAACCACTGTTCATGTGCTCAAGCCGGGTGATCTGGCGGGCATGATCACCTTTGCGGGCGGGGCGGCAACACAAATCAGCGCGACACTCTATGCGGTGGGACCGACCAAGGTTCTGACCATGGGACGCGCACGCTTCGAAACACTGCTCAACTCGCATCCCAAGCTGGTGTATCGCGTCATGCGCGGCATTATCCGCAATATGCACGGCATCGTACGGCGCGTGAATATCGAATCAGCAGAACTGACCAATTACATATACAAGAGCGGCGGCCGTTACTAGCCAGGAGAAAGTTTGATGCCGGTAAATCTGAATCCGCCCGTGGCGGCACAACTGTTGCCCGTTGCGGGCGTTTTATTGGGTATTGCACAAGCCAATATCAAGCGCGAAAACCGCAAGGATTTACTGGTCATCCAGTTATGCGATGGCGCACGGGTTGCAGGTGTGTTTACTAAAAATCGCTTTTGCGCCGCCCCGGTGATTGTCGCCAAGGCGCATCTGGAACACGACGAAGGCATACGCGCGTTGGTGGTCAACACTGGCAACGCCAATGCCGGAACGGGCGAGCAGGGCTTGCAGGATGCGCGCGCCACCTGCGCGGCACTGGCGGGTTTGCTGGGCTGCAAGGCCACGCAGATACTGCCCTTTTCCACCGGCGTAATCATGGAGATGCTGCCCGTGGCGAAAATTGCCGCAGGCCTGCCCGCTGCCGTGACCAATATGGCTGCGGATAACTGGTTCGATGCCGCAGAGGCGATCATGACCACCGACATCGTGGCCAAGGCGATCTCAAAACAGCTCGTCATCGATGGCGCCACCGTCACCATTACCGGCATCGCCAAGGGTTCCGGCATGATTCACCCGAATATGGCGACCATGCTGGGTTATATCGCCACTGATGCGGGTATCGCCCAGCCGTTGTTGCAGTCATTGGTGCGCGAGGCTGCGAACCGCTCATTCAACTGCATTACCGTGGACGGCGATACCTCCACCAACGACGCGCTGATGCTGATGGCCACCGGCAAATCCGCCCTGCCGGAAGTAACGTCGTCCGATAGCGTGGCTTATAACGCCTTGCTGGAAGCGATTACTGAAGTAGCGATCTATCTGGCACAGGCTATCGTGCGTGACGGTGAAGGCGCGACCAAGTTCATCACAGTCAGGGTTGAGTCAGCTCGCGATGAGGATGAGTGCAAAAAAATCGCTTACGCCATCGCGCATTCGCCGCTGGTCAAAACAGCATTCTTTGCCTCTGATCCCAACCTCGGGCGCATCCTCGCCGCGATAGGCTATGCGGGTGTGGATGATTTGGATGTAGACGTGTTGCAACTCTACCTGGATGACGTGCTGGTAGCCGAAAACGGCGGCCGCGCGGCCAGTTACCAGGAAGCAGACGGCCAGCGCGTGATGCAGCAGTCCGACATCACCATCCGCGTGGTGCTCAATCGCGGCACGGTGAATGCCACGCTGTGGACCTGCGATTTCTCCTACGACTACGTTAAGATCAACGCCAGCTACCGCAGCTAAATATTTTTCTCATGCGGAGGCGCGGTTAACCAGGCGCCAGGCAGCCGTTTTTTGGTTGCTTAGTGGAATGGCTAGTGGTTTCATCCGTACGCGGAGAAGGAGATTTAAGATTCGTAAAACCGAATTGAATTTCGCCCCATATCTTTAGCTTGGTACATCGCTGCGTCTGCCCATTTGAGGATATCGTCTTGGCTGCCTTCATGATTGATAAACATCACGACACCAATACTTGCTGTACAACGATGCTCGATCATTGATGCGGGTTGTCCAGGGGGATTAACACTCAATAAGTATGGAGCAGACAAGCTGACTAGGATTTTTTCTGCAACATGTTGCGCTTGTAGCGTGGCTGCAGCCTTATCTTCATTAAGCGCGGTCAGTATCACCACAAATTCATCTCCACCAAAGCGCGCGACGGTATCTATTTCACGTACGCAACTTCTTAGTCGATTAGCGGCTTCAATCAGCAGCAGATCGCCCACCACATGGCCACGCTGGTCATTTAATGGTTTGAAATTATCCAGATCGAGGAACATTACGGCACCATAGTTTTCAGTGCGCTTGCTGGCAGCCATGGAGTGAGCTAAACGATCATTCAGCAGGCGGCGATTAGGTAAGTTGGTCAGCGTGTCATAGAACGCCAACTGACGAATTTCCTCTTCCAGACGTTTACGCTCAGTAATGTCTGATCGTATGGAGATATATTGGGAAGGCTTTCCGTGCTCGTCCATGTAAGGAACAATCGTAGTGGCCACCCAATACAGATGGCCATCTTTCGCTCTATTACAAAATTCACCGTGCCAAACGATGCCTGCCGCAATCGTGCGATACATCTCGCGGAAATATTCTTTTGGATGGGTGCCGGAATTAAGAATGCGGTGATTCTGACCGAGCAGCTCTTCGCGCGAATAGCCGCTGATGGTACAAAACTGGTCATTGGCATACAAAATGGTGCCGCGTACATCGGCAACGCCGACGATGGCATGATGATCCAGCGCAAATTTTTGGTAGCGCAACTCTTCAAGCGCTCGCATGGTTTGCTCTTCGCTTTCCCGCAGTGCGTTCTCTGTCTGCCTGCGTTCTTCAATGCTGAGTATAAGCTGGCGAAAAATCAAAAAATAGAATACGGGGAAGAGTAGGATGGATAGCAAAGACGCATCCAATAACAACGAGACAGTTTCAGACATGGGCGGCAACATGCGCAATAAAATCATGAGCAATGTTTCGATCACGAACACCGACCCCGCCAAAATAATCAACAACCATATTCTTGATTGATGGATGGCCTTCTTTTTTGCTGCTATCGTTGTAGTTCCCATTAGTATGGTGAAGGATCTTCTCTTTGCTTATTGTATTCCGTTATAGGCCAAGGCTGGCTGCGTACGTTATTAAGTTTTCAAATCGAGAGAGATTACTAGCCTTTTATATATTAGGTATATATGCCAAATGGCCTATATACTTTTTAGCGATTTCGCGGATATTACGGCATTACAACGTGCAATTTGCTGGAGGAAATTAATCCATGCAATCGAAGGACATCGCCCATTAAAACGGCGTTGGAAATGGCGAGATAAATTTAGGGGGGCAAATGAGAACGATCAAGCCACGTAAGTGGGTCTGGCATGAGTGACAACTGGCGGGAAACGAATAAATCGTCCAGGATTAGCGCGGAAGTTAGGCTTGCCAGCATGCCCGCTGTAAAAACAGCTGCGTTGACCGCTGAAGAAATGTTGCATGAGCTTCAGGTGCATCAGATTGAACTGGAGATGCAGAATGAAACTTTGCGCCAGTCACAGATCGCATTAGAAATAGAGCACAGTCGTTATGTAGATCTATATGATTTTGCTCCGGTCGGTTATATAACAATCAATTTGGCTGGCATGATTGATGATATCAATCTGACTGGCTGTGCATTGCTTAATATTGACCGCGCCAAAATACTCAATCGTCGTTTTTCAAGATTCGTTGCCAGCGAAGACAGGGCGTGCTGGCAGCAGAATTTCATAAATTTAAAACGGCGGGACGAAATTGAAAAATCAGCTTGTGATCTAAAAATGCTACGCATTGATGGCAGCAGTTTTTTTGCGCATATAGATGCCCGATATTCGAAAACGCGTGAAAATCTTCCCGCATTGCGTATCACACTGACCGACATCAGCACACTGAAACAGACAGAAAGTGAATTGCGTATCGCTGCCATTGCGTTTGAGTCGCAGGAAGGCATTATGAT
>Ga0209231_1000927_pt1 | contig 13083 bp, 8 predicted proteins | sample Deesub45470m_DNA_FD_188086 | JGI IMG/M metagenome (GOLD analysis project Ga0209231, IMG submission 188086) | Deep subsurface microbial communities from North Pacific Ocean - 450_OLKR46/470m Metagenome (SPAdes) (version 2) | ecosystem: Environmental > Terrestrial > Deep subsurface > Unclassified ... | reverse complement strand
CGTTCGTCGAGCACGGCGCCGCGATCATCGGCGGGGCCCATCGCGGCGGTACCCACCGGGTGGAAGATCGTCGTCGCCAGCTCCGACGCCGCCGCCAGCAGTTGCTGGTCGCTTTCGGCCTGCGCGCCGGGGCGGAACTCTTCGGGCCGGTACCGGGCGAGCGGCGCTTGCGCGGCGATCCTGCGTGCCAGCCGCAGCGAGTCGATCGCGACCCGGCGATCCTCGTCGGTCGCCAGATAGCCTGGGGCGATCCGCGGCGGCGCTCCGGGATCGGCGCTGGCGAGGTCGATGCGTCCCCGGCTGGTCGGCCGCAAATTGCAGACGCTGGCGGTGAACGCGCCGAAGCGGTGCAGACCGGTCCCCCATGTGTCGAGCGATAGCGGCTGGAAATGGAACTGCAGATTCGGCGTCGCATAGGCGTCCGAAGAGGTAGCGAACATGCCCAGCTGGGACGGTGCCATGGTCAGCGCTCCGTTGCGGAACAGGGCATAGTCCAGTCCCATCGCCACCCGGCGGAAGAGATTGGCGTAATCGGTGTTGAGGGTCCGGACGCCACGCACCTTGAAGATCGGCCGGATCTGGAGGTGATCCTGCAGATTGGCGCCGACACCCGGCAGTTCGTGAACGGGTTCGATACCCAGCGCCTTCAGCCTTCCCGGGTCGCCGATACCCGATAGCTGGAGCAGCTTCGGCGTGCCGACCGAACCCGTCGACAGGATCACTTCGGCGGCGGCCCGCGCCGTCCAGCTTTCGCCACCGCGCCGGAAGACGAGACCGGCCGCGCGCCGTCCGTCGAACAGGACGCGATCGATCTCGACCCCGGTTTCGAGCCGGAGATTCGGTCGCTTCAGCACCGGCTTCAGAAAGGCGCGGGCCGCACTGACCCTGCGGCCGGCGCGCTGGTTGACGTGAAAATAGCCGCTGCCGGCATTGTCGCCGCCGTTGAAGTCATCGACCGGTGCGATGCCCGCGGCGGCGCCAGCCTCGCGGATCGCGTCGAGGATTTGCCAACGAACGCGCGGATGCTCGACCCGCCATTCGCCGCCCCCGCGATGATGGTCGCCGCGCGCCACTTCATGGTCCTCATGGCGCAGGAAATGCGGCAGGATATCGTCCCAGCCCCAGCCGGGCAGGCCCATCTGGCGCCAGCCGTCATAATCGGCCGCCTGGCCGCGCATATAGATCATCGCGTTGATCGCCGAACTGCCGCCGATCACCTTTCCGCGCGGATAGGCGAGCCGGCGACCGCCGAGCCCCGGTTCCTCGACCGTCTCGAACATCCAGTCGGCCCGGGGATTGCCGATCGCAAACAGATAGCCGACCGGAATGTGGAACCAGATCCAGCTGTCCTTGCCGCCGGCTTCCAGGACCAGGACGCGCTTGGTAGGATCGGCGGACAGGCGATTGGCGAGCAGACAGCCCGCGGTGCCCGCGCCGGCGATCACATAGTCGAAGCTCCCCAGATCCTTCACCGGGATGTCATTGCGATGATCGGAGGGTGGATCAAGCAGGATCTGGTTGTCGTCGCGAGCCGCGCTTGTGCTCTGCGTCACCGCCCTGGCGTTGACGACGGTGCATGAATGCATCGTCACCGACCAAGGAAGCGACGATGAAACCGATTATCCCGATCCTTGCCGCTGTCTTCGCTCTGATCGCCGCCCGCGCGCCAGCGCAGAGCATCGACTGTGCCAAGACCTCGACCAAGCTCGAACGGGCGATATGCGCCGATCCGGTCATGCGTGATTACGACTCCCGCATCGCGGCGGCCTACGCTCGCGCGCGCACGATGTGGAACGGCGCGATCGCAACCTATGTCGAGGGTGATCAGCAGCAATGGCTGACCGGCTTCCAGGCGATCGAACGGCTCGATGCGGCGAACGAAACCGACTGCGTGCTGAGTGACGTCGCCTGCGTCCGCGATACGATGCGCCGCCGGGTCGAGGAGATCGAGAGCAACGCCTATCCGCACTCGGGTGTCTACCGCTTGGGCGGCGGCATGAAACTGCTGCTGCAGCCGGGCCTCGCCGATGGCTACCGTGTCCGCGTCTATGATCCTGCGAAGGTTCCCACGGCGAATATCGTCACTCTCGACGCTGATCGTTCGCGTCGCTGGGACGGGCCACAGGCGATGGTGTCGACAATGGGCGATGCCAACGGACTCCCGCTGGGCGAGGAGGACGGTTGTACGCTGCGGCTGACGCTCGATCCGCTGGTGGTCCATGTCGCCCAGACCGGCTCCTGTCAGGGCCGCGCCTTCGCAGGCAGCTACAATCGGCTGCTCGATGAGAATCTGCGCAGCTACGAACTGGAACTCTACTGAACGAGGGCCGCGTGGGATATTCGGCCACGCGTGACGATTTACGGCGGGCTGTTCGAGGCGGATTTATCTCAGGAAAAGTGCGACGACGTCCTGCGCATATCGCAGGGATTCCTGAGCGTCGGTCGCAATCATGTCGGTCAGCCGCCGATTCCCGCGCCCCGCGACGATCAGAAACTGTTCAGCGGCAATCTCCGGATGGGTCAGATGTATCAGGCCCTCGTCGCGCCATTCTGCCAGTCGCAATGCCAATTCCCGGCGGCCTGGCCCAACGAGGCGATGCCAGGCCGGCTGGACGACGGCCGGATGCGTTTCCGCTTCGGTGATCAGCAGCCGGAGCAGGCGGATATGGTTTGGATGCCGGGCGAACGCGTCATGCTGCAGCGCTACGGCGAGGAGAAATGAGTCAATGTTTGCGCTGAAGACGACTGGCGGACGGTCGGCGAGCAAATCTTCGATGGCTTGGTCGATGGCCGCGCCGAACAGCGCGTCCTTGTTCCCAAAACGGCGATAGATCGTCATCTTGGCAACGCCGGTCACTGCGCTGATGTCGTCAACGCTGGTGCCCCGCAGTCCGCGATCCGCGAAACTCTGGAAGGCCGCCCGGAGGAGGTCTTCCCAGCGGGCGGCTGGCAGGCGCCCCGCCTCCTCGAACGATCGCTCTTCGCGCTCGACCGACGACAGCGAACCGATCGGCCTTGTATCGGTCTTGACCGGGGAGAGCCAACCCGTCGAGAACAGGTGGATAAGTTCGTCCAGCGCAGCCTGGCGCTCGTCATCCGACATCGCGCATCCCAGCAAATGCCGCGCGCCGCCCATCGCAAGGACACCGAACCAATTGCCAAGCATCTCGGGCGAAAGTCCTGGCAGCCAGCCTGTTCGCTGCTGCTTTGCCATGAGATGCGGGATTTGCGGCAACCCCGTCCTCAGATGGTGGAGATCGGCCGCGAGTGCGGGAAATCGGGCCGCAGCGGCAACATTGGCCCGGTAAAGGCCAAGCGCCGCGGGCCTGAGCGAGCTGTCCTCGACCCATTCCGCCAGGACGCGCAAACCCGCTTCGAAGGATAGCCCCTGGACATCGGGGGCCGCCTCCCCACTGACCTGAAGGGTCTGCAAGAGCACCTCCTGAAAGAGGTGCTCTTTCGATCGGAAGTGGCCGTAGATCGTCTGTTTGCTTGCCCCGGCCCGTCGCGCGATCTGATCGACGCTCGCACCGTAGAAGCCCGCGACCAGGATCTCTTCCTGCGCTGCGTTCAGAAGGCGCTGACGGACGGGTTCGTTATCATCCTTAATAGGCGCGGGTGACTTGGACATGGGACTTCCTTGCGCAAAGGACAGCCCGTTGCAAGTGATAGAACGATACGGTATCGTACGACAGATAAGAACGATACGGTATCGTACCGAAGAGGGGATGAGGGTATGAAGGCACGGCTTCTGACGGGGATCGCTCTGGCGACGCTGGCGTCCATGATCTCTGCGCAGACGATGCCGAGCGGCGCGAACGTCCTGCCAAAATCTCCAGAGCCCTTCGCGGGCACGATCGGCGCAACTTTCGCGGACTCGAAGCCCGCGTTCCAGAAGCCGGTCGAGGCACCGGTCAATGCTCCGAACATATTGATCATCCTCACCGATGATGTCGGGTTCGCAGCCGCCAGCACCTTCGGCGGGCCGGTGCCGACGCCGGCACTCGATCGCCTCGCGGCCAATGGGCTGCGTTATACGCGCTTTCACACCACGGCGATGTGTTCGCCAACCCGAGCCTCGCTCCTCACGGGACGCAATCATCATGCGGTGGGCTCGGGTATCGTCACCGATACGGCCAGCGGCTATCCCGGCTATTGGGCCGTCATCCCCCGATCGGCAGCGACCGTTGCCGAAGTGCTGCGGCTCAACGGTTACAACACCGCCTTCTTCGGCAAGCATCATAATGTCCCGCAAGGTAGCGACGATCCCAATAGCGGGCCGTTCGATCTATGGCCCACGGGTCTGGGCTTCGAATATTTCTATGGCTTCATCGGTGGTGATACCAACCAGTGGCGGCCGAAGCTCTATCGTGGCACCAATCCGGTTGCCGAGCATCACATGGATGCGACGCTCGACCATTATCTCGCCGAAGACCTGATCCATTGGGTCCACGGTCAAAAGGCGGCGACGCCCGGCAAACCCTTTCTGACCTATTTCGCGCCCGGCAGCGCCCATGCGCCGCATCAGGCACCGGCGGAATGGATCACGCGCTTCAAAGGACGATACGATCAGGGATGGGATCGGCTGCGCGAGGAGAGCCTGACCCGGCAGAAAGCGGGCGGGATCATCCCAAAGGATACCAGGCTTACGCCCCGGCCGGCCGGCATTCCCGCCTGGTCCAGCCTCTCGAACGACCAGCGGCGTGCCTATGCGCGCATGATGGAGGTCTTTGCCGGGATGCTCGCCTATCAGGACGACCAGATCGGAACCGTGCTCGACGAACTCGACCGCATGGGACAGCTCGACAATACGCTCGTCATATTCGTCGAAGGGGACAATGGCGCGAGCCCAGAGGGCGACGTGACCGGTTCGCTCAACGAACTGGGTACGCTGGCCAACGGAATGAAGGAAGACACCGGCTGGCTGCTCGCCGAGATGGACAAGATGGGCGGACCCGACAGCTATCAGGTGTTTCCGGTCGGCTGGGCCTGGGCCACCAACGCGCCGTTCCAGTGGACCAAGCAGGTCGGTTCGCATCTCGGCGGGACGCGCAACGGCATGGTGGTTTCCTGGCCGGCGCGCATCAAGGACAAGGGCGGCATTCGGACCCAGTTCTCGCACGTCAACGACATCATGCCGACAATCCTGGAGGCTGTAGGCATTTCTGCGCCGGGTGTCGTGAACGGCGCAAAACAGCAGCGCATCGACGGTACCAGCCTCGTGTACAGCTTCGACGCGCCGGACGCGCCGGAACGTCATGTTCGCCAATATTTCGAGATGATCGGCAACCGCGCCATTTACGACCATGGGTGGATGGCCAGCAGCACGCCAGGTCGCCTTCCCTGGAAATCGGGCGGATCGTCCGGACTGCCGACCGATTACAAGTGGGAGCTTTACGACCTTCGCAGCGACTTCAGCCAAGCGCGCGATCTTTCCGCGCAGGAGCCTGATCGCCTTTCCGCCCTCCGGACTGCGTGGGATGAAGAGGCGAAGGCCAACAACGTTTATCCGCTCGACGATCGTCAAGGAACGATGCGGGCAATGAGCGCCCGGCCGGTCTCGCCGCGCAGCTTTGTCTATTGGGGCGCGGGTGTGAGCGTCGCCCAGAGCAAGGCTCCGCCGATCAACCTGCGGTCTTTTTCCGTATCGGCGGAGATCAATGTGCCGTCCGAAGGGGTAAAGGGCGTGCTGATCGCGAGTGGTAGCCAGTTCGGCGGCTGGAGCTTCGGCTTTGACGGCGGCCGGCCCTTCGTGGCGCATGCAGCATCGCAGAAGCCAGAGGACCGTTTCCGGATCGATGCCCCCGCGGCTGTCACTCCGGGCGCGCACCAGCTTGCCTATGACTATGCGCTGGACGGGAAGCCGGGGCAGGGCGGCATGCTGACGATCAGCATCGACGGCAGCGAAGTCGCGCGGGGTCGCATCGGCCGGACCGCCTATGTCGCCGCCGGGCTCGGTGAGACATTCGACATCGGTCGCGACACCGGCGCTGCGGTCGTCGAACTGCCGGGCGGCACCGATTTCAACGGAGACATTGCGCGGATCGAGATTTCGCCGCGCTGATCACAATAGACAATTCCTAGAGGGTACAGGCAATGAGCAAGAAGAACACGGCGCGGATCGTCATCGGTGCGTCGGTGGCGGCGCTGGCATGGTGCGGACCGGTGTTGGCGCAAGACACCACGGGTGCTGCTGACGACAATAGTCTGCAGGAGATTGTCGTGACCGCCCAGAAGCGGGTCGAAAATCTGCAGGACACGCCGCTGGCGGTGAGTGCTCTGACCGCAGAGACGCTGCAGGCACGGAGGATCGCCGATATCAGTGATATCAGTGCGGCCGCCCCCAATCTGACGACGACGATCACGCCGTCCTCGACGACCAACATCGCGGTCCATATCCGTGGTATCGGCGAGTCCGACCCGGTCCTGACGGTGGACTCTCCCGTCGGCATCTATGTCGATGGCGTGGTCATCGGACGGACCGCCGGCGCCGTGTTCGATCTGGTTGATCTCGAGCGTGTCGAGGTCCTGCGCGGGCCGCAGGGCACGCTTTACGGCCGCAACACGACGGGCGGTGCGGTCAATTTCATCACTGCAAAGCCGGCCGACAGCTTCAAGGCGTCGACGACCGCCAGCTACGGCCGCTTCGACTATTTTCAATCGCGGACCAGCGTCGACACCGGCGAACTGGGGGATAGCGGCATCCGGTTCAAGCTCTCCTACCTGCACAAGCAGCGCAACGGTTATACCGATGATGTGAACCAGCCCGGTCGCCGCGATCCGGGCGCCTATAATGTCGATGCTTATCGCATAGCCGCACGCCTGGACCGCGGTGGACCGCTGCGGATCGACTACACATTCGATTTCAACGACAGCAGAAGCTATTCGGTGCCGTTCCAGCTGGCAGCGGTCCGCCCCGATATCGCCGCCTATCTGTCCAATTCCGAAGCGCTCGGCGGCAACCCGCTGGTCGTTTCGCGCGATCGGCTGAACTCGCTCCGGCTTAACCAGGGCCAGTTGCGCGACGAGGTGATGGGGCATGCGTTGACCGTCGAATATGATCTTGGAGACGATATAACCCTGCGCTCCCTGACCGGCTATCGCCGTTGGGAGAACAGCGTCGCCCGTACCGATCTCGATGGCAATGACGGCCTGCGTGGTTTCACGGTCAGCCCCGCAATCCTCGTTCCGCCAAACCGGTTCATCCCGATCGGGGTGACCGAAGTTGACGTCTTCGCCGCCAGCAACAATCGCCTGCAGACCCAGGTCTCGCAGGAGATCAACATCCTCGGAAAGATCGGCAGCAGTATCGATTTCGTTCTGGGCGGCTTCTACTTCCGCGAACGGGCGCGGGAGAATAATCCACAGCAACTGACGCTGGTCCTGCCATCGCCGGCGCCGATTCCGCTGGGGCCTGGCCTCAGCACCAATTCCTTCGGCGTCGCGCTTGCCCCGCAATTGGCCTATCGACATACTTCGTCGTCGAAGGCGCTGTTCGGCCAGGTGACGGTGCGACCGACCGACCGGCTGGGGATCACAGGCGGCATTCGCTATACGGAGGACAAGAAGCGTCTCGACCAGAGTGCGGCGCTGGTCCGCGATCTTCGGTCCGACTATAGCCAGTTCAACTGGGCGGCGAGCATCGACTACAAGGTGACCGACGATATTCTGGCCTATGCGCGGGTCGCGACGGGCTACAAGGCGGGTGGCTTCAATCCTCGTTCGGTCGGCGGCAGCTTCGACCCGGAAACGATCACCTCCTATGAGGCGGGCATCAAGACGGAGCTACTCGACCGCCGCCTGCGCATCAACATCACCGGCTTCCACTCGCGTTATAAGGACTTGCAGGTCAGCCAGTTTCTGGCCGGTACCGGTGGCGCATCGAGCATCACGGTCAATGCGGGCAAATCGACCTATACCGGCATCGAGGCGGAAGTGCTGGTCAAGCCGCTTCGCAGCATCACGCTCAACGCGACCGGCGGCTATGTCGACCGCAAGTTCAAGAGCTTCGTGATCCGCGACGCCGCCACGAACCAGCTGATCGACGTCGCGGACGAGGCTCGCTTCCACTATTCCGCCAGCACAACGGCAAATGCGGGAATCCAGTATGAAAGCGATGCGCTGTCGGTTGGAAAGCTGCAGGCGCGTATCGACTGGACCTACCGCAGCCGTATCTATTTCCACCCGCTCGACCGGTTGAACCCGTTCAACCAGCAGATATCCGACGGCGCGCTCAGCCGCTTCGACGCAAGGGTCGCCTTGTCGCAGATCGATCTGGGCCGGATGCAGGCCACGGTCGCGCTCTGGGGCAAGAACATCACCAATCGGGATTATCTTTATTCGGGGATCGACTTCGGTTCGCTGGGTTTCGCCGGTGTCGTTTATGCTGAGCCGCGCACCTTCGGCGTCGATGTTCGTCTCGACTTCTAGCTAATCGGTGTGAATATCGGGTGTCGGGCGCTCGCGGGGGCAAACCCACGCGGGCGCCACCATCCGGTTTCCCTCCTATTCGCGAGCAGCGGGATCGATGGGCGTATGTGGCCGGGGTAGCGGCCGGATCGGCGCATTTCGCGTCCCAGGCTGGTCCGCATTTATGGGTTGTTAAGGCCGTTCTCCTAACGATTGCGGTAGGGAGATCGTCCATGGCCACCAATGCCGCCACCATCGAGTGCAGCAGCCCCGCATCCGTCCGTGCGGTTCGCCGCTGGCATCCCGGCACCCGCGTCGTAATCGCGGTCGCGCTGGCGGTCGTGTCGTGGGCGCCGATCCTCATTGCCGGGGCTTTTCTCAACAGCTGATCACCGCAGGCCCAGGAACACGCGTCGCGTCAGCTTAGTTTTCGTCAGCACTGTTTCCAGCAGCATCGGTCCGATGATCGCGGCGGACAGCCCTGCGATCAGGTGAATTGTGAAATTGTCGATCCCGATCTTCACCAGCAGCATCCGCATCGCAACGATGAAGAAGATGTGGAACAGGAAGATCGCGAAGGACGACCGACCGATCCGCCCGAGCATGGCGATCCTCGGCGCATAAGCGACCATCAACAGCGGCGTGATCCCGCCGATCAGCAGCGACAGCAACGTCCCGCGCCGCGCGCCCATATGCGGTGGCATCGTCACGACATTGGAGGCGTGTAGCGCGAAGGCTATGATCAGGACCGCGAGCAGGATCAGCGTTAGGCGCGGCGTCAATTCCGGGACGAACCGCCGTGCGGCGACGCCGATGAAGAAGAAGGGGGCGAGGAACATGGCGCCGTTGATCGATAGGAAGTCGAGCGGCTCGGCCGGCACGGTGAGCAGGAACGTGACGGCTATCGCGACCGCGCAGCCGATCGGCGACCCCAGCAGATAGCGTTCGAGCAGAGGCAGCAGCAGGAAGATCAGCAGCATCGCCTGCAGGAACCAGTAGATCTCGTAGGAGAAGACATAGGCATGGAGCAGCCCGATCGCGGCATCGATCGGCGGCATCGGTGTGCGGGCCAGCGCAACAATGTAGAAGATAGTCGTGGCTGAAAGCAGCGGCAGCGCGAGCCGTCGCAGCTTGCCCTCGATAAACGGCCGGGGCCGCGCGGGATCGAGGGGCTTTAATGTATAGACATAACCTGAGATGAAGGCGAACAGCGGCATTCGCAGGTAGAGGAGGATGTCGAGGACCTGGCGGCCGATGCCGTCGTCGGCGATTCGCAGGCCGTCATCGGCCTTGCCGCCGACGACATGGAACAGCACCAGCAACAGGCAGGCGAGACCGCGCGTCACCTGGACCCGATCGATGGCCTTCGGCGCCGTCGGGGTGGCGATCGACAGAGCAGTGCTGCTCATTCCGGGATCAGCGCGGGAAGTTGTCGATCGCCGGGATTCGGCTGCAGATGCTGCCAGAGATAGCCGCTGCCCCAGCCGAGATGCATGAGCATCGCCGCGAATCCGCTCGCCGCCGCACAGATCGACCGGGCCTTCAGACCTAGAAGCAGCCCATAAACCAGGCAGATCACGGCCCAGCCGAGGGCGGGCATCGCGAAGATCGGGTGAAGGAGGGCGAACGGCAGCACCGCGAGCGCGACGGGGACGAGCAGCGGAGCCGCCTGGCGGGGTTTCAGCTTGGTGCCGTGCAGCCGCATCGTCCGGGCGCGGCCCTCGCCATATTTGAAATATTGGCGGAGCAGCGCGCCCGCCGTCTTGCGCGGATGGTAGACGATCGCCTGGCTCGGTTCGAGCCAGATGCGCCCGCCCGCCGCGGTCAGCCGAAGGTCGAGTTCGGCGTCCTCGTTATGGCTCTGTGCCTCGCGATAGCCGCCGACCTGCAGGAACAGGTCGATCCGCATCAAGGCATGATGGCCATGGTCGACATAGCGTCCCTCTCCGACATGGCGGTGCGGCGATCCGCCGGTGCCGATCAGCGAGTTCTGGGCCTGCGCGCAGGCGCGCTGAAAGCAGTCTTGGCCTCGCGTGATCATCGGCACGACGACCGATGTCGCGTCCCGGCGTTCGGCGCTGGCCAGCAGTCCGGCCATATAGCCTTGCGGATAGTCGCAATGCGCGTCGATCCGCAGCAGCCAGGTCTTGCCATGCCCCATCCTCGTCACCGCGAGGTTGACGCCCGCGCTCTGGATGCGGCGCGGATTGGGGAGGGCGTGGATGTTGCGATAGCGGCGTCGATAGGCGGCGATAATGTCGAGGCTGCCATCGGTGCTGCCGCCATCGGCGACGACGATATCGGCACCGCCGCCGTCGACGATCAACTGGTCTAGCAGCGGAGGCAGGTTGGACGCCTCATTGAGGCAGGGGATGACGATCAGCACGTCGTCGGCACGCAGGGCGGCGCTGCTCATTGCGCCTGTCCCCGCAGCGCCGCGGCCAGCGCGTCGCAATCTTCGCGCCGGGTTATCAGATCGTCGAGCGATATCTGGTCAAGCCGAGCGCGCTCGGCCGCATAGCCGGCGTCATCCAATCGGCCGAACAGCGAGGCTAGGTCCACGATCGGATCGTGGACGAGAATGCCGGCATCGCGCTTCTGCAGCCAGGCGCCCGTCTCGACATGATCAAGCGCGATCGGCACCGACCCGTGGAAACTTCCCTCGTAGAGCCGGTTGGGCAGCAGCCAGGACGAGTTCAGCCCCTCCTCGAAATAGTCGATCGCCCAGGTGAAATGAGTCCGGCGATAGAGATCGGGCAAGTCTTCGGGCCGATAGGGGCCGACATACTCGATGCCATCGGTATCGCCGACCACTCGCTCGAAATCGGGCATCTCCGTCAGCGCGGGCTTGCCCGCGATGAGGACCTTCACCTCGCCGCCGCTCAGCCTCGCCAAAGTGGCCAGCAGGCCGAGCGATCTTCGGCAGCGCAGCATGCCGAACCAGCCGATCGTCCAGGGCGGTCCGGCTTGCCGTTGCAGGGCCGGGCGGGTCGCTGCCCCGGCGATCCGCAGAACCTTGTTCTCGACCAGCAGTGCGGGCTTGGGCGGGGCAAAGCGCGGCGTGAAATAGTTGGCGAGGAAAGCAGGCGAGCTCGTTACGATCAGCTCCACCCGCCCGAGGTGGTGCCGTTCGATCTTCTGGATCAACCGATCGATCCCCCGCGTGCCGAGCAGGGTGCGGTGGATGTCGAGGCATTCATAGACCAGGCGGACATCCGGGCGTCCACGCGCGATACGGGCTGCGAGGATCAGCGATTCAAGGTTGCGAGCCATGTACACCGAGCAGCCCCCGACCGCCTTTTCGATCCTGCCGGCGAACAGCCAGTGGCGGAGCACTGCGGCAGCCCGCTGGCCCAACCGAGCGTCAGCCGTGCGGCCCAGATCGACCGCGGGAGCGCCACCGATGTGGGTAGGGGCGAGAGAAGTGCGGCGGAAACCGAGCACAACGGGTTCGATCCCACCCGCCTGCATCATCGTGATCCGCCGTGCGACGGCGGCGTCGTGCAGGTCATGAACGATATAGGCGACCTTCAACCTGGTTCCTTTCGAGGCCCCCGCCGCGAGTCCCTGTGGTGAACGCTTCTTATTGCGCTGCACTATGAGTGTTTCGGCAATAGCCCATTTTGCTAACGGTCGCGGTTTCTTCGATGGTCCGTGCTCTTTCGCGGCCCGAACGAACGCATCGGATGCAGCCAGAAATACGCAGACGTATATCCTTGCCGAATGGCTGATTTACGTCCGATACCAGGATGCGTTTCGACGCGACGTGCCCGCTGATGCCCGCGCAACCGGGCGTCTGCGTCGTCATCGCCGCCTATAATGGCGAGCGGAGCATCGGGCGGGCGATCGCCTCTGCGCTGCGCGAATCCGAGGTGCGCGAGGTGGTGGTCGTCGATGACGCCTCCACCGACGCGACGGTCGACCGGGCGGTCGACGCTGACGACGGCAGCGGCAGGCTGAGCATTCTGCGGCATGATCGCAATCAGGGCCCCTCGGCGGCGCGCAATTTCGCGCTGCGCTCCAGCACGGCCGAGCTGATCGCAATTCTCGATGCCGACGATTTCCTGGTGCCCGGGCGCTTCGCCCGGCTGCTGGCGATCTCCGACTGGGACATGGTCGCGGACAATATCGCCTTCCTGCCGGAAGATCGCGCGGAGGAGTTCGCTTTTGCCGACCTGCGCGTTTTTCCTGCCAATAGCCGGCTGATGGGGCTTGGCGACTTCGTTGCGGGCAATATTCCGCGCCCCGGCGTGCGGCGCGGCGAACTGGGTTTCCTGAAGCCGGTGATCCGGCGGGATTTTCTCGCCCGGAACGGACTCTCCTATGATGAGGGCCTGCGTCTGGGCGAAGACTTCATTCTCTATGCCGAGGCGTTGGCGGCAGGGGCGCGGTTTCGGCTGATCGACGCGTGCGGCTATGTCGCGGTCGAGCGTACCGGATCGTTGAGCGGCCTTCACCGCACCACCGATCTCGCCGCGCTCGCGGATGCGCATGGGCACCTCCTTCGGCCGTCTTTGACGAGTGATGCCGACCGCGCGCTTATCGAACATCATCTCGCCCATGTCCGGCGGAAGCTCCACCACCGCGACTTCCTCGATCGCAAGCATGGCAAGGGATTGTTGCGCGCGATCGCTGGCTATGCGTCGAGTCCGGCGGCGCTGTGGCGGATTGCGC
>Ga0209231_1000926_pt1 | contig 13088 bp, 5 predicted proteins | sample Deesub45470m_DNA_FD_188086 | JGI IMG/M metagenome (GOLD analysis project Ga0209231, IMG submission 188086) | Deep subsurface microbial communities from North Pacific Ocean - 450_OLKR46/470m Metagenome (SPAdes) (version 2) | ecosystem: Environmental > Terrestrial > Deep subsurface > Unclassified ... | reverse complement strand
TTCACCCACCTAAACTACCCGAGCGAACACCATGCAATCAGATTGGAAAAAATTTCTTGCCGAACAAACGGCCGACATCACACAACATGGCGTTGAGTGTTCCGCCACCGGCACGCTGCTGTGCAATCTGGACCAATTCGGCACACTGCGCGTATCGGGAGAAGAAGCGCAGGCCTTTCTGCAAAACCTGTTGAGCAATGACATCCGTGAGGTCAGCGCCACGCGCGCGCAGTTCAGCAGTTTCAATACCGCGAAAGGGCGCATGCTGGCGACACTGCTGATCTGGCGCGACGGCGACGATTATCTGCTGCAACTGCCCGCCACCCTGACGGAGGCAATGCGCAAAAAACTCAGCATGTATGTGCTGCGCGCCAAGGTAAAAATCACCGATGCCAGCGATGAAGTGATTCTACTGGGACTATACGGCGAGAGCGTACAGGAAATGCTGCTCAAGTTATGCGACCAACTGCCTCAATCCCCTCTGGACGTTAGCCGTATTGAAGGGGCGGGCAGCCTGATCAAATACAGCGACACCCGCTTCCAGATCAGCACCACCCCGCAACAGGCCATTACACTGCTTCAGACACTCGGCAGCCAGGCAAAACTCGCCGGCAGCGTTTACTGGGACTGGCTCAACATCCGCGCCGGCCTTGCGATCATTCTGCCGCAGACACAGGAACAATTTGTGCCGCAAATGGCAAATATCGACCTCACCGGCGGAATCAACTTCAAGAAAGGCTGCTACCCCGGCCAGGAAATCGTCGCCCGCATGCACTATCTGGGCAAACTCAAACGCCGCATGTATCTGGCTCACATAGAATGCGAGACCGCACCGCAACCGGGCGACGAACTGTTCAGCGCGGACATGACAGAAACCGGCCAGCCCCAGCCCAGCGGCATGATCGCCAACGTCGCCCCTGCACCGGATGGCGGATACGACGTACTGGCTGTCGTCCAGATTGCCAGCCACGACACGCACAGCGTCCACCTGGGCTCCTTACAAGGCGCGCCCTTGCAATTCACGCCGCTGCCCTACCCGCTTCCAGCCACCTGAGCGCACGGACAGAGTAGCTTACCGGATCGCTTCGTACCGTCATTGCGAAGCCCGAAGGGCTGCGGCAATCCAGTCAGCCCTATAAAGCAACAACCTCTGGATTGCTTCGCTACGCTCGCAATGACGGCGTTTCAGATAATAGTCGGATAGAGGTCTGACCATTCCGGATTGGCGGCTTCGATGAGGCGCAACTTATTTGCTCTTGATCCGGCCTTGATTTGTTTCTCGCGCGTAATGGCCAACTCCATCGTTTCGTGCAGTTCGTAGTAGACCAGCAGGTGTACGGAATATCTTCGCGTGAAACCATCGACAAAGTCGCTTTTATGCTCCCAGACGCGCCTGACCAGATTGGATGTAACGCCCGTGTAAAGCGCGCCGTTGCGCTTGCCGGCCAGTATATACACCGCAGCCTGCTTTTCCATGATCACCCTCCGCTGTCGTTACGGATCACGTCACCGCCATGCCTTTATCCGCGCCCGCGAGACGATGTCGTCGCGGGCGGAGGGAAGCCAACCAGCCCCTTAGCTGTCATTGCGAAGCCCGAAGGGCTGTGGCAATCCAGCCAGTCGTCCAAGGCAATACTTCTGGATTGCTTCGCGCTGCTGATGGAACTACTGATAAAACTACTCAATTCTGGCTAAGGGCTAAAGCCCAAGCCATCATTGATAGCCATCTCACTAAGGCAGCAAGCTGCCAAGTGATTGGTTATCGCAATGACGGCACTATGAAGAGCAGCGTCAAGCTGCTAAATTACTCCGCCTGAACGCGCTCGGCTAGGCGATCTGTCAGACGTTGCACATTGGACAGCGATGCCAGATGGCTGTAAATCAATGCTAGTTCTCCAGAACGGAACATTTCCAGAACCACGTCATCATCCAATTTCAGCAGCTTCGCCTCGTCAATGGCATAAATACCCGCCAGCTTCAGATTCTGCTTATTATCAAGATTCACATTCGCAGTGGATTCCACCAGCAAATCCAACTCCGCCAGGCGTTTCGCGAAACGCGCGGTTTGTAGCGCCTGAGCATGAAAATCGTTAAGAAAGCTGACAACTTCCGTCAGACGCGCGCTTTGCCCGCCATTCTCGTCAAACAGCGGCACGCCTTCCTCATCATTAAAGCCACTGTAGGACTCGTCAATGCATACAGTCAGCGGGCCGTTCGGCTCGCTCTGATCGAAAACAAACGGGTAGCGGCGCGCAAAGGCCGGAACATAACGCGCATCCCACTTACCTTCGGTATCCACCAGCAGATTCTCCGAATTACGCAGCCCTACCAAAGCAATCGGCATGAAATCTTCACCTATTCTGGAAAAAACGATGGGATATTCCCTAGCCGCTTCCATAAATTCGACACCCATCAACGGGACGACATTGGTTCTCGCGGCAAAAGCGTATCCGTCGGAAACCGGAGAAATTCTGAGTTCACGATGCAATTCTGAATTGAGTGGAACAATTTTTTCGTAAAAATACAGTATGGTCATATAAGTCTCCTCTATGTGTTACATGGAAAAAATTCTGATTTATTCGTCCAAACCGTCATTGCGAGCGCAGCGCGGCAATCCATCATGTTGATTATAAAAATAATTCTGTATTGCCACGTTGCTGCGCTCCTGATGAAACTCCTAGCCATTCGACTAAGCCAGCAAGCTGGCAAGTCGCTGGTTATCGCAAAGACGAATTAATCAGCGCATCCCTAAGTTATGCAAGCAAAAAATCAGAATGGCCAGCGGCTTTTTTTCTCTTCAGGCTGCGCGGCGGCTTTATTTTCCGGCTTGGCACCCTTGCCGGATGTCTTATCGCTGGCCTGAACCGCAGCGCGTTCTACCTGCGACAGATAAGACCATCGCGACTGGGTTAACGGATTACTGCCACCCAGAACCACATGCGTCACTGCTGCAGCGTGGCGCAACAACACCAGCGCATTAGCCCCATCGCCCTTGGCATGCAACACCAGGCCCAGATTGCTTGCCACTTCCGCCGTATCCAGCGTATTCAACCCTAACACCTTCTCGCGTATCGCAAGCGAGCGTCGCAACGCCTGTTCGGCCACGTCACGCTGATTCAGTTGCAGCGCATTCACGCCCAATTGGTTGAGCACAGAGGCAACCGACACATGCTCCGCACCATACGCACGCTCGCGCAGCGCCAGGGCACGTCGCAGAAACACATCCGCATCCCGCGGATTCTTGCGGGCGGCAGACAGCTTTGCCAGACTCTCGATGCTATCGATCAACGCAACATCCTCCTTGCCCAGCGCGGCTTCCAGAGAAGCCAGCGCCTGCACGAACAAGGGTGCGGCAGCATCTACACCTTTGTTCGCCTGAACCGCCACCGCCAGATTCTGATAGCTGCGTCCAACCTCGGCACTGCGCATGCCAAACAGTTTTTCGCGTATCTGCGCACAGCGCCGAAAGTATTCCTCCGCCTTAACCGGGCTGTTGGCATAGATCGCCGCCACCCCCAATATATTAAGTGTATCCGCCACTTCACGGCTTTGTGCGCCATAGACTTTATCGCGGTTTTCCAGTGCCCGCGACAACATCACTTCAGCCAAAGGATATTTTTTCTGTCTAACCAGCGCGCTGCCGATTTTCTCGTATGAAATGGCCGTTTCTGCACTGTATTTACCATAAGCGCGTTCGCGCAAGACAATGCCACTACGGTAAGTCGCTTCGGCATCCTCAAATTGACCTTTGGCCAGTTGCAGATCGCCCAAATTATCATAAGCCTGCGCATGCAATTCGGGAGCAAGCCCTTTCTCGCGCTTCGCCTCGAATACCGCAGCCCGACAGTCCCGATCTGCTGTGGCCTGATCATTCTTTTGCAACGCCGTCTTACAGGCAGCATTGCGCGCTGAAAAATCCGCGCCTTGCGCAACGCCGGATATCAGCAGCGTGGTTACACACATCACTGGCATTGTTTTACTGCGTAGTAAATAAAACATTAATACTCCCTTATTCAGTTAATCCATCTGGCCGTCGCTACGAAGAGCAACGTCATTGCGATGCCGAAGGCCGTGACTCCGTCATTGCGATAACCAGCCACTTGGTGAGCGTCGTTTGTTCGCCTAGTGGAATGGCTATCAATGATGGCTTGGGCTTTAGCCCTTAGCCAGAATTGAGTAGTTTTATCAGTAGCTTCATCAGGCCGAAGGCCGCGGCAATCCAGTTAGCCCCCCAAAACAAAAACCTCTAGATTGCTTCGCCTTGCTCGCAATGACGTGCCTCTGGATTGCTTCGCCTTGCTTCATTCAGGAATAGGTGATTTCATTCAGCAACAGCAGCCTTGGCTGCGTTGTTGCGTGGGAAGACCCTTGCGGTCATATCACCTTTTATTCCGAGGAACGCCCCTTGCGGGCTCGCAATGACGTGCCCATTTAATTTACTTCACCTTGCTCGCACTGATGATCCCAGTTAATTTCCTTCTCCCTGCACGTAACGACGTGGCTGCGTCATTGCGAGCGTAGCGTGGCAATCCAGTTTTAATCACACTCCCTTAAGAAAAAGCCGCCCGGAGGCGGCTTTTTCATGCACTGCTGTTACGACAGCTTACCAGCTCCAGCCAGCACCCACACCTGCTGTCTTGGGACCGCCGTTTGCCGAGACGCCGATACTGGCCTTCATCACAGCCTGAGGCGCGAAGCGGTAGCTTGCACCGATGGCCAGTGAACTCTCGCCGTTGAACGTACCGACAGCCACACCGACCATACCCGTTTGACCTTCAGAAACCTGCGGGATATTGGCCATGGCGACCGTTGAAGCGACACCTTGTGATACTGCACGCAACTGACGATAGTTGACGGCATCGAACGGAGCAACACCATCCGCCACACCGGTCACGCGTATCGGTGCACCGGTGGCAGAATTGCTGAACGTCGCGCTGTTGTCATTCATCGTCAGACTGGTGGAGTTCACACCACCGGAGATCGTCGTCTGCGTTTCGGTCACAACGATACCGTGCGTATTGCCCACACCATTGGTCAGCGTCAGAGAAGCGGTAGCCTGTGTAGCCGCCGGAGTCACTGTTGTGATCAACTTGCCGTTGGTATCAACCGTAGTCTGCGTACCGGCTGCACCTGTCATCATCAGCGAAGTATTGCCGGATGCACCCTGAGTTGCGCCCGCCAGAGTACTGGTTCCCAGCGCGCCCGCCACCGTGGTGGTAGCCGCTGTGGTAGCCACATAGTCCAGCGTGCCGTTGATGTACATATTGCCATCAACGTAGGTATTACCGCTCAACTTGTTCTGATAGGTTGCGCCAGTCAGCGTACTAACCGGCAATCCGGTAACCGGATTAACACCGTTCAGAATAGTCGTACCCGCCGCGATAACTTGCGGTGGCGTGTAGATGGTCAAACCACCCGCAGCTACGGAAACCGTTGCTCCGCCGGTATTGTTGCTTGACAGAACAGGGCCGGTAGTCAGACTGGCAAGACCATTCGCAACAGACAGGGTACTCGCACCACCCTGAGCCGTCACAGTCGTGCCAACCGTCGTATTACCGATGTTGTTCGCGGTTATCGCACCCAATGTATTACCGATATTGTTTATCGGGCCTACCAGATCATTGGATACCGTCGCTGTCAATATGTTGGAAGTACCGGAGTTCAGCAAGTTGCTGCCCACTGTAGCACCCATGACGTTGTTACCCGTCGTGGCAGTAACAATGTTTCCTGTACCACCGATGAGGGTATTACCAGCAGCTGCCGTCATCGCATTGCTCAGACCCGTCAATGTATTGACTGAAGTACCGACGTTACCCATGGTATTGGCAGAACCCACCACCGTCGTACCGATCAGGTTGGTCGCACTCACCAGACTGTTCGAAGTGGCAGCAGTAAACGTGTTGGTCGTACCGGCCGTGATGGCGTTGGCTCCCAGCGTTGCACCTATGGTGTTGTTACCCGTAGTGGCTGTCATGTTGTTGCCCGCACCACCGGTAATGTCATTGGTGGTTGCAGCCGTAAACACGTTATTAGCCGCCGCAGCGTTGATGGTATTGCTACCCGTCGTCGCAGTGAACAGGTTACCCGTCTGACCGGTCAGCACGTTCATACCTGCCGCAGCAGTCAACGCATTGTTGCCGGTTGTTGCAATAACGTTATTCCCGGTTTGACCTGTAAGAGTGTTGGCACCCGTTACAGCAGTCATCGCGTTGTTCACCTGACCTGTAATGGTATTTGAACCAGTGACAGCCGTGATGGTGTTATTCACGTTACCCGAGATGGTGTTGCTGCCCGTCGTAGCCGTGATGCTGTTGTCCAGCGCGGTCAGGTTGTTTGCACCACCCAGACCCACTGCCGACAGGGTATTGGCACCGGTTGTTGCAGTAACGCTATTGCCCGTACCACCGGTCAGCGCGTTGGTTGTCGCCGCGCCGATCACGTTGCCGCCCGCCACTGCTGTTACCGTGTTGTTGCCGGTTGTTGCAGTAACATTATTGCCCGTCGCACCGATCAGATCGTTGCTCGTTGCCGCAGAAAGCGTATTCGCACCTGTCGTCGATGTCAGCGTGTTCGCCGCACCTTTGGCATCCACGCCACCCGCTACCACCTGAATACCGCTGGTCGCACCTGCATAGGTTGCCGCATTGGCGATCGTGTTGCTAGCAGAATTCAGCAGGTTGCTGGTTGCGCCGTTCATGGTGTTGGTCAGACCGTTAATCGTATTGGCTGAACTGGCAATGTTACCCATGTTGTTAGCGGCATTTGCAACAGTCGTGCCTACGTTATTAGTCGTGGCCACCAGGTTATTGGTGAAGGCTGTCAGGGTGTTGGTTCCGTCAACAACACTAGCAGTGAGGCTGTTCTGACCCAGCACACCGTTTGCAGTCATGCTGTTGTTATTACCCAGCACAGCCGTACCTGTCGCACTGGTAGTAATCGTACTGCCCACACCGCCGGTGGTGGTCACCGTACCGGCAGTGGTGTCGATAACCACACTGCGTGTACCGTCTGTCATACCTACCGTGTTGGTTAGATCGTTGATCCCGATGGAATCAAGACCGGAAGTCATGCCGACCGTACCTGCAGCGGTATCGACGCCCACCGTGCGCACGCCATCGGTAATCCCTGCGTTAGCGGCAGTACCGTTAATACCGACTGTGTAGCCGGAACCCTGTAAATACGCACCGGAAGCAGGGCCCGCTGCAACCAGACTGGAGGTAAAGCCACCGCTGATACCGGTTACAGAAGTGGTGCCTGTGGAGGCCACGGTAGCGCCTGTTATCACGTTAGTCGAAGTGCCTGCATTACCGATCGTGTTAACCGAAGCTGCTGTTGCCACGCCGATGTTATTGGCCGGGCCTACCAGATCGTTGGATACCGTCGCCGTCAACACGTTGGATGTACCGGAGGTCAGCAGGTTGCTGCCCACGGTAGCATCCATTGCGTTATTACCGGTCGTAGCGGTAACTGTGTTACCAGTCTGGCCGGTAATTACGTTAGCACCCGCTACCGCTGTAACCGCGTTGTTGCCGGTCGTAGCGGATACCGTATTGCCTGTACCGCCGGTGATAGTGTTGGTTGTACCTGCCGTCACCGTATTGGCACCGAGCGTTGCACCGATCACGTTATTGCCGGTGGCGGCTGTAACAGTATTATCGCCGGTTGTAGCAGTCACCGAGTTACCCGTTCCACCAGTCAGCGCATTGGTTGTCGCTGCACCAATAACGTTGCCACCTGTCGTGGCAGTCATGCTGTTATCCAGAGCAGTCAGGTTGTTCGCACCACCCACGCCAATTGCTGACATGGTATTTACACCGGCTGTTGCAGTTACGCTGTTGCCCGTACCACCGGTAATCGTATTGGATGCGCCCGCATTCAGCACGTTGCTACCCAGCGTTGCACCCATAACATTGTTGCCGGTGCTCGCCGTGATGTTGTTGGCGATACCGTTTACAGTATTGGTAGAGGTCGTGAGGCTGCCGATATTGTTGGCCGTGTTCAGAACCGAAGTGCCGATATTATTGGTCACGGCATCGATGTTGTTCTGGCTCAGCAAACCGGTTGCCGTCAGGTTATTGACATTGCCCTGCAGGGTATTGGTAGAAATACCTGCCTCACCAATCGATACCGTGGTCGAACCAACCAGACCTGTACCACTGTTAGTGGCATTGATCAGGGTAATTTCCGGTGTCAGCGCCGTACCGACTGCCAATACTGCGGAAGCATCATTCAGCGTCAGAGACGATGAATTGGTGCCGCCGGTAAGAACGGTGCTGGCTGCGCCTATGGTCAGGCCGTGAGCCGGCAAGCCGGCTACGCTGTTAGTCAGACTGACCGTATTACCGGTCGCATCGATATTCAAACCGGATGCCGTCGCGCCCGCTGCGGTTACTCCCAACAGGGAGACAGCGCCATTGTCGTTAACTGTCAGACCCTGCCCTGCTGCCGTCAAGGCACTAACTACGGTGTTGGTTGCCGTCACGGTAGAACCGGCGGTCACGCCCATCGTAGCCAGGTTATTGGACAAACCAAGATTAGCGTTTGCACCGCTGGCATTGGTGCTAGTCACACCCGTGAGTTGGTTAGTATTGCCCGTCATGGTATTGGACGAACCCACGCCAACGCCACCTACAGCACCGATCGTGTTGGCTGACGCCGCTACTGTCGTACCAATCAGGTTGATCGCACTCACCAGGCTGTTCGATGTACCACCGGTAATGGTGTTGGTCGTCGCTGCGCCTATCGTATTAGCACCAGCCGTTGCCGTAATGCTGTTATCCAGCGCAGTCAGCGTATTCACACCACCCGCACCGAGTGCCGTCATCGAATTACCGCCTGAAGTCGCCACGATATCGTTTGATGTCAGACCGGCACCGGCACTACCGGTGATCGTGTTGGTTACAGCGGAAATGTTGTTCTGGCTAAGTGCGCCGGTTCCCGTCAGGCTGTTGATGTTGCCCTGCAGCGTATTGAGACTGCTTGCGCCGTCACCGATGGTATTGACCGAACCTGCCGCCGTGCCCAGGGTAGTACTACCTGTAGAGGACATGGCGCCGTTCACCTGCAACGACTGCTGTGCAATCGTGTTGGCGACATTACCCACCGTAGTCAGCGTACCAGCTGCTGTGGCAGTATTGATGTTGGTCGTGCCAGCAATTGAATTGGTGGTGCCAGTGATTGAATTGGTGGTGCCGGTGATGGAGTTGGTCGTACCTGTTATCGCTGTACCGCCAACTGTAGCTTGCATACTGCCGCCGCCGGTTACCGACATGGTATTGGACACCGTTGCCGTATTGGTATTGGTCGCGCCGGTAACACTCGTTCCGCCTGCCGCCACAGTCACGCTACCGCCACCCGCCATGCTCATCACCGCGTTGGCCGCGCCGGTACTTACCGTGCCGCCACCAGTCGTGGTCATCGTATTGCTGGTCGTACCGGTGATAGTGTTAGTCGCACCGGTCATATTGTTGGTCGAGGCACCGGCATTGCCGATGTTGTTGGTGCCGCCGAGCATGCTGACGGTATTGCTTGCGCTACCCACTGTTACCAAACCGGTCGTACCGCCCGTGCCGATATTGGTCGTGTTCGCACCTGCCGCGTCGTTGAGGTTCATCGTGGAACCCAGCGCAGTCAAGGTGCCTGTCGAATTGCCGATTGCCGTGACGCCGGTACCGGTACCGAGATTGGTCGCGCCCGCACCTGCCGCGTTCACATCAACCGTACCCAGCACGGTTGTCGTGCTGCCCGCATTACCGATATTGGTACCCAGTGCACCGGCGGTATTGATGTTGGTCACACCGGTTGCCGTTGTCGAACCCAAAATAGTATTGGTCGATGCCGCCGTACCCACATTATTGGCCGTCGTGCCCACTGTGCCGATATTATTGGTCGAACCGGTTACGTTACCGATGTTATTGGTCGAGGCTACAGCCGAACCGATGCTGTTGGTCGCGCCGTTCGCGGTGAAGTTACCTGCGACTGTCGTACCGGCATTGTCCACCGTGACAGATCCGCCGTTACCGTTGATGACCGTGCTGGTGCCTGCCGTGGCATTACCGATCGTGTTGGTGGACAACTGGGTGGTACCCATGTTGTTGGTCGCGCCGTTCAGATCCGCATTGCCTGACGCAGTCAGCGTGCCGGTGATACCGGTATTGCCGACGATGGCCACGCCCGCATTTGTGAGGGTAGCACTGCTTGTCCCGCCAGTGATGGAAGACTGAGTCGAGCCGGTGATGGCATTGGTCGCACCACTGACAGCCAGGCCAGTCGCATCCATGACCAAAGTATTACCCAGCGCAGTGCCCGTACCGTTGGTATCAATACTCAAGGTGCCGTTCATAGTCGTTGCAGAACCGCCAGCAGCCACGCCGGTAGTCAGCGCGCCGCCCACTGTGGTCAAGCTGCCCGCATTACCGATGTTAGTGCCTGCCGCACCAGCCGTATTGATGTTGGCTACGCCTGTTTGGTCCAGCGTTCCCGTATTGCCGATAGCACCCGTATTTGTAATGCCGGCTGTCGTAGCCAAGCCAGTAACACCCAGAGTGTTATTGATTTGCGTTGCGCCTGTCAGAGTCGTCGCACCGGTTACACCCAGTGTCGTGCCGACGGTTGCCGCACCGGTCGTTGACAATGTCGTCGTACCGATCGCGCCTGTATTAGTGATGCCGGCAGTCGTCGTTGCACCGGTTACACCCAGTGTCGTGCCGACAGTTGCCGCACCGGTCGTTGACAGTGTCGTCGTGCCGATCGCGCCTGTATTGGTGATGCCGGCCGTCGTAGCCAAGCCAGTTACGCCCAGAGTGTTATTGATTTGCGTTGCGCCTGTCAGAGTCGTCGCACCGGTTACACCCAGTGTCGTGCCGACAGTTGCCGCACCCGTGGTGGCAACCGTAGTCGCGCCAACCGCGCCAGTCGCGCCATTCAGGGTAATGGTATTCGCAGCACCGTCGGTCACGTTCACCGTACCTGCAGAACCAAGCAGATTACCTGCGGTAATTGTCGTACTTGCGGTCAGCGTATTACCTGCAACAGCACCGGTAGCAGTCACATTACCCGCCGCGCTCACAGCCACACTTGTTCCGCCGCCGCTAACATTCAAACCGGCGGTATCCAATGTAGAGGTGATGGTGCCGTCCGTAATCGTAGTGCCGCCTGCCGTTATGGTATTACTGAACGTGACACCGCCAGGATCAACGGTCGTAATAACAGCGCTCTGACTGTCGATCACAGTGTTGGTTGTATTGGGGGCAGCCGGCGCAGTGCCCAGCGTTATGCTCGAACCCACACCCGTCGCATTTACAACGACATCAGTGGCCGTTACGTTAACGACTGCACTTGTCGTAACTGGAGTTAATAAAGCGCCGGTTGTGCCCGTATCAACGGCTCCGTCGATAACAATATCGCCTACTGCCGCATACACATTACCGGACAAGGCTGCGGCGACGGCCACAGCGAGAAGTTTCATTTTGAACTGACCATTATTATTCATGTAGTTAACCCCCTAAAAGTTTAATTCCTTGGCAGAAATCACCACAAAAAGGGGCGGATGATTAACACCCGCCACTCCCGCATGCGCACTGATTCTACACCACATACCGTACTGATTCTACCCTGCTGAACCACGTATCAAACGTCAATCTGAAAACCGTAAAGTTATAACCCATTAAAAATGTCATTGCGAGCGAAGCGTGGCAATCCAGTGCTTTGATCTAAAATGGATTCTGGTTTGCCACGTCCCGCAACACTTTGTTCGCTACTAAAGGCCGCTCATCGCAAAGACGATTTAAGCAGCGTTACCTTAAGGCGCCAAACCAACTAACTGACTAACATCCAACGGTGCCGTAACACCCAGCAGGCGTATCGTATCTGCGCCATCGATGATCAGCGTATCCGTGCCGCTGACAATCGTGGTCAAAGCTTGCGCTTCGGCATTGGTTAGATGAGCGAACTCAAGCTTATCAACATGTGCACCACCAAACACACCCACGCCAAAGCCGGTAATCACATCCTGACCGTCATTTGCGCCAGTATATTTGAAGATGTCCGCGCCCACACTGCCGCTGAGGTAATCGTTACCACCCTGACCCCAGATAGTATCGTTGCCCGAACCGCCGTAGATCGCATCCGCGCCCGCGCCGCCGGTCAACACGTCATTGCCCGCATAACCGAACAGTGCATCGCCGCCACTACCCGCGATCAACTGATCGCCTGCCGACGGCAGGTTCGTTCCGACAAGCGTCGTTGCCGTGCCGGTATTGTTGGTTTTGAGCACCGAACCATCCGCAAACTTCACATCAGTCGAATTTATTGCGGCGGTAAACCCAGTCATGGTGATGGTATTACCGCCGACCGTCAGAGTATTAGCACCTCCACCGCCCACCAGTGCACTGCCACCCACCGTGACAGCGGCAGCAGATAACCCAAAGAAGGTCATCGTATCACTCCCACTCGCAAATGGCAGACTCACCGCATTCGCAACTATGTTTGAAAGGTTACCGTAAGCCTCATCAACAACGAACGTATCGCCCAAGGTGTACGAATAGACAAGACTGACAACAGGATTATTAAACGCTCCCTGTATCGCTAGGTTCGCTGCAGTCACACCCGCAGTTACGCCAAGGTTACCTGCCACGTCGGACACCAACCCCGCCGCGATATCAAGCGCATCCACGCCACCGGTGATGCCATATCCCGGCGCACCTGTCAGCGTGGTTGTCGCAGCATTATCCAGCGTGAGCTGCAATGTGTAGTTATTCAAAACTGTTGCCACGACTGTACCGCCAAGCGCATTAAAGGCCACGTTCGCTGTTCCAGCATTATCAGCATTGATATCCCACACCAGATTTCCAAGAGCAAGTTGACTAGTGACTACTGCACTATTGGCACCCAGATCGTTCATGTTTGTGCCGGTCAACAACAAGGTACCCACACCACCCGTGACACTGAAGTAAGAACCGGTGAAAGTGGTGGCAGGCGCTAATGTATCCACCGTGATCGCTGCCGCATTGTTCGAGGCCACAGCCGTAATGTTGCCAGCCACGTCAGTCTGCTGGACTTGAATCGCACCTATCGCATAGGTGGTGTTC
>Ga0209231_1000925_pt1 | contig 13090 bp, 15 predicted proteins | sample Deesub45470m_DNA_FD_188086 | JGI IMG/M metagenome (GOLD analysis project Ga0209231, IMG submission 188086) | Deep subsurface microbial communities from North Pacific Ocean - 450_OLKR46/470m Metagenome (SPAdes) (version 2) | ecosystem: Environmental > Terrestrial > Deep subsurface > Unclassified ... | reverse complement strand
AACATGTCCTGGTAAGTGGCGATCAGGAATTGCTCTGGTGGAACGTTTTGCCAGTAACCACAGTCTTTAACCCGCTCCTTGGCCGTCTCCTTATCCACGGAAAAGCGTTCGTAACAACCGTAGGAAAACCCGACGGCAGGATCCGACCTGATCAATTTTGTCAGAGTTTCCAAGGCATGGGGAAGGGCAATGTCATCGTCGTCCATAATCCAGATATATTCTTGGCTTGCAATTTCGAGACAGTCGTTCAGCGTTGCCGCTTTGCCCGTGTTATCCTTCCGAATGTAGCGGATACGGTCGCCATAAGGGGCCATGCGCTCTGCGGTGTCGTCAGTCGATCCGTCATCGGCAACAATTATTTCGGCCGGTGGCAAAGTTTGGGCAAGTACGCTCTCTAGCGCCTCCACCAGGTATACAGACCTATTGAACGTGGGGATAATGACGCTCGTAGGTGAGTGCTCAGTCATCAGACGCGGCTCAGGCGTGACAAATTGAGCTTCGTTTTCATGTACCTGCGGACATGTTTCAGGGGTGTTGTCTGTGCCTTCAAGTTGACTTCGCTCCAAAACGGCGTGCGTCGCAAATATTTGTAGTACATCCAAGTGAATGGGTGATGAGCATCGACGGACCAAGGTTTGTTGTGCTCCGTGTAATGGACGATTTTCGGGCGACGACCGGTCGGCAAGTCTTGGGCCTTTGCATAGCAAGTACGGCCGGGGTCAATCATCACCATGCAGCGTTGAACGTTCCAGACGGGGTCTAACCGTTTCCAATTGTTCCAGAACAGTATGTTGAGAATGCACTGGTCGCCGAAATCCAGGTCGTCCCAGCGGTTCGCAAGCAGGTCGAAAGCAGGCGAAAATGCGTCGCTCGCGCGGATTTTGTCCAGGTCCATGACAAGAACACCAGCGTTGAAATAGTTCACGGGTTTGGGCTTCAGGCCCCATCGGTTAGCGAACGCGACCGAGTCTACCATCGGATCGATGATTGCACCGATCGGATGGTTCGACAGATCTGTCGTCCAGAGACCTTCAATATCAGCAAGTGCGACCAGGTCCGAATCGAGATAGATAACGCGTGAAGTGCTGGCGGGGACCAGTTCTGGGATTGCAAACCGATAGTAGGTTGACCGGTTGAGGTGATGGCGTTCGCCCAGCGACAGCATGCGCGTGTCAGTTACCAAGGGCCAATCGAACTTGTGACCGGGGGCGACAGATTCGATGCGATTCTGTTCTGACAGAGGGATTCCGTCGTGAATGACAATGAAGTGAAATTGCGACCGCCGGTTGTTTGCAACTATCGACGCAATCGCTGTGGCCATGTGCGGCGCATATGATAAATCGACCCCGAAAGCGATGGTGATTTGCGATGCTGAACAGTCCATTTTGATCGGTCTCCCTGAAGACTATTAGCAAGCCTTGTGCCGTCCTCAAAGGAATATGGCGATTACCGGTTCCGGTCTCTGCAGCACCCAGAATGCTTGGCATGATTTCTGCTTGCAGCGGAAATTTCAGTTAAAACAGAATGATTACTCATGTCAGAATTGCCGTTGGTCGCGATCTTCACCCCAGTCTATAATGGCGATGAATTTCTCGAAGAAACGATGAGAAGTGTGCAGGCGCAAACCTATCCCAACTTGCTGCATGTGGTCATTGATAATGCCAGCACGGATCGTACACCTGAAATCATATCCAGCTTCACCCATAGTCGTGTTCCCGTTTTGGTCCAGCGGAATACGCACACCGTACCACTGCGGGACAATTGGAACGTCGCGGTGAGCCAGATACCCAATCAGGCAAAATACATCCGGTTACTTTGCGGGGATGATACAATCACTCCCCACTCGATTTCAAAAATGGTCTCGCTTGCGGAATCCGATCCCGAAATAGGTCTGGTTGGGTGTCTGCATGACTGCGCGGGCGCTGTGCAGGACTTTCGCTGGCCAGTGGAGAAGTCCGTTTTTGATGGTGTGGAAGCAATTCGGATGATCCTTTTGGGTCAAGGGATCATGATGCCTGTTCAGATGATGGTGCGGAAGTCGGTTGCAGATCTTCGGTCCCCCCTGTTCCAACCGCCTTTGGGCGGGGGACACGACATGGATGCGATGTTGGCTCTTCTGACGCATTCGAAGTTCGGATTTGTTCATGAGTGCCTCGGATTCACCCGCGTGCACGACAATGCTGTGACTTCAAAAACCTACAATTCTGCGGCACGCTCATGGACCAGCGATGCTCTTCATTTCCTGACAAGCTACGGACCTGCGGCGTTCGGAAACCAATACGAGACCCACCTTCTGCGATTTCGACGCTACTACGTCCGTCGTATACTCAGCTGGCGCCGACGCGCTGACGATGATGCATCGCTTGCCCGGCATCTTGAAGCATTGCAAATGGCCGGATGGGAGTTCGGTCCGGCATTGATCGCCGATGCTGCTTTGGACTGGTTGCTCCAGAAGGTCGGTGTCAGACGTAACTGGACCGGGTACCCTGGCTGGCAATAGGCCAGACGTCCCGACAGCAGGTTACGCCTGTTCCGTTGATCCGAAACGACCCCTTGCATGGGGTCTGTGACGCGTTCAGTGCAATCATTTCCAGGGCGCCCAAGGCGCTTTACCACATTCCCACAATTCTTCGAGAACGTTGCGATCACGCAATGTATCCATCGCCTGCCAGAAGCCGTGGTGTCGATAGGCTGCAAGATTTCCATCCTTGACCAGCCGATCCATCGGCTCTTGCTCCCAAACCGTGTTGTCGCCTTCAATCAAGTCGAAAACAGAAGGCTCGCAAACGAAGAAGCCGCCATTGATCATGCCGACATCCTGTTGGTCCTTTTCGCGAAAAGCCTCGACCGACTCGCCGGTGTCGTCGAGCTTCAACACGCCGAATCGGCCGGGTGGCACGACTGCGGTAACAGTGCATTGCAGGTTCTTGGTCTTATGGAACTCCACTAGCTTGCGGATGTCTACATCGGATACACCGTCCCCATAGGTCACGCAAAATGTCTCATCGCCGACAACATTGCGTGCGCGGCGGATGCGCCCGCCCGTCATGGAATTGGCGCCTGTGTCCAGGACGGTCACTTTCCAGGGTTCGGCATCCTTTCTTTGCCATAGCAGCTCGCCCGAGGATAGGTCGACGGTGAAGTCGCTTGATGTCCTTGTATATTCCAAGAAATATTTCCGGATAAAATCGACCTTGTATCCGCCGAGCACAACGAACTCGTTGAAGCCATAATGGGCGTAGCATTTCATGATATGCCACAAAATCGGATATCCTCCCACCTCGACCATTGGTTTGGGGCGAACTGTCGTTTCTTCGCTGAGGCGCGTTCCAAAGCCGCCGGCCAGGATGAGGACTTTCATCTGAATTCTCCGTTCCGAATGTGCCGGAATGCATACGGCGTACAAGTTTTGATATTGATAACGCTTCTGATCTGGCTTCTATGGCGCATGCTAGTACACGAGGTTTATTTACATGTTGTTTCAAGAGGTCGAGCTTTTGGGAGCATATTTGATCGAGCTCGAGTGTCGGGGCGATCAACGGGGCTTTTTCGCGAGAACATTCTGCGCGAAGGAGTTTGAAGCCGAGGGCCTGAAGGCGGGTTTCGTGCAACAGAACATTTCGACTTCGGCCCAGAAAGGAACGCTGCGCGGATTGCATCGCCAGACAGATCCACACGCGGAAGTGAAGGTCGTCCGGTGCGTGAGGGGAGCAATCTTCGACGTGATCGTTGATGTCCGGCCTGACAGTCCGACCCATCTCAAATGGCAAGGTTTTGAACTTTCGGAACACAACAAGAGGCAATTGTACGTGCCGGAAGGCTTCCTTCACGGTTTCCAGGCATTAACTGATGATGTGGAGGTGACGTATCTGGTATCGGCCTATTATTCTGCGCAAGCAGAAACCGGCGCACGATACAATGACCCGGCCTTTGAAATTGAATGGCCGATGCCACCCACTGTCATCTCGGACAAAGACAACTCCTGGAACGATTTCGAACGCTAGCGTGTGATGCTCAGTGGGTAGGAAATAACTGGAATTCGGCCTGCGCTGTCGCGCAAACAGACCCTCGGCAACGCATGTCCGCGCTCGCTATTATCCGGTCTCCCACGGCGTCCTCCAGAGTAATGGTGGCTTCGGTCCAGCGTCCTATTGGCACGACATGCCGGTAGGATATGCGCAGGCCGAGAGTGACCAAGCGACATTGGAACCTGTCGTAGACTGACTGCGCCATTGCGCCGTCAAGGAAAGTGGCGATCATGCCCCCATGCACAAAGCCCAGACTGTTAGTATGGCACAATTCAGGCATCAATCCGTAAATTGGCTGGGCGCCCGCTGCAACTTGCTTGCGCCAGACTGGACCGTTTGCGTCATAGAAAGGGCCCCTAGTCGGAACAGGTTCAAACCCTTCTGGAATTCTGCGTGGTGCAGCGCAACTCATCTCTCGGCCCGGCGAATGACCTTGAACCGGTCAGTGGTTAATTGTTCGTCGGTGAACTGAAACTTTTGCGGGATCTTGTAGGCTTCGACCTGACCCGTCATATGAGCGCGAATGCGCTTGCGCAATTCAGCTTGTGGTTCGTCTGATGAGGGGCGAATTCGTGCCACAACTGCAGCGCCGAGGAGGGCATGCGGTTCGCCGAATACGGCGACTTCCTTCACGCCGGGCACTTCGCGTATGAGGTTCTCAACCTCTGCCGGAAAAACCTTTTGGCCGCCAACATTGATTATGTCACTGTCTCGGCCAAGAAATCGGACGAAGTCTCCATCCACTTCCACCCGATCGCCGGTCTTAAAAAACCCGTCCTCAGTGAAAGGAGACGGCGCATTAAGATAACCTAGCATGGCCGTCTTGGCGCGTACCTCGAACATCCCGTCGCGTTCGCGCCACTCGAATCCATCTCCCCCCAAATTCAGCCATGTCGATGTATTGGATTTCGACTTAGTTGGAAGAGCGCCCGTTTCGGACGTGCCGTACTTCTGAATCAGGCGGACGCCGGGGAATGCAGCAGCGCACCGTTCTAGGGTGGCAGGTGACATCATTTCGGATCCGTAAGTGATGATTTTCAACGAACTCAAATCGTGCCGAGTAGCGGCACCCGAAAGCAAGAGAAGATTGAGAAAGCTAGGTGACGCAGGCAGCACGGCGACCTTGTGAGCGGCTATCAACCGACTGACATCATCTGGGGCGCGGCTTTTCGGCAGAACCAGAGTGCTTGTGTTTGCCAAGCTATAGAAAAGCGTATCGAGTCCGGCGATATGGTCGAAGAGCAGGAATGCCAGAGTGCGAAGATTCTTTCCTGGCGTGCGGTATCTTTCGAGCAGTCTCGCGCCGTTGTGAACTGTGCCTTTCGATCGACCGGTGGAGCCTGACGAAAAGAGAACGATGCCGGGTTCACCGTCATTGCGGAGTTGGTCGTAGAGAGGATGATCGCCGTAGTGAGCCATCGGCGTGATGGAACCGCAAAGCGTATCGACACAGAACTGGGCCCGGCCGATCTCTGAAAACTCGTCTTGCTTTGCAAAACTGGTTGGCGACAGGATAATGTTTATCGCACCTGCCTGCATGAGGGCAAAAAGTGCGCTGATGCTGTCTAATGTAAAGTCGCCTCGCAGGAGCACCGTTGATCCTTGCGCGATACCCGACGCCGTCAGGCATTCTGACCAGCGATCAATCGAGTCTGCAAGGTCTGCATAGCTGAACGCGTCGTCTTCCGTGACGAGAGCAATGGTGTCACCTGAATCGGCGAAACGTCCGATAAGTGTTTCAACCATCGATGCGGTCATGACTACACTCCGCCGAGATAAAGCGTCTGTCCGGTGACAAAGTCAGATTCCGGCCGGATGAAGAAGTCGATGGCGTTTAGCACATCCCTCATCTGTCCGTAACGCGGAATTGCCTGTCGTGCGATCAAGGCATTCATTTTCGCCTCTGGCACAGATCCGACGAGATCTGTGGGAACAGGGGTCGGGCCGACGGCGTTTACCGTTATGCCCAGGCCGGCGAATTCGCGGGCGAGCACTTCAGTTAGGGAAACGACCGCGGCCTTGGACGCAGCATACACAGCCTCACCTTCAAGCTTCAACGGCGTGGCCACTGTAGCGAAATTGACGATACGTCCGAACTTGCGCCGCCCCATTGCCTTGGCCGCTTCGCGGCAAAACAGGAAGGTTCCGAACACGTTCGTCTGGAATATCCGTTCGACGGTCGACTTAGGAGTCAGGATGGCGTGGTTCATGCTGGCGATGCCGGCATTGTTCAGCAACACGTCGAGGCGGCCAAATTCCCGGGTTGTTGCCCTGATCATGCCTGTCACGCTTCTTTCGTCTGCGACGTCGAGACAAAAGTGACGATACCCATCGTGGCAAAGATCACTTTCGTCGCGACTGCAGCCGACGACAATCCAGCCTTCGGCCAGATAATGTTCGGCGAGAAACCGACCGATACCTTTGCGCGTGCCAGTTATTGCCATGACTTGTTTCGCTGTGGCCATTAGGCAGCTGCCTCATTGGCGACTTCGACCGCGTAGTCTGCCAGTGCGCTGACCGAGCGGTACGGACTGCGCTTGCGGGACATCGCTGACTCACTAGCCAACACCAGTTCGTCATTTGTCAGGTCCATGATGTGTTGTTCTACGGCCATGATCAGGTTAACTAGGTCGAGGGAGTCGAGCGGAGCAGACTCGCCAAAGATCAATGAATCCTCGGATTCCTGGAGCCGCCGCTCGGGTTTGAGCTGGGGGTTCAGTTCCTTGATGGCGTAGTAGATCGCCTGAAGGGCGTCGGCTCGTGTAAGACTCATTCCTTGCGGTCCTTTTAAATGCGATGGGTGATTGGGTTAGAGGCACTATTGTGATTCATGCACTCCTGAACCTGCAATATATTCAGATTTTGGTATGGATCGAGGGGGAGGAACGAACAAGGTTCGCCCAGAAGGAACGTGTTTTGTGATGGTACAATTGGGGCCGATCGAGACATCATCTCCAATCACGATGTTCCCTGCGACAACGACACCGGGACTGAATGATACCCGGCTTCCAATAATCGGTCCCTCACCCACAACCCAATCGATCGCAGCACCAAATGTGACACTGTGCCGTATCATGACATCATTGCCTATCTGGGCGTACTTGTGGATCACTATTCCATGTTGATGGACCAGTTCGACGCGGCGACCCAGTTTCGCTGTTCGCTCAAGTTCAATACCGTAGAAATTTCGTACGAATCGTTGGCCTGTGACATACAGGGCCAGCATGGGAAATTTGATGACTCGGTTCCTAATCGACATGGCCCAAGTGCCCCATCGATACACAAACATCGAATGAAAACCCGGTGAAAACAAGCGATTACGATGAGTTTTGTAGTCTTCTGATATGATTCTCCAGAAGCCGATCGCGCGGACGAGTTCAGGGCCACTTACCGTGGGTTCCGGACACTGCGGGGTGAGTTCGTCGCTGGTCATTATATTCTCTCGTATATCACTTTGCTCAACCTGATTTGGGCGTATCTGTCGATGCGCCTTGACGTGGCTGACGTCCACCATGCGCTAGAGCAAACTACATGCCGCCAAGGTTACTGAACCGGCGCGAGTTTGCAGGCAACTGCATTCAGTCTTGAGGGACAGGACGAATGCTAATGGCTGTTACGATCATGGCATTGAAGTCGCCCAAGCGTTTTCGAGATGTTGCTGCCATCTACATTTTTGCCTGTTTTCCCGGGCTTTGCAATCGCCCGCGAACGTCGCTGATGACAGTGAAGTGTCTGGAGGCGTGCAGGACGGCGATGTAAAGCATCCTGTAAGCCACCAGCCGTGGTTACCAACGGATCGACTGATGTGCGCTTGCCGCTGTCTCATGCATTTGGTGCCATACCGGCTCTCGCTGTGACCGTCTGCGATCTGCTCAGGTCTAAAGATTACCGAATGTTGACGTCCGGCGCGGCCGCCAGCCAGAGACTGCCATCTGAACGCATCCAACACGCTGACATGAGCAATAAGCGAGTGCAGGGAGCGAACCACGAGGTCTGCTGGGGGGGGAAGTGTGACGCTATGTGCCCCCGAGACTAGGATGAGCGGCTGGGTGCACTATGTCCTAGTCGATAAAGTGCGGCAATACTTTCCGCTGTCAAACCTCAGCATGCTCGCTAATGCACTGGCAAAAAAGATAATATTCTTTTTCAAAGCATCCCCTATTTGCCGGAACCAGAGCATGGTGTGTGCGTAGCGAGCGTGTATGTGGCGCGCAAATTGCTATCAAGACAGTTAACACGTTCGGTGCGCGCTACACGTGCGACTAGGGCCCAAAAGTCGAGACGAAACATGAAACCTAGCGCAGTGACTGTAGTGGTACCGACCTTCAACAGAGGTGGGTTTCTTGTCGAATGTCTGGCGTCCATTCTGGCACAGACCCGCCCAGCGGATGAAATAATCGTTGTGGTTGATGGTTCAACAGACAATACGTTGGAGCTGTTGACCCCATATGAAGACCGGGTCCGCGTCCTGTCGAAAGAGAATGAAGGCAAGGCAGCGGCGTTGAATTTCGGGATGGTACATGCCAGCCACGGTCTGATCTGGATCTTTGACGATGACGATCTGGCAGAACCAGACGCGCTTGAAACCCTGGTTGGACTGCTGGAGCTCGATCCTCGCGCTGATTTCGCATATGGACGGCATGATCGGTTTTCAATCGACAGCTCGGGGGCCATGCAGCGCTTGGGGACAGGGTACTGGCAGCACTGCGAGCCGGACGAATTCTTGGCAACGACCCTAGATGACATGTTCGCACACCAGCAGGGAATGCTCGTGCGTAAAGACCTGTATCGCCGCGCCGGGCCGTTCGACGAGACCCTTATACGCTCCCAAGATTACGACATGCAGATCCGGCTTGCGCGCCTGGGTAGGGTCATAGGTACCGACAAGGTCGTATTCCTTCAAAGAGTGCATGATGAAGCTCGGGGAAACGCTTCTGAGAGATTTGGTGCAACCGAACGCCAGTCCAAATGGGGTCAGTTTGACAAGGTCATTTTCAGAAAACTATATTTCGACTTAGAATTGAATAAGTATTTGGGAACCGAACCGGTACCAACAGGTTTCCTAGGTTCTCGACATGCGCTGTTGCGACGGGCAAGTGTAATGGCGCGAAAGCAAGTCTGGGATTTCGCCCTGAAAGACCTGCGTCTGGCCGCGCGTGTCAGCGGAGCCCCACTGTCGAAGGCCGAGATTTACACTTTGCGGGCAGTCTTCGGTTCGAAGTACGGATGTGATGAAATCCTCGAGAAACCGGAAATTGCCCAGCACTTATGCAAATTGGCCGCAGACCCATGGATGGGTGCCCAAATCGTTTCGTCTTTGGCGCGCGGGTTGCGTTGGAAAGTGCGCGCGGAACTGGTCAAAATCAGATGCTGGAAATCGCTAAGTTATTTTCTAATCATGTATAAGCTTAATCGGGCGTCTACTATGTCCATCACCGCAAAAAGTGCCCATCTGACACACGGGCACGAAATCCATGATTCGAGATATCTTTGATGGGGCAGAGCCTACTCCGACGCGCAGGCCACGCTGTCATGTTGAGCGCGATCGGCAATTGGGTCGGCTTGATCGGGGGACTGTTGTCTCTTGTTTTCATCGCACGGCTGCTGTCACCCATGGATTTTGGCGTGTTCGGGATGGCGCTTGTCACCTTCTCGATACCCGAAATCCTGACTTCGGGCAGCTTGGGCGAATCCCTGATCCAGCGCAAGAATTTGAAGCCCGGTCATGTGAACTCCGTCTTCATTCAGTCGCTTTTGCTCGCCTTCGTCTTCTGGCTCATAGTTGTCCTTTCAGCACCGCTTATCGCGCGCGGGTTCAATCAACCTGAACTGGTGCCAATCCTGCGTGTATTCTCCGTGGTGCTCCTGATCGGGGCCCTGACCTCCGTTCCCGCTGCCCTGTTGCAACGTGACCTTAGATTCAGTGAGATTACAATGGTCGATGTGGTCGGGACGATCGTCGCGGCAGTTGTTGGTGTGACCCTTGCCTATTTCCTGAGAAACGTCTGGGCTTTGGTCGGGATGGAGATGTCCCGGCGCACGGTCAGGCTTGTGGCGTTCGCCTACCTTGCCAAGTGGCGCCCCTCCTTCGAGTCAAGCTGGACGGCGACGCGTGAACTTACGCGTTTCAATTCGGCCAACATGATCTCCAAATTCGTCCAGGCCGTGGATGGCGCTGTCCCGCGCGTATTCATCGGCAGCATGCTTGGTCCTGCTGCGCTCGGAATGTTCAACATCTCGGTAAGACTGCTTATGCAGGTCAACGGGGCCGTCGTGTCACCGTTCGCCGCAGTCGCACTGCCTGTTGCCTCGCAGACGCAGAATGACCTGCCAATGCTCCACAGGGCGATTGAGGGGGCGATGCGGCTGGCAGCTCTGATCGCCTATCCGACCTTTATCGGGGCGTGCGTTATTGCGCCCGTAGCTGTTCCCATCGTTTTCGGGGAACAATGGATCCCGGCGGTTCCGATTATCCAAGTTGTCTTGCTGATGGGGCTGCGCTCGCCGACCACAGCTTTCAATGCGGGTGTGCTTATGGGTGTCGGCCGCCCGGACTATATTTTGAAGATCGCGATTGTCAGTCTGGTCGCTTCGACGATCTTGGTGCTCGCGACCATACGGTACGGGCTTTACGCCGTGGTTATCGCCCTGTTGGTACAACAGCTGATGACCTGGATGCTCGGCGCGCTGGCCGTCAAGTCGGCCATCGGCTTTCCCATGCACCGCCAGGTCATCGCGGGTTCGACCGCGTTCATCGCCGCTCTCGTCATGGGCCTCATCGTCTGGCTGAGCATGCGGATGCTTCCGGACGCATGGACCGGCCCGATCGAGATGCTGGTTCTCGTTCCGATTGGTGTTGTGTCCTATTTGGCAGCACTCGCCTGCTTGTCGCCACGCCTCGCCCATCGCGTCGTGCAGGCCCTTATTATCCTGGTTCAGGGGCGGCCAGAAGAAGCCCTTGCCGTGGCAAGAGGGACGAGTTGATAAACTATCGGCAGGTGATTTGATCAGGATAATCAGACAGGATCGTCTCAATGCCCTGCGGATGTGCCGCCCGGTCTGTATAAAGCGGGGCGGGCGACCGCCCAGTGAAATGCCGGAAGCAGCGAAGCGCAAGAGCTCCAGCGACCCGGGGCGGCGCAACGAAAGCCTTGAGCACACCAAATGGATTGCGCGCGCGCACTGTCTCGATCAGATGCATCCAGGCCCAGTTTTTGTGCCAGAGAAGCTTGTGTTCCCCGATGGCGTCACGCTCATCGCCTGTGAGGCTTGGTGCCTTGAGTAAGTCAACATCGCATTGCAGCACGCGCCTCAGGTCTGCTGCAGCGTATTCCCTGGACAATGAGTTGGGGTAGTCGACGGAAAAATAACCGCAGGGGTCAACAAGACTGAACCTGGCGCCTGCTTTCAGGGCGCGGGCGTAAAGATCAAAATCTTCGGCAAGCCGCATATCCTCATTATAGGCCAGCCTATTCGCCCTCAGAAAATCCGTTCGCATCACCGGTTTCAGATAACCGAGTTCACGCCGGTTGCCCGTCCTGCTGATGATGTTTTCGCGCACAAACGAGCTTAGGGTGAGGGGCATGATGCCGATCGGGGTGTCTGACCACAAGCGGGTACCTCGTTTCGGCTCGACCACGGCATCAACACGGATCAGGTCGTCAGCGATGAAGTCGAGATTTTCCGCTTCAGCTGTTTCGATGAGGCGTCGAAGCCGGTCCGGATGCATTCGGTCATCAGCGTCCAGGATGGCGACCCATTTGGTTTGGACGCGTTCCATTGCATGGTTGCGCGCGGCAGAAGGGCCATAGTTGCGCTCCTGAACGCATACGACAAGACGTGGATCGCCAGGCGCGACATTTCTGGCTTTCTGTGCCGAGTCATCGTGCGAAGCATCATCGACAACGATAACCTTGACCGGCATTGTTTGGTCAAGTGCACTCTGTACTGCCGCCTCAATGGTGCCAGTGTTGTTATAACAGGGAATTATTACTGTAACGTCCGACAAGTCTCACCCGGCATCTAAAAGCTTTGGCGCAAGCATGCGTCACAACTGCAAGTCACAGGCCACTGCCAGCAGTTATTGTATCGAATATTGCCGCGATACAATACCGCCATGAGAAGGAGGGGATCGTTGGCGGTCAGGGCTTGTTTAGGTCACCGCGCTGTCATCGCTCCATCGACGACGAGTTCCTGTCCGCTGATATAGCTGGATGCGTCGCTCGCGAGGAAGACAACAAGATCTGCGACTTCCTCCGGGCGTCCCGCCCGTCCCATGGGCGCAGCCTGTGCGATGACGTCTGCATTCAGCGAATTTGCGCCCGATGACCCTGAGAGTCCTGCAACTTGGTCGGCGGACATGGTTTCAGTCATGCGCGCGATGGATTTTTGCCAGATTGGCGTATCAATAATGCCTGGATGGACCGAGTTGACGCGGATCGGAAGGCCAAGCTGGCCACACTCGACTGCTGCGGCCTTGGAGAAAAGCCGAACACCGCCCTTGCTGGCGCAATAGGCGCTGACACCGGATGCGCCGCGCAGTCCGGCGATTGACGACAGATTGATGATCGAACCGCCTTTGATCTTCATGGCTCTCATCGCCGCTCGGGTGCCGAGGAAGACGCTGTCCATGTTGATCGCCATCTGCTTTTGCCAGTCTGCGAGACTGAAATCCATAATCGCGCCGCCGATCGCAACGCCGGCATTGTTCACCATGACGGACGGCACACCCAACTCAGATTCACACAATGTCATTATCTCGTCCCAACGGGTTTCGTCGGTAACGTCATGATGTGCTGATATAGCCTTCCCCCCGGCTTTCTTAATGATTGCAACAGTTTCCGCGGAGCCTGCATCGTCGATATCGGTCACCAGTACAGCAACGCCTTCGCGTGCTAGGCCCAGACAGCAGGCCCGGCCGATACCACTGGCGCCACCGGTGACGATGGCCGTCCGTCCCTTCAAGTTTTTCATTGTCTTCCTCCCGCACTATTCTGAGTGTTTAATGCGTCAGCAGTAGCAGGCGGATGGCTTGACGCGCCAGTCAATTTGGTGTTTTACCC
>Ga0209231_1000924_pt1 | contig 13092 bp, 12 predicted proteins | sample Deesub45470m_DNA_FD_188086 | JGI IMG/M metagenome (GOLD analysis project Ga0209231, IMG submission 188086) | Deep subsurface microbial communities from North Pacific Ocean - 450_OLKR46/470m Metagenome (SPAdes) (version 2) | ecosystem: Environmental > Terrestrial > Deep subsurface > Unclassified ... | reverse complement strand
ACATCCCAGTCAACTTTACGAAGCCTGTCTTGAGGGTCTTGTCCTGTTTGTGATTCTTTACCTGTTACACCGTCGCCGCGCTACCGAGGGGGTGCCTTTCTTCACCTTCTTTGCCGGCTACGGGCTCTTTCGCTTCTTTGTCGAGTTTTTCCGCCAGCCCGATGCCCACCTCGGCTTTCTCTGGGGTGGTGCCAGCATGGGTCAACTCCTCTCCCTGCCGATGATTCTCTTCGGTATCGCGGGGATCGTCCTGGTGTTGCTATTGCGGGGAGGAAAGCAGTGAAGGGCATCCGCGGGATCATCTTCGACTGCGACGGTGTGCTGTTTGAGAGCCGGCGCGCCAATCTGGTCTTTTACAACACCATCCTCGACCTGTTGGGCGAGCCGCGGGTTGCAGAGAACGACCAGGTGCGCAGCCACCTCTGTCACACTGCCGCCAGCCCGCAGGTCTTTGCCGAGCTGCTCGGTGCCGATCGGGTGACTCAGGCTCTGGACCTTGCCAGGGAGATCGATTACCGGCAGTTCATTCCCTGGATGGATCCGGAACCTGGAATGGCTGACGCTCTGGCGCAGCTCGCCGAGTTCTATCCCCTGGCCATTGCCACCAATCGTGGCTTCAGCATGCCGCAGATCCTGGAACATTTTTTTCTCACCGGCTATTTTCGCACAGTGGTTACCAGTCGTGATGTCCCCCGGCCCAAACCAGCACCGGATATGCTCTTTGAAGCAGCTCGCAGACTTGGGTTTAAGCCCGAGGAGCTGCTCTTCGTCGGCGACTCGGAGCTCGACCAGGCAGCGGCTCGCGCCGCCGGCATGCCTTTTGCCAACTACCGTGGTAAGCTTGAAGCCGATTTATTGATTGATCATCACCAGCAGCTGGTCGACCTTTTTCTGGCAGGTGGATAATGACTGCAATTATGGATTTTTTTCTGTAATTTGACCCTGTCACACAGGCTCTCAGCGCCACGTTCTTTACCTGGGGCGTCACCGCCGCCGGGGCCGCACTTGTTTTCTTTACCATGGCGACCATGGGTGGCTTTTCGGTGAGGATGCTCGACGCGGCTTTGGGATGATTGGAAAGGTGCGGCGAACAGGGTCAACGGGGTTCTTTTGATCCGCCCGGCTTTTGTATGCACTGCTTTATTTGAGGCTTGATTTCTGAATTAAACAAAAGGTTTAACTAGACTTTTGATCGTGTTTTGAGGTTTATTGTCTTGTTTTAATGGAGGCCTGCAGGAATTCATTTTTTTCCAACGGACAGCAACAATCTGAGCTGAATCTTTTCTGTCGGCACTTCCGCTTTAGGCAATTATTGAGTTGTTCCAGGAGAAAATCCGTGTCGAAAGTAGCATTGATCACCGGCGTTACCGGTCAGGATGGTGCTTATCTCGCCGAATTCCTGCTGAAAAAGGGTTACATCGTTCATGGTATCAAACGCCGGGCGTCGCTGTTTAATACCGATCGCATCGACCACCTTTATCAGGACCCGCATGTCGAACACCGTAATTTTGTCCTGCACTACGGCGACCTGACCGATGCGACCAACCTGATCCGCATCATTCAGGAAGTCCAGCCGGACGAGATTTACAACCTCGCGGCACAGAGCCATGTCATGGTCTCTTTCGAGACGCCGGAGTATACAGCGAATTCCGACGCGCTCGGCACCCTGCGCATCCTCGAGGCGATCCGCATCCTTGGGTTGGAGAAAAAGACGCGCTTCTATCAGGCGTCGACCTCGGAACTCTATGGCAAGGTCCAGGAGACGCCACAGAAGGAGACTACCCCTTTCTACCCGCGTTCGCCTTACGGCGTGGCCAAGCTTTACGCTTACTGGATTACCGTCAACTATCGCGAGGCTTACGGCTATTTCGCCTGCAACGGTATTCTCTTCAATCACGAATCGCCGCTTCGTGGCGAGACCTTTGTCACCCGCAAGATCACCCGCGCCGTGGCACGCATGGTCCTTGGCCTGCAGGATTGCCTGCATCTCGGCAACCTCGATGCCAAGCGCGACTGGGGGCACGCCCGGGACTTTGTCGAAGCCCAATGGTTGATGCTGCAGCAGAATGAACCGGAAGATTTTGTTATCGCCACCGGCAAACAGTATTCGGTGCGCCAGATGGTCGAGACCGCAGCCGGAGAGCTGGGTGTTGGCCTGCGCTGGGAAGGGAGCGGCACCGACGAGGTCGGGATCGTTGATTCTGTGAGGTGTGAAGAGTTAGGCGTTAGGGGTAACCTCTCACCCCTAACCCCTCACCCCTCACCAGGAGATGTTATCGTGCGTATTGATCGCCGTTATTTCCGGCCAGCCGAGGTCGAGACCCTGCTTGGCGATCCGACCAAGGCCAAAGAAAAACTCGGCTGGGAGCCGAAGGTGACTTTCAAACAACTGGTCAGCGAGATGGTGCGCGCAGATTTAAAGGCTGCACAGCGCGACGAGCTGGTCAAGGGGAGTGGTTTCCAGGTGTTCGACTATCATGAGTAAAATTTCCTCCAGGGGGGGCGTAACCAGATGATTATACCCGTAATATTGTCGGGGGGGGCCGGTACCCGGTTGTGGCCTCTCTCTCGCGAACTTTATCCGAAACAGCTGCTGCCGCTCGCCGGGGAACGGACCATGTTGCAGGAGACCGTGCTGCGACTGGTTGGACTGGCAGGTCTGGAAGCCCCTTGCGTAGTGTGTAACGAGGAGCATCGTTTTCTGGTTGCTGAGCAACTGCGCCAGGCAGGACATAGCGCTTCGGCAGTGATCCTCGAACCGGTCGGGCGCAACACCGCACCGGCTGTTGCGGTCGCGGCTTTACAGGCGATGGCTGAAGGGGCCGATCCGCTCTTGCTGGTGTTGCCGGCGGATCACGTGATCCGCGATGCTGCAGCTCTTTGTGCGGCGATCAATGCTGGGGTTGCTGTGGCAGAGCAGGGAGCATTGCTGACTTTCGGTATTGTGCCGACTGCAGCGGAGACCGGTTACGGTTATATCAAACGTGGCAAGCGTCTCGCAAATACTGGTGACAATACCCCTCACTCCTTACCCCTTACGCCTTACACCGTTGCCGGGTTCGTCGAAAAGCCCGATTTGGCAACGGCTGAGAGCTATCTGCGCTCGGGCGAATATCTCTGGAACAGTGGCATGTTCCTCTTCCGCGCTTCGACCTATCTGCAAGAGTTGGCAAAACACTCGCCGCAGATGCTGGCTGCCTGTCGCGTATCATGGCAGGAAAGGAAGGCTGACCTCGATTTTATCCGGCTTGACGCCGAGGCTTTTGCCGCCTGCCCGGCGGATTCCATCGATTACGCTGTAATGGAAAAGACGGCACAGGCTGCCGTCATCCCTCTGGATGCAGGCTGGAGCGACGTCGGCTCCTGGGCAGCGCTCTGGGCGGTCGGTGAGCCTGACGCTGCCGGGAACGTCTGCCATGGCGATGTCATCGGCGACGGCTGCAACGGCAGCTATCTCTACGCCGGGTCACGCCTGGTCGCCGGGGTCGGCTTACAGGATGTGGTGGTGGTCGAGACCGCCGACGCGGTTCTGGTGGCGACCAAGGACCGGGTACAGGACGTGAAGAAAATTGTTGAGCGACTCAAGGCCGAAGGCCGCGCTGAACATCTGCTGCATCGTCGGGTCGTGCGCCCCTGGGGGGCTTACGAGGGCCTCGACGCTGGAGACGGCTTTCTTGTTAAACGCATCACCGTCAATCCCGGAGCCAGCCTGTCACTGCAGCGTCACAAGCATCGTGCAGAACATTGGGTGGTGGTGCGTGGCGTCGCTGAGGTCGTCTGTGGCAATGTGACTGCGGAGCTTGAGGCCAATCAGTCGATCTACATTCCGATCGGCGCGAAACACCGCCTGATCAATCGTGGTACGGAACTCCTCGAGATTATTGAGGTGCAGACCGGTACCTATCTTGCCGAAGATGATATTGAACGCTTTGATGATGTCTACGGCCGTTAACACGGCCATTTCAGGGGGGAAGATGAACATATCCTGTTTCAAGGCTTACGACATCCGTGGCCGGATTCCCGATCAACTCAACGAAGAGGTTGCCTATCGCATCGGGCGCGCTTTTACGCAGTTCCTGCAACCAAAAACCGTGGTGGTCGGACAGGACGTCCGGTCGACCAGCCCTGCGCTGACAGCGGCGCTGATCCGTGGCTTGACCGGGGGCGGCGCAGATGTCCTCGATATCGGCTTGTGTGGCACCGAGGAGGTCTATTTTGCGACCACGCATGCCAAAGCCGATGGTGGTATCATGGTCACGGCCAGTCACAACCCGGCTGATTACAACGGCATGAAGCTGGTGCGGGAGGAAAGTCGGCCGATCAGCGGAGACACTGGTTTGACGACGATTCGTCGCCTGGCCGAGGTCGGTGATTTTCCGAGCACCGAGCGGCGCGGTGAGGTGCGGAAATTGTCACACCGTTCTGCTTATATCAAGCATCTCCTCGGTTACATAGAGCAGCGGTCGCTGCGACCGCTCAAAGTGGTCGTCAACGCCGGCAACGGCTGCGCCGGGCCGGTCGTCGATCTGCTGGAAAAGCTGCTGCCCTTCCAGATCATCAAGGTCTGCCACCAGCCGGACGGCACCTTTCCCAACGGTATCCCCAATCCGCTGTTGCCGGAGAATCGGGGCGTGACGCGTGAGGCGGTACTCGCCCATGGTGCGGACCTCGGCGTCGCCTGGGACGGCGACTTCGACCGCTGTTTTCTGTTCGACGAACGGGGCGAGTTTATCGAGGGTTACTACATCGTAGGCCTGCTGGCCGAGACGTTCCTTGCCCGTCATTCCGGGGCAAAGATTATTCACGACCCGCGGCTGACCTGGAACACCGTCGATATCGTGCATCAGGCTGGAGGTGTGGCGGTTATGAGCAAGACCGGCCACGCTTTTATCAAGGAAAGGATGCGCGCCGTAGACGCTGTCTATGGCGGTGAAATGAGCGCTCATCATTATTTCCGCGAGTTCAGCTACTGTGACAGCGGTATGATCCCCTGGCTGCTGGTCGCTGAACTGATGTGTCGCCAGGCCAAGCCGCTTTCGGCACTGGTGGGTGAAAGGATGCGGCTCTTCCCGGCCAGTGGCGAGATCAATCGTACTCTGCTCGACCCCGAAGCTGCCATTGCCGCGGTCGAAGCCGCTTACGCTGCGGGAGCCGTCTGTGTCGACCGTACTGATGGGCTGTCGGTAGATTACCCTGACTGGCGTTTTAACCTGCGCATGTCGAACACCGAACCGGTGGTCCGATTGAATGTCGAGAGCCGTGGTGATGACGGGCTAATGCAGTTGAAGACTGCGGAGATCCTCGACCTGCTCAGCAAGTTTTCGTAAGGCCTCCGGAGGATCAGACAGGGGGTCTGCATTCGGGGTTCCATTGTTCGAAAGCGAAAGTGTTGCGAGATGACAAAGAAAATTCTGGTAACCGGCGCTGCCGGCTTTATAGGTTATCACCTGGCGCAGCGTCTGCTGCAGCGAGGTGATAAGGTCGTCGGGCTCGATAACCTGAACGATTATTACGATGTATCGCTTAAGGAAAGTCGTCTTAAGAGACTGACATGCAACGATAATTTCACATTTATTAAATGTGATTTGGCTGATCGTGCGGCGATGGAGTCGCTGTTTGCCAGAGAGGACTTCGATGCGGTTGTCAACCTGGCTGCCCAGGCGGGGGTGCGTTATTCCTTGACCAACCCACACGCTTACGTTGAAGCCAACCTGGTCGGTTTTATGAACATCCTGGAAGGCTGTCGCCAGCAGCAGGTCAAGCACCTGGTCTACGCTTCATCCTCGTCGGTTTATGGCGCCAACACCTGCATGCCTTTTTCGGTGCATGACAATGTGGACCACCCGGTCTCGCTCTATGCGGCGAGCAAAAAGGCCAACGAACTGATGGCGCACACCTACAGCCATCTTTATCATCTGCCGACCACTGGCCTGCGCTTTTTTACGGTTTACGGCCCCTGGGGCCGGCCGGACATGGCGCTGTTTCTCTTTACCCGGGCGATTCTGGCCGGCAAGCCGATCGATGTCTTTAACCAGGGGTTGATGCGCCGCGACTTCACCTACATCGACGACATCGTCGAAGGGGTTGTGCGCGTCACCGACAATATCGCCACTGCCAACCCGGACTGGTCTGGCGACCAGCCGGACCCGGCGACCAGCGCTGCCCCCTATCGTCTCTACAATATCGGCAATAACAACCCGATTGAACTGATGCACCTGATCGAAACCCTCGAACGGGCGCTTGGGCGCAGTGCGGTCAAGAACCTACTGCCGATTCAACCGGGTGACGTTCCCGCGACCTGGGCGGATGTCGACGATCTGAACCGGGATGTAGGGTTCCGTCCGGAGACATCAATTGAGGACGGGGTAGGGCGGTTTGTGGAATGGTATCGAGGGTATTATCAGTGCTGAACAGAGCCGGTCAACGCAACCAGGAGAATATGTAGATGATAAATCACCCCTCACCCCTCACTCCTCACCCGAAATCCGGTAAACGGATTTTGGTCACTGGTGGAGCAGGCTACATCGGCTCCCACGTCGTCCTCGCCCTCGGCGAAGCAGGGTACGAGGTGCTGACCTACGACAACCTGTCGACCGGCAACAGTGATGCGGTGCTGCACGGCGAACTGGTGGTCGGTGACCTGGCGGATCGTGAATTGCTGGCGCAGACACTGGCCAGGTTCCAGCCCGACGCGGTGATGCACTTTGCGGCGTCGATCGAGGTCGGCGAAAGTGTCGCCAAACCGCTCAAATACTATCGTAATAACACGCTCAACGCCCTCGGTCTGCTTGAAGAGCTGCGCACAGCCGGCGTCGGTGCCTTGATCTTTTCCTCGACGGCGGCGGTTTACGGCAACCCTGTCGACCTGCCGGTGACCGAGTCCGCGCCGCTGTTGCCGATCAATCCCTACGGCGCTTCAAAAATGATGACTGAGCGGTTCCTGGCCGATCTTGCCCTGGCCGACCCGACCTTCCGCTACGTCGCCTTGCGCTATTTTAACGTCGCCGGAGCTGACCCGCAGGCGCGACTTGGCCAGGACTATGCCAACCCGACGCACCTGATCACGCGGGCACTTAAAACCGCCCTGGGGGGCTTTCCGCAATTGCAGGTTTTTGGCACGGACTACCCGACCGCAGATGGCACCTGTATCCGCGACTACATCCATGTCGCCGATCTCGCCCGCGCCCACCTCGATGCCCTCGATTACCTCCTGGGGACTGGTTCCGCAGGTACCTGTCCCCCTTTAGCTGGTTCCGCAGGTACCTGTCCCCCTTCACTGGTCTGCAACTGTGGTTACGGCCACGGTTTTTCGGTGCGTGAGGTGGTGTCCATGGCGAAGCAGGTGACCGGTGTCGACTTTGCCGTCGTCGAGACTGACCGTCGGGAAGGGGATCCGGCGGAACTGGTGGCGGCTAGCGAACGGGCGCGCACGCAACTTGGCTGGCAACCGCGGCACGATGACCTGGAATTCATCATTCGTACCGCCTGGCAGTGGGAGAAAAAACTTGCAGGAAATGCGAGTTAACGTTGAATAGAAGACCAACCTCGCAATAAAGCCGAGGACCGCCACAAAGGCACCAAGGCACAAAGCTAACCCACTGAATTTATGATTTTAATTCTTTGTGCCTTCGTGTCTTGGTGGCCAACACGACCTTATTTTTGTTATAGTCCCGAAATAAAATGTGCGAAAAATGCACTCCGGAGGTGTTATGAAATTGGCAATCGTTGGAACCGGCTACGTCGGTCTCGTCACCGGTGCCTGTTTTGCTGAAATGGGCAATCGTGTGACCTGCGTCGATATCGATGCCGTCAAAGTGGCAAAACTCAAAGAAGGCTGGATGCCGATCTATGAGCCCGGACTCAAGTCGATCGTGCTGCGTAACTGCGAAGAGGATCGACTCCTGTTCACTACTTCGCTGGCCGAGGCGTTGGCCGGAGCGAAGATCCTGTTTATTGCTGTCGGAACCCCTCCGGGCGAAGACGGTTCGGCAGATCTGAAACATGTGCTGGCCGTGGCACGCGAGGTTGGCGCGCACCTCGAATCCTATACGATAATTGTCAATAAATCGACGGTGCCGGTCGGTACGGCGGAGAAGGTCAAGGCTGCCATTGCCGACGAATTGGCAAAGCGCGGAGTCGATGTCCCCTTCGATGTGGTCAGCAATCCCGAGTTCCTCAAGGAGGGGGCGGCCGTTGACGACTTCATGAAACCGGATCGCATTGTTGTCGGTGTTGAATCGGACCGGGCGCGGGAGCTGATGCGCGATCTTTACAAGGACTTCAGCCGCAACCATGACCGCATCCTCTTCATGGGGGTCAAGGACGCCGAGATGACCAAATACGCCGGTAACGCCATGCTGGCAACCAAGATCTCCTTCATGAACGAGGTCGCCAACCTCTGCGACCGTCTCGGCGTCGATGTGGAAAACGTGCGTCTGGGGATCGGCTCGGACAGCCGTATCGGTTATTCTTTCATCTATCCAGGCTGCGGCTATGGCGGTTCATGCTTCCCCAAAGACGTGCGCGCCCTGATTCATATCGGTCGTGAGAACGACTACGAGACGATGATTCTGCAATCGGTGCACCAACGCAACGAGGATCAGAAGCATGTCCTGTTCCGCAAGGTCACGGCACGTTTCGGCGCCGACCTTTCCGGGATGACCTTCGGCCTCTGGGGGCTGGCTTTCAAGCCGGGGACCGACGACATCCGCGAAGCGCCGGCGATCGTGCTGCTGGAAGAACTTCTGGGCGCCGGGGCCCGGGTCCTGGCCTACGATCCCGAGGCTCAGGAGTCAGCGCGGGCCGAGTTGCCGAATTCATGGTTCGAAAGCGGCGCACTGACCCTGGTGCGCCACCAGTACGAAGCCTTGGAGCAGGTCGAGGCCCTGATGCTGGTGACCGAGTGGAAACCTTTCCGCCACCCGGATTTCCGCGCCATGAAAGAGATGATGAAGCAACCGATCATCTTCGATGGTCGCAACCAGTACGATCCGCGTGCCCTTAAGGAAGAGGGCTTTGAGTACAGCGGTATCGGACGGCGTTGAACAGGTTCCCGGCCTGGCGCCGCCGGTATATATGTCTTGTCTTTAAGCGGGAAGTTGTTATAATTCCCGCAAATTGTGTCTGCAAATTCAACTCAGGAGGAAACATCATGAATGGTTTTGTCAAAAAGATTGTCTTGCTGCTGGTAATGTCCACGCTGCTGGTCGGTGGCAGTGCCCTGGCAGAGAATCGCATTGGAAGTGTAACCATCACGCCGATGGTCGGTTACCACGTGTTTGACGGCGGTCTCGATCTCGACAATGGTCTGGCTTACGGCCTGGCCATGGGTTACAACATGACTCCGAACTGGGCCATCGAGGGCGATGTCCGCTATACGCCGACGGAGAGTGAAGGTCCCGGTTCGATCGATGTCGATCTCTTGACCGTCAGCGTCGGCGGCCTCTACCACTTCAACCCTGCCGAGGTGTACAACCCCTACCTGTCGTTCGGCCTCGGCCTTGCGGTCTACGAGGTGACTGGGTCTGACGACGAGGACGTCTTCGGTTATTACGGCGCCGGCGTCAAGTACTCGCTTAACAAAACCACGGCGCTGCGCCTCGACCTGCGCCACCTGCTCGATTACCGCTCCGACAATGGAAGCTCCGTACATGACGACACGAAATGGCGTCATCATTTCCAGGGCATGGCTGGCCTGACCTTTCAGTTCGACGGCAAGTGACCCACGCGGCTGATCTGGTGCGGTGACAATCGTTGTTTTAAGTCAGCCTCATGTTCAACAACGAAAGAAACGGGACCGGTAACGGTCCCGTTTCTTTATCCGGTTACGTATGCTAGACTGCTCTCCCCTGTCGCACTGTAAAGTGTTGCCCTGAACAGTTCAATCCTCGCGAAGGAGTCTCCCTTGGTACGCAATCTCAAACTTGGTGAAATTCTCAAGCAGGCAGGAATTATCGATGATTTCCAGCTTAACTCGGCACTTTCCTACCAGCGCCACTGGGGTGGGCGGTTTGGCGAGTCGCTGATCAAGCTCGGCTATCTCACTGAAGGAAGGCTGCAGAGCTTTCTGGCGCGACAATTCGACCTGCCACAGGTAGAGCTGTACGGCAGAAAAGTCCCTGAGGACGTCCTGCACTACATTCCGACAGGCAAGGCTCGCGAATTTCTGGTTATCCCGGTCGAACGTCGCGAGATCAGTGGCGCCATGCATCTGGTGGTGGCCATGACCGACCCGACCAACCTGATGGTTATTGATTCCCTGCAATTCCTCACCGGTTGCCGTATCAAACCGGCCCTGGCAGCCGCCGAGGCGATCCGTAATGCCATCGATTACAATTATGGTTCTGAGAACGACGAGCAGATTGAACTCGACCTGGCTCTGGAAGATCTTGCTGAACTCCCCCTACCGGCAAAGCCGGCTAAACCGCAGGTCATACCTGCTCAGTCCGAGTTGAATGAGCACGAGGCCCGGGTGGCAGCAAGTGCCCTGAAACGTCTTGAAGAACGCTACGAAAACCTGCTGTGCCTGTTGCTGGACAAAGGCGTCCTCAACCACAAGGAACTGGACGAACTGATGTAGCTCTTTACCGGAGTTGCAAGTTTGTCACCAGTTGAAACGGAAAAATTCTGCGCTTGTCATTGGTATCTCATGTCTGCTTTTTTTCGTGAAGTTCTTTACCATCGCCTGATGCGCAATCGTATGGCGATGGCCGGTGCGGCGATCGTGCTTGGGATGTTTGTCCTGGCGATGTTCGCTCCGTTGCTTGGTGGCGACCCAGGAGCAATCGATATCGCCAATCGATTGCAATCCCCCGGTTTCGCCTATCCTCTTGGCACCGACGATCTTGGCCGTGACGTCTTCACTCGCATCCTCTTCGGTGCGAGGATCTCGCTGCTGGTTGGCTTTGTCGCGGTCGGTATTGCAACCTTTATCGGTATCCTGCTCGGCGCGCTGGCTGGCTTCTATGGCCGATGGATCGACGCGCTGATCATGCGCTTTGTCGACATCATGCTCTGTTTCCCGACGTTTTTCCTGATCCTGGCGGTCATTGCCTTTCTCCAGCCCTCCATCTGGAATATAATGATCATTATCGGCCTGACCGGCTGGATGGGGGTCGCCCGCCTGGTGCGGGCTGAATTTTTATCATTGCGTGAGCGCGATTTTGTCATGGCGGCACGCGCGCTTGGCGCGCGGGATATGCGGATTATCTTCCGCCATATCCTGCCTAACGCCTTGTCACCGATCCTGGTCTCAGCCACCCTCGGTGTCGCCGGCGCCATCCTCACCGAGAGCGCGCTGTCGTTTCTCGGCATCGGTGTGCAGCCGCCAACCCCTTCGTGGGGCAATATGCTGATCGCCGGTAAGCAGACCCTCGGCACCGCCTGGTGGCTGTCGGTCTTTCCCGGTCTGGCGATTCTGGTGACGGTGCTGGGTTACAACCTGCTGGGTGAGGGGATCCGTGATGCCATGGACCCGCGGATCAAGGACTGACAGGGGCTGCCCCCCGACCTGAGCGACAAACGATGAACCAATTCAAAATTCAAAATTCAAAATTCAAAATTAATTTGTCTCCCGCTGAGGTGATCCTCGAACGCAGCCGTGCTTTCGAGCGGGGCGACTATGGTTATATCTTCGACACCTTTCATTCCGGTTCCAACTTCCGCCGTCAATTCGCAACGCGCACTGAATATATCGCCTATGCGCACGAGAGCCTTGGCTGCGACTTTCGTATCCTGGACTGCGAGGTTCTGCAAAATGACCTGTGCGACGAAGAAGCGCGGGTAATTTTTGTGCTGGAGATGGAGTTTGGAGGCGCGCCGCAGAAGTTTGCCGAGCTTGCCTGGTTGCGGTATGAGGCGGGCGCCTGGCGCTACCACCGGGGGCTGAAGATCACCGGCGAGGAGCTCCCCGAAAATCCCGGAGCTCTCTGCTTTGCTGATTTTGCAAAACTGGATCAGAGGCTGGTCTTTTAGAAGGAATGCCGTGAAACTTATTGATCAGGTGGATCTCGATGATTTGAGCCGTGCTGCCGCAGATGCACCGCGCCGGCGTATGAACCTCAACCTGCATCAGGATTACTCGGACCTCTGCCAGAGGCTGTTCAACGCCCTGGAACCCGGAACCTACATTCGTCCGCACCGACATACCGAACCACCCAAAACAGAGTGTTTCCTGGCTGTGCGCGGCCGCATGGCGCTGCTGCTGTTTGACGATGCGGGTACGGTCGTCAAGTCGGTCATCTTCGGTGCGGGCTGCGAGGTTCTGGCGCTCGATCTACCGCCTGGTGTCTGGCATTCGGTTGTCTGCCTTGAGCCAGGGAGTGTCTTCTTTGAGACCAAGCCAGGGCCCTATGTCGCGCTCAGTGACAAGGACTTTGCTCCATGGGCGCCGCTGGAGGGAACCCCTGAAGCTGGCGTTTACCTCAAGACCTTGAAGCTTGCGGTCGCGCCGGAAACCGAGGCGGTTAATCATGCCTGAACTCCCCGAAGTTGAAACCACCCGCCGTGGTATCGAACCACTCATTAAGGGGAAGACGGTCAAACGGGTAATAATTCACAACGGCTCGCTACGCTGGCCTGTGCCGACGGACTTGGTGTGTCAGCTCTCTGGCGATACGTCCCTTGCTGTGGAGCGTCGCTCAAAATACCTGCTGGCACGTTTTTCCAGCGGTACCTTGATCGTCCATCTCGGCATGACAGGCCATTTGCGTGTCGCGCCGGTCGCTGAACCCTTGCGTAAACACGATCACTTTGAAATTGTCTTCACCGACCGTTCTGCACTGCGTTTCAATGATTCGCGCCGTTTCGGCGCTATTCTTTGGACAAAAGAGGATCCGTTACTGCACGAACGTCTCTTGGGGCTTGGTCCGGAACCGTTTGGTGATGATTTCTCTGCCCCCTACCTCTACGAGCGCTCGCGTGGCAGAGCGCTTGCCATCAAGCCTTTTTTGATGACCGCCGACGTGGTGGTCGGGGTTGGCAATATCTACGCCAGCGAGGTATTGTTCCGCGCCGGGATCGATCCACGTCTGCCGGCAGGGCAGGTCAGCTTGGCGGATTGCCAGCGTTTGGTGAGCATTGTCTGTGAAGTTC
>Ga0209231_1000921_pt1 | contig 13101 bp, 8 predicted proteins | sample Deesub45470m_DNA_FD_188086 | JGI IMG/M metagenome (GOLD analysis project Ga0209231, IMG submission 188086) | Deep subsurface microbial communities from North Pacific Ocean - 450_OLKR46/470m Metagenome (SPAdes) (version 2) | ecosystem: Environmental > Terrestrial > Deep subsurface > Unclassified ... | reverse complement strand
AAGCCGGCCTTGTCGCCTTCGGCGGCGAGGGCCGCACCCGCGCCGCGCTCTATCGCGCCATCTCGCTCGCCTATGACATCGCCCTCGCCGCCGAAGGCGACAAGGCCGGCTTCGACGCCCTGCTGGCCGACGCCGGGATCGTGCCGCAGGCGCGCGCGCCGATGACGCCGGTGGTCAAGCTGGTGTTCGGCCGGGATTATGACCGCAAGCGGGTCACCGAATTCGCCGCCGTCCTCACCCATGCCCGCCGCCTCTGCCTGGCGACCGGCATGGTCGAATCCTGGCTGCCGGGCCTGGCCGGCGGGATAAAGGGCGTCGTCACCGCCGAGCGCGGCGAGCGGCGCCCCGCCCTGAAAGTCGACAAGATCCGGTCCGCGCGGATGATGCTGGGCAGCGCCCCGGCGCGCGCCTTCGTCGATATGGGCGAGGTCGAAAGCGACATCGTCCTGCTGATCGCCCGGCGCGAGGAGGATGGCCAGCTCGCCATCGTGTCGCGACCGATCGCCGAGCGGGCGCTGGTCGAAAGGGCGCTGCAGCGCTTCACCGCCTGACGGGCCAGCGGCTCGCCGATTTCACCCGCGCGGGAGATTCTCCCGCGCCTGCCTGAAACTGCGCCATAATATCGGCGTCGCGGTCGTATCGCCGCACGTTCGTTGCGTTGTTCGTAACAAAAGGTGCGGCCCTTGTGACGGTCCCCCGAGGGGTCCATATCGGCTCCGCAGTTTCCCAGCCGCGACCCGGACAATCGGGCACGGGGGAGGAGGAGCGGATCTTCATGACTACCGAGACGGCTAAGCGCACGGCTTCGGACAAACAGGAATTCACCGATATCTTCGCCAAGGCGCTGACGACGGGCGCCCTGCCCGGCGAACTCGCCGGACTCGAGGGCGAGCAGCTCGAAAAGGCCTCCAGCTTCCTGGCGCACACCGCCCGCAAGCGGCAGCCCGGCCGTTCGGCGATCGCGGTGCAGACGATCGCCGGCAACATCGACGGCAGCCGGCTGATGCGGATCGCGGTCGTCAATGACGACATGCCCTTCCTGGTCGACTCGGTTTCCGCCGCGCTGGCCGCGCAGGGCGTCGAAGTCCGCCGCCTGCTCCATCCCGTCATAGCGGTGCGCCGCGACGAGGATGGCACGCTGCTGGCGGTCCTTCCGCAGGGAGCGACCGGCGAGCGCAAGGAATCCTTCATCTATCTCGAAGCCGAGCGGGTCGATGCGCGCGAACGGCAGGCGCTCGCCCAGTCGCTCGCGGCGGTGCTCGAGGACGTCCGCGCCGCGGTCCGCGACTGGCAGGCGATGCAGATCGCGATGCGCGACGACGCCGAACGGCTGCCCGACGGCGAGGGCGCAGCGCTGATGCGCTGGCTGCTCGACCAGAACCTGACCCTGCTCGGCCACCGCCTCGATCCGGCGAAGGGCGAACCCCGCGACACGCTCGGCATCCTGCGCGTCGGCAGCCGCAAGCTGTGGCGCGAGTCCACCGCCAAGGCGGCGTTTGCCTGGTTCGAACAGGGCGGCACCGCTCCACTGCTGCTCAAGTCGGATTGCCGATCGACCGTCCACCGCCGGGCGCCGTTGGATCTGATCGTCACCCCGGTGCGCGAGGGCAAGGAGGTGACCGGCCTGTCGATCCACACCGGCCTGTGGACCAGCGCCGCCCTTCGCACCCCGGCGGACGAAATCCCGGTCCTGCGCAGCCGCCTGACGGCGCTCGAGGAACGGCTCGGTTTCGACCCGAGGGGACATGCCGGCAAGGCGCTGCACCATGCGCTGTCGGAGCTGCCGCCGGATCTCGTCCTGGCGCTGCCGGTCGAATCGCTCGAAAAGGTGGTGCTGACCGCGATGTCGCTGGTCGATCGGCCGCGGCCGCGCCTCGAACTGGTTCGCTCGACCCTGGCCGAGCATCTGGTGGCGATCGTATGGCTGCCGCGCGAACTGCTCACCACGGGCCGGCGCGTCGCGATCGGCGAGATGCTGGCGCAGGCGTCGGGCGCGACGCTGTCCAACTGGTCGCTCCAGCTCGGCGAGGGCGACATCGCCCAGATTCGCTACATGCTCGATCTGCCCGCGGGCGCCGCCGTGCCCGAGAACGAACCGCTCGACCGACGGCTGACCGAGATGTTGCGCGGCTGGGAGCCCGCGGTCGAAGCGAAGCTGGCAGAGACGGAGCCCGGCAACCGCGCCGCGCGCCTGACGCTCGATTATGCCGCCGCCTTCCCGATCGCCTATCGCACCCATTCGACCCCGGCCGAAGCCGCGACCGACATCCTACGGCTCAATGCCCTGGCCGACAGTGCGGCGCGCGGCTGCCGCCTTTATCGCGAAGAGCGCGATCCCGAGGACCGGCTGCGGCTGAAGATCTATCGCCGCGGCGCCCTGATCCCGCTGTCCGAGGCGGTGCCGGTGCTGGAGAATTTCGGTTTCCGCGTGATCGAGGAAATGCCGACCCCGCTCGAGGGCGGCGCGATCGGCTATATCCACGAATTCAAGCTGGATCTGCCCGATGCGGAAACGGCGACCCGGGTGATCGATCACAGCGCGGTGGCCGAAGCTTCGATCGCCGCGACCCTGGAAGGCCGCGCCGAAAACGACCTGTTCAACGAGCTGATCGTGACGGTCGGCCTTTTCCCCGAAGAGGCGCTGCTGTTCCGGGCCTGGTTCCGCTATCTGCGCCAGACCGGCTTTTCCTACGGCCTGGCGACGGCGGTCGAAGCGCTGAAGAAGGCGCCCGGTGTCGCCCGCGACATCATCGCCTATTTCCGGGCGCTCCACCATCCCGCCCGACATGACGCCGCCGAGGCCGAGCGCATCCATGCCGCGATCGAGACCGGGTTGAAGAAGGTCACAGCGATCGATGACGATCGCATGTTGCGCCGCTTCCGTGCCGTCGTCCGCGCGACCCTGCGCACCAACGCCTTTTCACCGGCGGCGGACGAGGCGCTGGCGTTCAAGATCGATTCGAGTGGCGTACCGGGCCTTCCCGCGCCCGTGCCGTGGCGTGAAATCTGGGTCTACAGCCCGCGCGTCGAGGGCATCCATCTGCGCGGCGGGCCGATCGCCCGTGGCGGCCTGCGCTGGTCCGACCGGCGCGACGACTTCCGCACCGAAATCCTCGGCCTGATGAAGGCGCAGATCGTCAAGAATGCGGTGATCGTGCCGACAGGCGCAAAGGGCGGCTTCTATCCCAAGCAGCTCCCCTCCCCGTCCGACCGCGACGCCTGGATCGCCGAAGGCACCGCAAGCTACCGCGTCTTCATCCGCGCGCTGCTTTCGGTCACCGACAATATCGTCGAGGGTAAAGTCACCCATCCGCCCAAGGTCGTGATCCGCGACGACGAGGATCCCTATTTCGTGGTCGCCGCCGACAAGGGCACGGCGACATTCTCCGACGTCGCCAACGCGATCGCGGTCGAACAGGGCTTCTGGCTGGGCGACGCCTTCGCCAGCGGCGGCAGCCACGGCTACGACCACAAGGCGATGGGCATCACGGCACGCGGCGCATGGGTCTCGGTCCAGCGCCATTTCGCCGAGATGGGGGTCGACGTTCAGGCCGATCCGATCCGGGTGGTCGGTTGCGGCGACATGTCGGGCGACGTGTTCGGCAACGGCATGCTGCTGTCGAAGACATTGCGGCTGATCGCGGCGTTCGATCATCGCCACATCTTCCTCGATCCCGATCCCGACGCAGCGAAGAGCTGGGCCGAGCGCAATCGCATGTTCGCGCTCCCCCGGTCGAGCTGGGCCGATTATGATGCCAAGCTGATCTCCAAGGGCGGCGGCATTTTCCCGCGCGACCAGAAGGAGATCCCGATCACCGCGCAGGTGAAGGCCGTGCTCGGCATCGAGGAGGACGTGCTCGATCCGTCCGCGTTGATCGCCGCGATCCTGAAGAGTCCCGTCGACCTGCTCTGGTTCGGCGGCATCGGCACCTATGTGAAGGCGAAGTCCGAGACCAACGCCGAAGTCGGCGACCGGTCGAACGAGGCCCACCGCGTGAATGGCGAAGAGGTTCGCGCGCGGGTGATCGGCGAAGGCGCCAATCTGGGCGTTACCCAGGCCGGCCGCATCGCCTTCGCGATGAAGGGCGGACGGATCAACACCGACTTCATCGACAATTCGGCGGGCGTCGACTGCTCGGACAACGAAGTCAACATCAAGATCGCGCTCAACCGCGAAATGCTCGAAGGGCGCCTCGAATTCGCCAAACGCAACGCGTTCCTGGAGAAGATGACCGACGATGTCGCGCATCTGGTGCTCGAGGACAACCGCCTCCAGACACTCGCGGTCTCGCTGGCCGAACGCGGCGGCGCCAATGCCCTGCCCTCGCAGCTCCGCGTCATCGAAATCCTCGAGGAATCCGGCCGGATCAACCGCGCCGTCGACGGCTTCGACAGCAATGACATGCTGCTGCGCCGCGCCCAGGACCAGCAGGGCCTGACCCGCCCCGAACTGGCCGTCGTGCTGTCGCACAGCAAGCTGGCGCTTCAGGACGCGATCGAGACCAGCGACCGTACCGGCGATCCGATGCTCGATCCGCTTCTGCAGGCGGCCTTCCCGCCGGCGATGCAGAAGAGCTTCGCCGACGCGATCGAAACCCATCGCCTGCGGCCGCAGATTCTGGCCACGAAGATGTCGAACCGGGTGATCAACCGGCTCGGGCTGGTCGCTCCGTTCGAGATGGCCGAGGAAGAAGGCTGCTCGCTGGCGCAGGCCGCGACCGGCTATTTCACCGTCGACGCGCTGTTCGGACTGGAAGCGCTGTTCAACCGGATCGAGGACGCCGCGATCAGCGAACAGGCGCGGCTCACCCTGCTCGCCGCGCTCGCCGCCATCGCACGCGGTCATGTCGCCGATCTGCTGCGCAGCATCGCGGCAGAGACCGACATCGGCACGATGGTTGCGATGCTCAAGCCGGGGCTCGCCCGGCTCGACAAGGCACGGGCCGAACTCGTCAGGAGCGAGGCGCGCCAGCTGTCCGATCTGCTGCGCCAGCATATCACCGCCGACGGGGTCGATCCGGCGCTGGTCGATGCGATCGTCAAGGTCGCCGAAATCGACGGCGCGATCGGGACCGCCGCGCTCGCCAGCGAATTGTCGGCGGACGAGGTCGACGTCACCCGCGCCTATGTCGTTCTCGGCGAAGCCCTGGGGCTCGACTGGGCCAAGGCGGCAGCCGCGCGCTTCAGCAGCGGAGATGCCTGGGAACGGCTCCTGATCGCCGGGCTCACGCGGGAGTTCGGCCAGATCAGGCTCGACTTCTTGGCCCGCCATGGCGGCAAGGGACCGGGCGACGCCGTCACCGCCTGGCTCGAAACGCATCGGGCGCGCGTCGAGCAATTCCGCCAGACCGTCGGACGTGCGCGGTCTGCGGCGGCCCCGACGGCGGCGATGCTCGCCCAGATCGCCGCTCAAGCCCGCTCCCTGCTCATGCGCTGAATTGGCAAAGGATCGCTACGCCTAAGAAACATATGGGGAATTTCCCTCTGACTTGGTCTAGATCATTGTCAGTGGGGCCACCGGTGTCCTATCATGACCTCTGCAGGGGAATGGCGCCGTCGATCGGCCGACAGGGGGGAAGCCCCGCCAATCCGTTCTGCTTGCGGCTGGCGGGAGGCGGCGGCTAATGGTGATTTTCCCCTTGCTGGAGCGTGCGTTCGACCCGGTCGCCCCATGTCGACTCGTCGCCATGGCCGGTGCGGAATCGCGTCGACGGACGCCTCGGTGAACGATTTCAACTATTTCATGCTGGTTCCCGCAGCCATTGCGGTTCTGCTGTTCGTCCTGTTCGCCTTCATCCTGGCCAAGCGGACCCGCGGCCAGGGGTTGGAGGCTCCCGATCGACGACCGGTCGCGACAAGCCCATCAAGTCGCGAAGCCCCATCAGCTTCCGCTTCCATCGACACGCTCCCTTTTGCCCCATGGCGCCTTATCTCGCGGGCCGTCGCCAATCAGGATTCGGCAGGCGGACCGCTGTATCGGCTGCGACTGGAACCCGAGGGAGCTCTGCCCCAGTGGCAGGCCGGCGCCGTCGTCCACGTCTATTGCGGACCAGCGCAGGACGTTCTCGACGAGCGCGGCGTGCCGACGGCCCTTTCGGGCACCTATATGGCGGGATCGCTGCCGATCGAGGGCGGCCTGCATCTGGTGGTGCGCCTGGTCCCCGCGAGCGGTCCCAATCATGGCGCCCGGTCCCGCTGGCTGTGCCAGGAGGTCGAACCCGGCCAGCGCATCGCCCTGTTCGTGCAGGACGATCCCGACTTCCTTCCGCCGCCCGATCATGTGCCGTTGATCCTGGTGGGCAATTCGACCGGGCTGGCGGGGCTCCATGCCCATATCAAGGCGCGGCCGGCGGGTACGCGCAACTGGCTGATCTTCGGCGATCGCAACAGTGCCGATGACGAGGTCCTGGCCGCCGAGATCTCCGAATGGGTATCGACCGGGCATCTCGAGCGCTGCGACCTCGTCTTTCCAGGCGAAACCGGTGAGCAGCGCCTGGTCATCAACCAGATCCAAGATGCCCAGGCCCCGATCCTCGACTGGGTGCTGGCCGGCAGCGCTCTCTACGTCTGCGGCAGCCAGCGCATGGGACGCGATGTGCACATGGTGCTGTGCGACCTGCTCGGCACCGACGTCCTCGAGGCCATGGCCGAGGCCGGCCTCTATCGACGGTCGCTTCATTGACGCCGGAGCTTCGCGATTGTCAGCGGGCGACGCGCGAGATAGCCTCGGATCATCCCCGCGGACGAACCAGACAGGAGAACCTCCATGGCAAAGTCGTTATCGCTCCTCTCCCCTTTCGCCATCGCGCTGCTCACGGCCGCGTCGCCGGCGCAGGCGGCCCCCGGCGACGCGGCCGAGGGCGAAGATGTCATCAATCTCGTCTGCATCGGCCAGGGCGAGAAACTGGACAGTTCGCCCCAATCGACGCTGGAATGGGACAAGTACGACCATAAATACCGGGTCAAACAGGGTTACGAGATGTCGATGAAGGGCTTCGACAGCGCCGTAACGCTGCAGATCGGCGGCGATGACGGGCGGATACGGCTTCCGGAGAAGCTGATCCCGCCGCTTAATTCGGGCGGCGACCACCAGCATTGGTGGCAGCTCCGCGACGTCAGCGTCGGCAGCACCGAAATCCGCGCCAGCTACCGCCTCAACGGCCTGAACAGTCCCAAGCTTAGGATCGATCGGACCACCGGGGTCATCACGATCAAGGGCACGGGCCAGGAATTCACCGGTCGGTGCGACAAGGTCGATGCCGGAGCGCGGCGCTTCTGACGAGTGGGCGGTCCCGGGCGTCGGCCGTGATCAGGGGCTGAACACGAGAATCAGGAAGACCGAGAACAGTGAGAGGTGCACGGCCCCCTCGAGCATCGTTGTGCGCGCCCCGGAGAATGTGATGCCGTTCAGCACGAGCGTGGCCGCGAGCAGGATCATGTTGGCCGCCGAGAGGCCCAGAATGACCGGCTGGCCGGTGATGAGGCCGATCAGCAGAACGGCGGGGACGGTCAGGCCCAGCGTCGATGCCGCCGCACCGAGGCACAGGTTGATGGCACGGGTCAGCTGATTGGCGGCGACCGCGCGCAGCGCCGATATTCCCTCGGGCGTGAACACGATCATGGCGATGATGATGCCGCCCAGAGCGGTCGGCGCCGCCAACGCCTCGATCCCTGCGTCGAGCAGCTTGGCCAGGCTCTTGGAAAGGATGACGATCGGCAGGATATTCGCGAGCAGGAGCACCACATGCTGCCTGCGCGAGCCGGATCGTCCAGGATGCGGCAGCGGGCTGGCGTCCTCGACCTCCGGGCCATTGTCGTCGGGCTGGAAAAAGCCCCTGTGCCGTCCGGTCTGCAGCCAGAGAAAGATGCCGTAGAGCGCTATCGTCAATACCGAGAACAACACGGCCTGCGTCGCGGAGAGCGTTCCACCCGAGCTCGAAGTGGTGAAGTTGGGGAGAACCAGCGCAATCACCGCCAGCGGAATCGTGACGGCGAGATAGGCGCTTGCCCCCTGCAGGTTGAAGCTCTGCTGGTGATGGCGGAGGCCCCCGACCAGCAATCCCAACCCGACCACGCCGTTGAGGACGATCATCAGCACCGCGAACATCGTGTCGCGGCCCAGGGTCGGCACCGCCTGGGAGCCGAGCATGACCGCCGAAATCAGCGCGACCTCGATGATGACGATCGACAGGGTCAGGACAAGGGTGCCGAAGGGCTCCCCCAATATCTCGGCCAGTTCCTCGGCTTCATGAACGACGCCGAACGCCGACCAGAAGATGACGGCAAGCAGCCAGGCAAAGAGCAGGCCCGCGAACAGGGGAGACATTGCGGCAGGGATGATCGTCGGCGCGATCGCGACGACACCGACGGTCAGCCATGCGATCGGAAGGCGAAAGGTGGAATAGTGCATGCGGGTGGAGTAGCAGCCGAGGCCCGATTTGTCTCAAACCCCTCTGTAACATTTTGCGCCTGCGCCGATCCCGCGCCGCAATCCTGCCCGTTGCATGGATGATATTTGCGTTTTGCCGGCCGAAGGCCGCTCTTCATACAACAGCCTTGTAAGAAAACAGCAATGGGAGGAAATCCCATGCGCAAATCCCTCGCAACCGCCGCATGAGCCGATGATGGTTTCGCCAGATACGGGAATAGCACGTTGACGGCCTGCCGCTGCCGCCGCACCTTCGCGCACGAAAACACCACGATACCAAGGGCGGCAACCGTTGCTTCGACGCCGGCAACCCTAATATGCAAGGATTTCCATGACTCCTTCGGACTTCTCTCGCCGCACCGCCCTCCCCCTGCTACTGGTCGCGCTGGGGACCGCTCAGGCACAGGCCGCGCCTTTGCCGACCGCCCAGCAGAAGCAGATCCTGTCGTTCGCCGATGGCTACCAGCCATCGCTCGATACGGTCGCCAAGGCGATCTGGGATTATTCCGAAGTCGGCTATCATGAAACGCGCAGCTCGAAGCTGTTGCAGGACGAACTGACCAAGGCGGGTTTCGAGGTGAAAGCCGGGGTTGCCGGCATGCCGACCGCCTTCATCGCCAGCTACAAGCGCGGCCGTGGCCCCGTCATCGGTATCCTCGCCGAGTTCGACGCCTTGCCCGATATGGCGCAGACCATCGCCCCGGAGAAACAGGGCATCGCCGGCAAGGCGGCGGGCCATGCCTGCGGCCACAACCTGTTCGGGGCCGCCTCGGTCGCGGCCGCGATCAACACCGCCCAGTGGATGGCGAAGAACAACATCGCCGGCGAGGTCCGCCTCTACGGCACCCCGGCCGAGGAAGGCGGCGGCGGCAAGGTCTATTTCGCGCGGGACGGTTTCTTCCAGGACGTCGATGCCGTGGTCAACTGGCACCCCGGCAACAGCAACAGCGCCGCCCAGTCCCGCTGGCTGGCCACCATCAACGTCAATTTCGAGTTCCGCGGCGCCTCCGCCCATGCCGCGGGCGCTCCCCAGGCCGGCCGCTCGGCACTCGACGCGGTCGAGGCGATGAACGCGATGGTCAACATGATGCGCGAACATGTGCCGCAGGAAACGCGCATTCACTACGCCATCACCGACACGCCCAAGGCCCCCAATATCGTGCCGGCTTACGCCAAGGTCTTCTATGTGATCCGTCACCCCGACGAGGCCGAGGACAAGGCGATCTTCGACCGCGTCGTCAAGGCGGCCGAGGGCGCCGCGCTGGGCACCGGGACGACCATGTCCTATTCGCTGGTCGGCAGTTTCAAGAACATGCTGATCAACGACACGCTGGGGCAGGTCATGGACCGCAATCTGCGCACGGTCGGCGGCGTCAAGCTCACCGCGGCCGAGAAGCAATGGGCCGGGGAGGTGCAGACCCGACTGCCCGCCGGCACGAAGAAGCCGCTCACCGAGTTCGAGACGATCAGGCCCTATACGACGAACGAGCTCGTCTCGGCGTCCAGCGACGTCGGCGACGTCAGCTATGTCGCGCCGACGGTCGGCCTGTCCACCGCCACCTTCGTGCCGGGCACGCCCGGCCACAGCTGGCAGGTCGTCGCCGCCTCGGGCCATCCGGTCGGCATGAAGGGCGCCGGCGTCGCCGCCCGCACGATGGCGCTGACCGCCGCCGAACTGATGACCAGCCCGGATGTGCTGAAGAAGGCCAAGGCAGAATGGACCGAGCGACGCGGGCCCGACTATAAATATGAAACGCTAATGAAGGACGGCAAGCCGCCGCTCAACTACTGGTCTGAGTGACCATTGCAGCGCAGGGGGCGCTCGTCGGGTTCCCCCTGCCGACGGTCAAGCTTGCGGGGCGCGATACCAACGGGCGTCAATCGTCGCGCTGGTGTCGCCGCCGTTCCTTTTCTGCGCGCTTGCGCTCCTTGGCATCCCGCTCCTCCTGCTTGCGCATCTCGCGCCCGCGGTTGCGGTCGGCCTCGTCCTGGCTGGTCGTCGCCCAGTCGACGCCCTTGCCGACCACCTTGAACGGCGCGGTCACGACGGTCTTTGCGGTGCTGACGCAGCCTGCCAGCATCAGCGCGGCGAGGAGCGTCGTAACCGGCAGGATGATCGGAGGGGCTTTCATTGGACCGTCCTAACGTAGCGAAGATGAACGTCGCCGGACGCAGCCGTCCGGACGCGAAGATAACCTAGAGGTCGGTCAGCGTCGCGACCAGCGCCCGCACCTTCTTCTGTCGCCATTGCGGGGTCGGCGCAACCAGCCAGTAGGCCTTGGGCGACGGAACCGGCTCGCCCTGCGCACGCACCCGACCCTCGACGATGTCGCGCTCGGCGAGCAGCGCCGGGACATGTGCGGTGCCGAAGCCCGAGGCGGCGGCGTCGATCGCCAGACCGGCGTCGGCCACCATCAATCCCGCATCCTTGTCGGCGGTGGGGGCGCCCGGCCAGCCGATCGGCGCGCCATCGGCCAGCCCCACGGTGACCATCGCGCCATCGGCGAGCCTGACCCCCTCATGCTCGCCCGGTCCCTCCGCATAGCAGATGGCAAGGTCGAGATTGGCCTGGGTGAAGTCGAGCCCTTCGTCCGACGACAGCAGGACGAAGCGCAGTTCGGGATCGGTGCGGCCGAAATCGGCGAGGCGCGGCGCCAGCCACTTGGCGGTGAAGTCGCGCGGTGCGGCCATGGTCAGCGTCTTGGACGACTGCCCCGCCTGCATCGCGCGGACGGCCTCCTCGAACTGGAGGAAACCGGCGCGCAGCGCGTCGAGACCCGCCTCGCCCTCGGGCGTCAGTTCGAGGCCCTTGGCGGTGCGGCGGAACAGCACGACGCCCAGCGTGTCCTCGAGCGCGCGGATCTGCTGGCCGACGGCGGCGGGCGTCACCGCCAGTTCGTCGGCGGCCCGGGTGAAAGACAGATGCCGCGCGGCGGCATCGAGCACGCGCAGGCCATTGAGCGGCAGATGGGTTCTTTTCACGCCCCCAAGCCTCCCTACAGAGCCACCGCGGGCCCGATCAGCGGGAAGCGCGGAATCTCCGCCTCGAAGGTCGATCCGTCCTCCGACACCATATGATAGCTGCCTTGCATCGAGCCGGTCGGGGTCTGCAGCGGGCATCCCGACACATAGTCATAGGCCTGGCCCGGTTCGATGACGGGCTGTTCGCCGACCACGCCTTCGCCGCGCACGTCGTGCTTCACGCCGCGGCCATCGGTGATCAGCCAGTGGCGGGTGAGCAACTGGACCGCCTGCTTGCCCTGATTTTCGATGCGGATGTGGTAAGACCAGAACCAGCGGCCCCGCGCCGGTTCGGACTGTTCGGGCATGAAGGACACCGCGACCCGCACGACCACGCTGCGCGTCTGCGCGAGATGCGGGAAGAGCGCCTTCATGATCATAGGCCGACCGCCCTCAATGCCCTGTCGAGATCGTCGATCACGTCGAGCGGGTCTTCCAGTCCGACATTGAGGCGCAGCATGCCTTCCTCGACTCCCATTTCGATCCGCACCTCGGCCGACAGCCCGGCATGGGTCGTCGACGCAGGATGCGTCATCAGGGAGCGAGAGTCGCCGATATTGTTCGAAATGTCGACCAGTTCGAGCGCATCGAGCAGACCATGGGCCTGTTCGCGGCCGCCATCGAGATAGAGCGACAGGATCGTGCCGCCGGCCGACATCTGCTTCATCGCCAGATCATGCTGAGGATGGCTCTTCAACGCCGGGTAGAGGATGCGCGGCACGCGCGCTTCGAGGAACGTCGCGACCTGCAGCGCATTCTCGCTCTGCCGGTTGATCCGCAGGTCGAGCGTCTCCAGCCCCTTGAGTACCACCCACGCGTTGAACGCCGACAGGGTCGGCCCGGTGTTGCGCGTGAAGGCGAGGAGCGTGTTGTTGATGAACGCATCGGTGCCGCACACCGCGCCGGCGAGCACGCGGCCCTGCCCGTCCATCATCTTGGTCGCCGAATAGGCGACGATATCGGCGCCGTAATCGAGCGGGCGCTGCAACAGCGGGGTCGCAAAGGCATTGTCTACGACGGTCAGCAGCCCGGCATCCTTGGCGATGCGGCAGACCGCTTCGAGATCGACGATATCGAGCGTCGGGTTGGCCGGCGTTTCGAAGAAGAACAATTTGGTGTTGGGTCGGATCGCCGCCTTCCACGCGTCGTTGTCGCGGCCGTCGACGATCGTCGTCTCGATCCCGAAGCGCGGCATCAGCGAGTCGGTCAGCCAGCGGCACGACCCGAAAGCGGCCCGTCCCGCGACGACGTGATCGCCCGCGGACAGCTGACAGAGGAGTGCGGCGGTCATCGCCGCCATGCCCGACGCCATGCAGCGCGCCGCCTCGGCGCCCTCCATCAGGGCGATGCGTTCCTCGAGCATCTCGACCGTAGGATTCTGCAGGCGCGAATAGGTCATCCCCTTCTGCTCGCCCGCGAAGCGCGCCGCGGCATCGCCTGCGCAGTCATAGGCATAGCCCGAGGTGAGGAAAAGCGCCTCGCTGGTCTCGCCGAAATGCGAGCGGGCGGTGCCCCCCCGGATCGCCTGGGTCGCAGGCCTCCAGCGGGTCGTGATCGAACGGTCCTGGCCAGTCAGTTTCTTCATCGCGCGCCCGCTTTGCCGCCCCAGCCGAGTCCCGTCAATGGAGCCGAGAATGGGATCGCCCAAAGGG
>Ga0209231_1000920_pt1 | contig 13107 bp, 13 predicted proteins | sample Deesub45470m_DNA_FD_188086 | JGI IMG/M metagenome (GOLD analysis project Ga0209231, IMG submission 188086) | Deep subsurface microbial communities from North Pacific Ocean - 450_OLKR46/470m Metagenome (SPAdes) (version 2) | ecosystem: Environmental > Terrestrial > Deep subsurface > Unclassified ... | reverse complement strand
GCCACGTCGCTCGCATCGAAATCGAACCGGAGGAAACCGACGCGCAAGCGATCGCGGGTCAGGTCGCTGCCGGCGAACTTCACCGTCTGGTTGATGAAATCCATGCCGCCGGCGCCGACCAGGCTGAAGCCCTGCGTCCGCACCAGAGGATAGCGCACCTCGCCGGTCGCAAACAGGGTCCGCGCGGTCAGGAGCCCCGCAAAACCGGGCACGAAGACGTCGGGCTTCGACCAGGCATAGGTGAAGTTGCCGCCGACGGTCAGGCCTTCGCCGCCAAGCCTGGTCTCATAGCCGAGCTGGACGACGCGTTGCTCCTTGAAGTCGGCGGTCGACGACACCGACGCCGTCAGCCGGTCGGCCCCGAGCACGCCATAGGCCGCCGCCTGCAAGGCACCGGTCCAGCGGCCCGCACTGCGCGCGGAGAAATTCTGGAGGCTGTAATTCGCTTCGAACGGCGTGTGGACGACGCTGACCTCACCGATCAGCTCGCCCGGCGCGGTGCCCGCGGGCTTGAGCGCGAGGCGGACGTCATAGCCCGGCATGTCGCGCGCGAGCAACAGATAGCGCTCGGCGACAAAGCGGTTGAACACCTTCTCCTCGGTCAGGTGCGACAGATAGGACGCCAGCACCTTTTCGGCATTGCCGGCATCGCCGCGCACGCGCACCTGCACGACCTTGGCGAACAGGACTTCGAAGCGGACGACGCCGTCCGTGATCTTCTGCACCGGCACCAGCACCGCGGCGAGATAGCCCTTGCGCCGCAGCATCGTCGCCGCCGCATCGCGGATCGTGCAGATCGTGCTGATCGGCTTGTCCGCGCCGAGCAGCGATGCGTAGGATTCGCGCAACTCCGCGGGGCTGACACCCTCGAGATTGGAAAATTGCGCCTCGGTGATGTTGACCTTCAGGTCGGCATAGGCCGGCGAGTCGAGGGCGCAAGGCGCGCGTTCGATATCGCCGTCGATGGTGAGACGCGATTGCGCAGGCGCCTGCTGACGCGTGGTGTTCTGCAATTCGTCGCGACCGGGCGCGATTTGCTGCCCCGTCGTCGGCGCCACGATCTGGGCCGACGCGAATTGCGATGACGTTGCGACAAGCAGGGCCGTTGCTACGGCCGTCGAGAAGAGCGAGCTACGCAAAAAATGCCCCCTGAATACCCCTTGGGCGATCCCCACCGCCAGCGCGTCCTAATATCCGCCTTGTGGCACGATGTCATTGCCTATTGCATGCCGCAGTGCGTCAACAACTTGGCCTTCCCTAGCGCAAACGCTGCGCGCCGACCCAGACCGACGTGAATTAGGGCGCGATTCCGCGCTTTACCACGCACTAGCGCACCCTGGTGGTCTTCGTCCGCGCTGTTGCCCGCTTGCAACGCCCGCTTGCGGAATGCGGGGCACTTGCCTAGAGGCCGCGGCGCGACAGGTTCCCGGCAACGGGATAAAAGGGAATTCGGAAGCGGGCGTGCCCGCCAGCCGAAGCTGCCCCCGCAACTGTGATCGGTGAGCGATCGTCCATCTGTGTCACTGAATGCCCCGGCATTCGGGAAGGCCGGGCGAACGCGACGACCCGAGAGCCAGGAGACCTGCCCGTCGCGGTCGTTCCATCATGCGGGCGGGGTGCACCACATGATCGAGGAGAAGTCCTCGCGTGACGGCGTCGAACGGGGTCGCGCGCGGACATTTCGTCCGAAATTCCACCGCACGGGATCCCGATGGATTGATCCATGGGAGTACATCAATGCGGACATTCACCACATCGCTGATCGCGGCGCTCGCGATTCTGCCGGGCGCCGCCCGCGCCGAAGACGCGGATAGCGACGCCGACAGCATCGTCGTCACCGCCACCCGCACCGAGGCCCGATTGTCCGAGGTCGGCAAGTCGATCACCGTGATCGACGCGACGACCCTCGAACAGCGGCAGACCGTGCCGCTGGCCGACCTGCTGCGCACGCTGACCGGCGTGACGATCCAGCGCAACGGCGGGCTCGGCACGGTCACCAGCGTCTTCGTCCGCGGCGCGCAGGCCGACCAGACGGTCGCGCTGATCGACGGCGTCAAGCTCAACGATCCGTCGGCGCCGGGCGGCGGCTTCAACTTCGCCGATCTCATCACCGACAATCTCGACCGGGTCGAGGTGTTGCGCGGGCCGCAATCGGTGCTGTGGGGCAGCCAGGCGATCGGCGGCGTGATCAACGTCATCACCCGCGCGCCGACCGAAACACCCGAACTGCGCGCGCGGGGAGAATATGGCACCTATGGCACCGGCCGCCTGTCGGGCGCGGTCAGCGGCAAGGTCGGGCCGACGGGAATCAGCGCGGGTGCGGGGTATCTGACCACCGACGGCATCTCGGTCGCCGATGGCGCCGTCGAGAAGGACGGCTATCATCTGTTCGGCGCGCATCTGAAGACGACCACCGAGATCAGCGAGCAGGTTTCGCTCGACCTCCGTGGCTTCTACACCAAGAGCAAGGTCGATCTCGACGGCTTCGCGCCGCCCAGCTTCACATTGGGCGACACCGACGAATATCAGCGCCAGCAGCAGATCGTCGGCTATGCCGGGCTCAACGCCGGGCTGTTCGATGGCCGCCTGAAGAACCGGTTTGCCGTTTCCTTCACCCGGATCAAGCGCGACACCTACGATCCGGCCGCCGTCGCACCGAACAATTTCTCCGGACGCGGCCGCAACCTTCGCTTCGAATATCAGGGCACGGCCGATCTCACGCTCGTCCAGGCGACCTTCGGCGCCGAGCACCAGGCGGAAAAGCTGCGCACGATCGACAACTTCACCGGGACGCCGTTCGCCGCCCGCGCCAAGGCCAATATCGACAGCCTCTACCTCGACATCCACGCCAAGCCGATCGAAGGGCTGAACGTCGGCGCGGGCATCCGCTATGACGATCACAATCAGTTCGGCGACGCGACGACCCTGAGCGCCGATCTCGCCTACACCCCGAACGCGGGCTCGACGATCATCCGCGCCAGCTATGGCGAAGGCTTCAAGGCGCCGTCGCTCTATCAGCTCTATGGGGATTTCGGCTTTGACGATCTCCGGGCCGAAAAGGCCAAGGGGTGGGATGCGGGCATTACCCAGACGCTGATCGGCGACACGTTGGAAGTGCGCGCGACCTGGTTCCAGCGCAGCGTCACCGACCAGATCGACTTCGATCTCAGCAGCTTCACCTACGCCAATATCGCCCGCGCGCGGGCGCGGGGCGCCGAGGTCGAGCTGCGGATCTCACCGACCCGCGACCTGCTGTTCACCGCCAACTATACCTACACCAAGTCGGTGAACCGCGAGCGGATCGACCTCAACTTCGGCAATGATCTCGCGCGCCGCCCCCGCCAGTCGGTCAACGTGTCGGGCGACTATCGCTGGCCGTTCGGCCTCGGCACCGGCGCGACGATCACCCATGTTTCCGGCAGCTTCGACGATGCCGGCAACTTCATGCGGCTCGGCGGCTATGTGCTGGTCGATCTGCGCGCGGCACTGCCGATCACCGATTCGATCGAGCTCTATGGCCGGATCGAAAATCTGTTCGGCGAACGCTATCAGACGGCCGCGGACTTCGGCCAGCTCGGCCGTGCGGCAACCGCCGGAGTGCGGTTGCGCTACTGATCGATCGAAAAGAGCGGGGCCGGTCGTCGTCCGCGACGCCGGCCCCGCCAGACGCGAGCATGGCCGTCCATGGCGCATCGCAGGACGGGTTGGGGGACATGTCCGCCATGCGGCCGGCCATTCGCAACGACCGGGTGATAGCGAGTGGCCGGTGATCGGCCCATATCGTGGAACTACGCTACGGAATGGAACGGGGGCGGTGCGCGATCCGACCGCATCGGATCGGCCTTCGCGACCGTGACTGCGGCTCATAGTGGAACCGACCCTATACGCCGAGATCGGCGTCGGGCCAGCCGGCGATCGCGGCGATCCGGATCGCAACCAGGATAGATTGCGCATCGATCGCCGCCAGCGCGCGCGCGCGCACAATCTGCACCCGACGAGAGTCGCGGCCAAGCACGGCAGCGATCTCCTGGGTGGTCAGCCCCCTGACCAGCAGGGTCAGCACCTCGACCTCGTCGGGGGTCAATCGCGCGATCCGCTCTTTCGCCCCGGCCACCAGCGCAGGAGGCTCGACGCCGTGTTCGAGCAGATGGAAACCCCGGTCGATCGCGTCGAGCAGCGCCCGGGTTTCATAGGGCTTCGGAAGGAATTCGATCGCCCCGGCGCTGAAGGCCGCGATCGCGGCGGCGAGATCGCTGAAGCCGGTGACGACGATCGTCCGGAAACGGTCCATCCGCGCGGCCAGCGCGTGGATCACCGCGAACCCATCGGCACCATCACGCTGCAGATCGAGGATGACGCATCCCGGCTCGACGGCGTCGATCTGCGCCAGAAAGGATCCGCCGCCGGCATATTCGCGGCATTCGAACAGGCCATGCGCCTGAACAAGGCTGATCGTCGATGCGCGCACAACGGCTTCGTCGTCGACAATATAGATTCGTCGTGCCGTCATACCGTGACAGCGGCCTCGCCCAACATGTGACCCTGCCCTGAAAGCGTCGTGTTTATAGGCACTTATCGAATGTCAGCCACTAATCAACAAGAAACCTGCATAAAATCGTTCCGGCAAGGAAATTTTATGGTTTTCCTGTAAAATAGGGCTTCACCCTTCCTGAACTTACAGGCTTGATAATGCCTTCCCTGAAGATTTCCCTTCCACGGCGAGCGATATTTATTACAAAGGTCAGATAGAACAAAACCTTATATAAATAGATATACTTCTTAAAATTAGACCTAGAAATTTATAGCAACCTTCAGATAATATTATAGTATCTAATTAAATTAACCAATTTATGGTATTATCTTACCATTGTGGTATATTTTATATTGTTTATTTACCTCAGTATCTTACGCCATTCATCTCGATCATATCAGGTGGCGTTAAATAATAAGATACACTTACATTATCGCCGGCGACCATGCCGTTCTACATGGAACAAATAAAAATTGACGCCGACTGGCGGCATCACCCCGAGACTTGTCCCCAGGGTTATTACTTAGTGCATTACCGTTACGGCAACTGTCATATTTTAGGATATCTGTATTTTTCGAGCCGGAAATAGCCGTGGCAACGCGGTGTTAACGGCTTGCGCCTATCCAGAGCCGGTGGGGCACGATGCCCTCGACCACAGGAATGACAGGCGTGCCCAAGACGATCCTCACCGTGGATGATTCCCCTTTCATCCGCAAACTGCTCCGCGTGACCCTGTCCCGACAGGGCTTCGACGTGGCCGAGGCCGAGGACGGCGTCGCCGCGCTCGAATGGCTCGATGCCCATGACCAGCCCGACGTGATGATCACCGATATCAACATGCCGCGCATGGACGGCTTCGGCCTGGTCGAGGCCATCCGCGCGCAGGGCCGCCACGACGCCATGCCGATCCTGGTCCTGTCGACCGAAAGTTCCGACGACAAGCAGGGGCGCGGCAAGGCCGCGGGGATCGACGGCTGGCTCGTCAAACCCTTCAATCCCACCCAGCTCGCCAGCGCCATCGAGCGCGTCTCGCCGTGAGGAAAACACCGGCATGACCCCCGTTCGTAGCAAGGCCCGGGTTCTGGTCGTCGACGATTCGCTGATGATGCGCGCCTTCTTCGGGTCGATCTTCGACCGCGTGCCCGGCATCGAGGTCGTCGGAACCGCCTCCAGCGCCGACGAGGCGCGGCGCATGATGATTCAGCACCGGCCCAATGTGATGACCCTCGACGTCGAGATGCCGGGAATGAACGGGCTCGAATTCCTCGAAGAGGTGATGCGCGACCGGCCGCTGCCGGTGATCATGCTGTCCTCGCTCACCCAGAAGGGCGCCGAGACCTCCTTCCAGGCGCTCGAGCGGGGCGCAGTCGACTGTTTTCCCAAGCCGACCTCGGGCAATCGTGAAGAATTCGCCCGGCGCCTGAGCACGCTCGTCATCGCCGCCGCCAACGGCGCCGTGCGGTTCGGCCGCTATGCCAAGGATGCGCCGGCGCGCGCTCCGGCGTCGCATCATCATGCCCATCCCGGTTTCGACTGGAACGGCAAGTTCACGGTGATGAGCGCATCGACCGGCGGTGTCGATGCGCTGCTCCAGCTGCTGCCGGGATTGCCGGTCGATTGCCCGCCGGTGGTCATCTCGCTGCAGATCGAACCCGATTTCGTCGCGCCGCTGATGCAGCGGCTCAAGTCGCGCTGCCCCGCCAAAGTGGTCCTCGCCGAGGACGGCCGGCCGCTCAGGCGCGGCGAGATCCAGATCGCCTGCGACCCCGCCACCCATGCGGTGATCGACCGCTGGCCCGATCCCTCGGTCAAGCTGCTGCGGTCGGACCCGGTCAACAGCGCGCGGCCGTCGGCCAGCCTGTTGTTCGCGACCGCCGCCAAGACCGCCGGCACCAATGCGGTCGGCGCGATCCTCACCGGGATCGGCAGCGACGGCGTCGCCGGCATGAAAGCGCTGCGCGCCAGCGGCGCGCTGACCATCTCTCAGGATTCGCTGACCTGCCTGGTCGACCAGGCGCCCGCCGCCGCCCGTGCCGCGAACATAATCGACCTCGACCTGCCCATAGAAGCGATCGCCCCGGCGATTCTGGACGCCTGCCGCCGCGCGGCGGACGCCGCCGCCTGACGCCCGCGCCATGGCACCGATCGACCGCTCCAACCTGCTGGCGATGCTCGCCGAAGAACTGGACGCGGCGCGTGCCCAGATCGAGGCGCTCGGCCTTGTCCTGATCGACGATTCCGACGTCGCCGCCCGCCACGTCACCGAACTTCAGGCGCTCGACCATGTCGGCCAGCGCTGTGCCTCGGTCGCCGCCATTCTCAGGTCCGACGATCTCCACGCCGCCAGTCTCGGCGCCTGTCTCGAAAGCATAACCGCGCGGCTCGAAGACCGTCGACCGGAGCGAATCGACGCGGCCGTCGCGCGCTCACCCCGCGGCTGAAAACAGCGCGATCAGCTCTGGCGCGATCCTGTCGATGTCGTGGCGCGCGACGATGCGCCGGCGTCCCTCGAGTCCCATCTGCCCCAGCTGCGATTTGCCGGCGTCCATGGCGGCGCGGATCGCTGCCGCGAGCGCATCGCCGTCGCCCGCTTCGATCAGCCAGCCGCATGTCTCGTCGACCAGCTCGGGGATGCCCGCGATCCGCGTGGTGATCACCGGCCGGCCCAGCGCGAACGCTTCCATGATCACGATCGGCAGACCCTCCGCGTGGCTCGGCAGCAGCAGCGCCCGGGTCTCGCCGATGCGGCGCCGCACTTCGGCATTGCTCCGCCAGCCGAGCAGCTTGATCCGCCCGCCCGTCCCGGTCGCCATGATCTCGCGCTCGACCGCGGCCCGACTCTCGCCGTCACCCACGAGCACCACCGAAAGGCCGGGATGGTCGCCCGCCACCGCGGCGATCGCCGCCGGTATCTCGACCTGCGCCTTCTGCGGACAGAGACGGCCGACCGACAGCAGCCGCCCGCTCATCGACGGCGGCGGCGGCGTGGCAGGGTAGCCGCGCAGGTCGAGGCCGCAGGGGATCACCCGGATCCGGTCCCACAGAATGTCGGGCATATGCGCGCGCAGCCGATCCCGGCAATAATCGGAGATGGCGACGACATGCTCGGCATGGAGCGCCTTTTCGGTCAGGCTGTTCTCGGCGAACTGCTCCAGTTCGTCGGGACCATGGACCGTGAAGCTGTAGCGCGGCCCGCCCAACAGCCGGCACAGCATCGCCACCGCCGCCGCATTGGTCGAGAAATGCGCATGGACATGGGTGATGCCCAGCCGGTCGCAGCGCGCCTTCAGCCGGATCGCCTGCGCGAGATAGGCGGTGTGGCGGACCACGCCCCCGCCTGCGGCACGGCGCAAGCCCGCCGTCATCTCGAGCGCCTCGCGGAAACGGCGCGGATGGCGGAGGGCATAGGCGACCAGGCCCCGCAGCAGCCCCGCACCATTGCCCGTCAGCAGATATTCGGTCCGTCCCCGCTCCGACATGTCCTGCGGATCGACCAGCCGTTCCGACCAGTGGCGCACCGCGAAGCGCTTGACCGGCACCCCGGCCCGCTCGATCGCCGTGATCTCGCGCCGGATGAAGGTCGTGCTGGTCATCGGATAGCTGTTGAGGAGATAGGCGAGCTTCATGCGCGGCGCGCCTTATCGATCAGTCCGACGACCTCGATCATGCGGGCATGGCTGACCACCGGACTTTCGATCGCGCCGCCGCGATACAGCGCGGTGAAATGCGCGATCTCATGGGCATAGGCGCTGGCGCCCAGCGGATGCCAGCGCGCCGATCCCCGGCTGCCGAGATCGGCGCAGCGCCGCACCAGCGGATTCTGTCGCGCCCGGCGCCACAGCGGCGATGGCCCCGCGCCACCCGGTCCACCGAAGCACAGCCGCTGCGCCGTCAGCAAGGGCGGCTGGACCTCGACCCACCCGGCATCGCCGACGACGCGAAAACTGTTGTCGAGCCGTTCGACGAGAGAGACGGCGAGATCCGAGCGGCCACCAGCGTCGTGATCGAGCGCAAAGCGCGCGGCGACGTCGGTGCCATAGGCATCGCGATCGACGCTGCACGTCATCGCGCGGACCGGTCCGAGCGCGATCAGCGCGAGCATCAGCGGATAGACCGCGCGGTCGGCGAGCACCCCGCCATCGGCCTCGAACAACCGGGGATGGTCCGCCCGCGCCACCGGATAGCCGAAGCTGGCCTCGACATGCGCCAGCGCACCGAGCCGGCCCGACTGCGCGGCGTGCAGCGCCGCCGCGACGGCGGGAAGGAAAGGGGTGGCCACCGCCTCCATATAGAGCAACCCGGTTCGTTGCGACACCGCAATAACTTCGGCGGCCTCTGCGGGGGTCATCACCCAGGGCTTCTCGCACAGCACCGCCTTGCCGGCGGCCAGGGCGTCGAGCGACCGGGCGGCATGGTCGCGGTTGCGGCCGGCGATATAGACGGCTTCGGCGTCCGCCGCGCCGACATCGCCGATCAGGCCGCGCATCGTCGCCGCCATCCGGCCCCGGCCGATCACGGCGAAGCGCAGCGGCGCGGTCATTCCCCCCAGTCCATTGGCGCGATCGGCGCGAAGCTGGTGCGCGGGCGATGGTCGCCGCCGGCCTGCATCGCCAGCGCGACCTCGGTCAGGTGCAGCGCGAAGTCGCCGGCCAGGCGCGGGCCCCGTCCGGCGGCGATCGCCAGCGCCATCTCCGCCACCCCGAGCGCGAAGTTCATCGACGCGGCGCCGCGCCGGCCGACCATCGGGTGCCATGCGCCCGCCGCGCGGACGGCGAAGGCGAAGGGGCTGTTGACCAGCCGACGCCGGACGACATGGCGCCGCCGGACGCGGACCCGCGCGCCATTCGCCCAGGCCTCGTCGATCTCGAGCACGCCGCTGTCGCCGAACACCCTCAGCCGGTGATCGTGGCGGGCGACGATCGAGCAGGTCAGCCGCGCGACCATCGCATCGAAGTGGAGGGTCGCCGATGCGTAATCGGGGGTGTCGTGATCCGCGCCGGTCTGGTCCGGACCGAGCAGGCGCGCCGATCCGCCGACGACGCGACGCACCGGGCCGAACATCGCCATCAGCCACGACAGATAATAGCCGGCATGTTCGAGCGTACAGCCGGTGCGGAACTCGTCTGCCGCGGGCCAGGGCGCGCCACTGGCCGATCGCCAGCGGCCATGCGGCGCGGCGGGCAGGAAATCGTCGTCGAGCTCGGCATAGACGAGGCGCGGCGTGCCGATCCGGCCATCGCGGATCGCCGCCCAGGCGGTCTGGGCGGCGCGCCCGAGCAGGCTGCACGGCGCCGAGGCGAGGTGGAGCCCCCTCGCGACCGCCAGCGCGACAAGCGCCTCGGCCTCGTCGAGATCGAGCGCGAGCGGCTTCTCGCTCCAGACATGATGCCCCGCGTCGAGCGCCGCGCGGGTCACCGCCGCATGGGCCTGCGGATTGGTGAGGTTCAGAACGATGTCGGGCCCGCGCGCGATGAGGTCGTCGAAGCCGATCGCCGCGTCGATCGACCAGTGCCGGGCGAAGGCGGCGAGCCGTCCGGGATCGACGTCCCAGGCACCGACGACTTCGAGTCCGGGAAAGCTGCGCAGCGACGGCATGTAGAGATCGGCGACGTAGCCCGTCCCGACGATCGCGATTCGGCTCCTCGGCCGATGGTCCCCCGCTGCCATGGCGCAAGCCTAGGGGGGCAACCGGTCGATCGCAATGCTCAGCGGCCGGCAGCCGATTGTCGGCCATATATCAATGCCATGGTGGGACGTGATCGTTCCGCGCCCGATCATGACAGCCTGTGTCACAACGATTTCATCGGTTGCACGCACTTTATTCACTGTGTCGGATTTTACACAGTCGAGGATTGGCGATATGGTCGTCCCCATGGAATCGGATCGCATAGAGAAGCTCACCGAGGCGCAGCGCATCTGCCTGCGCATGGTGCTCATGCATCTTTCGTCCAAGGATATCGCCCGCGAGCTGGGGATTTCTCCCCACACCGTCGACCAGCGGCTGCGCATGGCGATCCAGACGCTGGGCGTCGCGAACCGCTTCGAAGCCGCGCGGATCCTCGCCAAATACGAGACCCCGAACGCATATCAATCAGCCGTATATCAATCGTCGCATGTTGCTCCTGCCCCCGTCCATGCCACTGTCGGGTTGTCCGATATCCATGGGGTTCGGCAGGAAGACAGCGGCTTTCACGGCAATGCGGTACGTGAGGAACAGATAGCGTTCCGAACCCCCGCCTTTGCCACCGGCGGCTTCATCAACCTGCCCATCCCCACCCCGGGGAGGGAGCGTAATGACCTAAACATCTTGCAGCGGCTGGGCTGGATCTTTTCGATCGCAATTGCCTCGGCCCTCGCATTTGGCGGGCTTCTTGCCGGCCTCGATGCGCTCAAGCGTCTGTTTCAGGCCTAACGCACCTTCTCACGACCGTCATTCCGAACAGGGACGCGCAGCCTCGGACAGGCTGCGCGAAGGGAGCAGCACATGTTCAATCGCCAGACCATTCTCAAGCGCCGCGAAGTTGCCCAGGGTGTTGCCGACCGGCTGATGGCCGCGGAACATGCGATCGACTTCGCCATTGCGAAGACCGCAGAACTCACGGGCTTCATTCCGTCCGCCCGCGCCGAGGCCGACCTGGCCTGCGAAGTCGCGCAGGAAGCGCTCGAATATGCCGCGGAAAGCTTCTCGACCCTGGTCAAGGCGCGTGCCCAGATCATCGCCAGCCACCGCGAGCTCGCCGCCACCAAGGATGAAATCGGCCTGAAGACCTACGGTCTCGGCGGCCTGGTCGGCAAGCCTTTCAACTCGGAAGTCCGCCACCTCACCGAGGTCGCCGCCGCCTGAGGCCCGCTCCGCTGGGACGGGGCGCAGTGACCGAGCTTGACCGGGGAATGTCGTTATGATTCGGTCTTCGCATGTTGCTCGCCCTGCTCTTCCAGCTTTTCTACCTGATCGTGCTTGTCGCCGTCGCCTCCTATGCGGGATGGCGCGGCGGCTGGCCCGAACGGGTCGGAGCGGCGATCATGGTCGTCGGATCGATCCTCACCGTCGTGGCCGCCAACTCCTTCTATCCGGGGTGGCGGTCAGCCGAGGCGGGGATCATCATCGTCGATCTGCTCGTCCTCGCGGCCTTCGGCAATCTTGCCCTCTCCAGTGATCGATATTGGCCGATATGGGTAACATCCTTCCATTTGATCGCGGTGACCATTCATCTGGCCAGCCTCGCCGATCGCTCGGTAGCGGCTTTGGCCTACGCGAACGCACAGGAATTCTGGGCCTATCCCATGCTGGTGGGCATAGCGGTCGGGACGTGGAACTTCCGGCGGAGGTCGGCCTCGCCCCCCAGGGCGAATGTCGCGAGATATTAGAAGGGCTGCTGCAGCCGCTCGGCGTCGTCCACACCGGCGCGATCATCGACGAGCTGCTTGACGAGTTCGGCAGCCTGCCCGCGATCCTCGCCGCCGATCCGGCGCTGCTGCACGACTGCCTGCCCGAAGACGGCCAGGTCGTCGATTTCCTGGTCGCGATGCGGGTGGCGATGCTCCATTCGCTGCGCACCCAGCTCGGCCAGACGCCGATCCTGTCGACCTCCGAGGCGCTGACCGATTATCTGTTCGCGGCGATGGCCTACAACACGATCGAGCATCTGCGGGTGCTGTTCCTCAATTCGACCAACCGGCTGCTGCGCGACGAAGTCATGGCGCGCGGCACCGTCAACCAGGCGCCGCTCTATCCGCGCGAGATATTGAAGCGCGCCCTGGAAGTCGGCGCGACGGCGATCATCGTCGTCCACAACCATCCGTCGGGGGATCCCACCCCCTGCCAGGCCGACGTCAAGGCAACGGCGCATCTCGTCGCCGCCGCCCGGACGCTCGACATCGCGGTGCACGATCACCTGATCGTGGCGCGCACCGGCTGGCGCAGCCTGCGGGCCGAAGGGTTGATCTAGGGAATGTCCGGGCGGTCGGAGAAGAAGAGTAGTAGCGTGATGGAGACCAGTATGATCCGGGACTTCGCAAGAAGGGTGATCGACGATTTCGGCGATCAGACCGACAGCTATGTCGCCAGCCGCATCGGCGTGCTGGTCCGGGACGGCGACAATTATGGCGTCGGCCTGTGGAAGGCGGTCGCCACCGAGATCGAGCGCATCCGCGTCCCCGAGGCGCACGTCCCGCGCAGCCGCCACTAAGGGCAGACGCGCGACACGAAGAGCTTTCGGCGAAAGCCGGACAAGGTACCCGGCCGGCTGTCCTCCCCCCGATCCAGCCGGCCGGGGACACAGGGAGGACTTCCAGCCCCCACAGGGCGGCGGACCGGCAAGGGGCTTGCGGTCCGTCGCCCGAACGGGGGCTTTATCACATTCTGATACAGGCGATTCCGGGCATATCAGCCATTGATATGTCCCCGGAAAACGGGCGTTGGCGGGTCTAGCCCTCGTCGCCCATCCGGAGCGCGGCGATGAAGGCCTCCTGCGGAATATTGACGTTGCCATATTCGCGCATGCGCTTCTTGCCCTCCTTCTGCTTGTCGAGGAGCTTGCGCTTGCGGCTGGCGTCGCCGCCAAATGCTATGGCGG
>Ga0209231_1000918_pt1 | contig 13152 bp, 11 predicted proteins | sample Deesub45470m_DNA_FD_188086 | JGI IMG/M metagenome (GOLD analysis project Ga0209231, IMG submission 188086) | Deep subsurface microbial communities from North Pacific Ocean - 450_OLKR46/470m Metagenome (SPAdes) (version 2) | ecosystem: Environmental > Terrestrial > Deep subsurface > Unclassified ... | reverse complement strand
CTCGCCAATGATGTGCATCAAAATGCGGCGTGTTGCGGGCATATGCCGATGCTCAAACAAAAACAAACCTTGCCATTGCCCTAATGCTAGCTTGCCATCAACAACAGGAATAGACAGGCTTGTTTGCGTTAAAGCCGTGCGCACATGTGCCGGCATATCGTCAGGGCCTTCGACTGTATGCACAAATAATGAATCACCATCTGGTACTAATCGATTAAAAAATGCTTCCATATCAACCAGCACATCACTGTCATAATTTTCATTAATCAATAAGCTGGCTGAGGTGTGCTGAATATATAGCGTTAGCAAGCCAGTGCTTAACGTTTGTTGATTCACCCACTTTAGCACTTGCGGCGTAATGTCATAAAGCTTACGACCTTGCGCTTTAACTTGTATTGTTTCTGTCAATTGCTGCATATTTTCTTCTAGGTTAATGCTAATACGCAAATGCTACCAACCATAATAACCGCCCCAACCAAAGCGAGAACCTGGCCAGTTTCTGTAACGATAGCCAAAACGTGGGCCATACCAAAATGGATCATAAAATTGCTGCCTTTGCATCAAACGTTCTGCGTTTAGCCTTCTTAATGCTTCGGCTTTTTCTCTTTCTACTTTATTTATTTCTTCTGCAAGATAATTTTGTTTGGCTAATTCATTGTTCTGCTGAATATAGCTGAGCACTTGTTCATCCACACCTTGCTGATTCAATTCCAGTATTTTACTGGCTGTTAAATCATAACGTGAATCGCTTGCTTTAATCTTAGCAATAATCTCAGTTGGCGTCTTTGCTTGTTTCGAGTCTGCTACAATTTGCTCTAAAGAATAAGAAGCCACGGCAGCTGGAATGAGCTTTTCTAATTCAGCTGGCGTAATTCGCCTAATTTGCGGTTCTGATGATCCATTGGTGGTTGCGCAAGCTGTGAGTAAAAACATCATTGCTAATATGAATAATGTATTGATTTTCATTGCCATCTCGACTTTCCAACAACAGGCGATGCTTGTGTAATATTCTCATCAAAACCATGCCGTTTTAACTGATATAAACTTAAGACGCGAGCCACATAAGCTTTGGTTTCTTTATAGGGTGGAATGCCATGATGCTTATCAACTGCTCTTTCTCCTGCATTGTAAGCCGCAACAGCCAACATCACATCCCCTCTAAAATAAGACAGCAACCAGCGCAAATAAGCGACGCCACCTTTAATATTCTGTGTAGCGTTATAGGCATTTTTTACATTAAATCGTTCCGCTGTTGCAGGAATTAATTGCATTAAACCGTGCGCATCTTTGTTAGACATGGCAGAAACGGCAAAGTCCGATTCTGCGCTAATAATGGATAAAACCAGCTTTCTATCCACATGATACCAATCAGCAACTGTATCAACGAGATTGACAACCCAGCGCTTATTTTTTGGCAAATTGTTCACATAGCGATCAATCTCTGGTGTGCCGTTATAGTCGCCATAATAAAGGTCAGGCGCACGATTAGGCGACACTTCGGCCAACACACAAGGCGGCGTGTCAATGGCGCTTATCTCAATTGTTTCCAACATTTTTTGCGCTTCAAAATGGCCTTTTATAGAAGCGAGTCCGAACAGGTTGGCGGCATAATTTCGGCTCTTTTCCACACCGTTGCCAAAAGCATACAACATACCCAAGCGGTACATCGCCTCAGCACTGCCATATCTGGAAGCCTTGCAATATAAATCAGCCGCCTTCCAAGTTGAATCTATATCATACGCATTACCATCAAGTGCACTGGCTTTGAGCAATATTTCACGGATGACCACTGGCTCATACTCAAATGTCTCATTTTGCGCGCTACTTAATGCATAAGCAGGCACGCTTAAGAACATTAATAAACCATAAAGAATCCGTACTGCCCAATTGCTCATATCACTGTACTTGCCCTCATCTTACGTTTTATTGAAGATCATTTTGCCCGATTTACTATCAACGGTAATCGTATCTTTAGCCACAAAGTTGCCCGCCAAAATCTCACGCGCCAATGGATTTTCAATTTCACTTTGTATAGCACGTTTTAATGGTCTTGCACCATAAACAGGATCAAACCCAGCGCTAGCAATTTCAGCAATCGCAGCGTCCGTCATTTCAAATCCCATCTCCATGGCCTCTAGCCGTTTTGCCAAATATTGCAACTGAATATTGGCAATCTCTCGTACATTGTCCTCGCCTAAGGCATGGAACACAACCACCTCATCAATACGGTTAACAAACTCTGGTCTAAAGTGTGTTTTTACTTCACCCATGACGGCCAATTTCACCACTTGATAATCTTGGTCGCTCATACTTTGTATCATTTGACTACCCAGATTACTAGTCATGATGATCACTGTATTTTTAAAATCGACCGTACGACCTTGCCCATCAGTTAAGCGTCCATCATCTAACACTTGTAATAACACATTAAACACATCTGGATGCGCTTTTTCTACCTCATCCAATAAAATGACGGAGTAAGGTTTACGACGCACAGCTTCGGTTAAGGTTCCACCCTCTTCATAACCAACATAACCGGGTGGCGCACCAATCATGCGCGCAACGGAATGTTTTTCCATAAATTCACTCATATCGATGCGAATTAAATGGTCTTCGGAATCAAACAAAAAGTTGGCTAATGATTTGCACAACTCCGTTTTACCAACACCAGTCGGTCCTAAAAATAAGAAGCTACCATAAGGCCTGTTCGGATCACCTAAACCTGAGCGTGAGCGACGAATGGCATCAGAAACTAAACGAACCGCCTCGTCCTGACCAACCACACGTTCGTGCAATTTATCTTCCATCGTGAGTAATTTGTCACGCTCTCCCGTCATCATTTTGCTCACAGGAATCCCCGTTGCACGACTAACGACTTCTGCGATTTCATCCGCACCTACTTCTGTACGCAACATTCTAGACTTGACGCTAGCTTGTTCACTTTCTGAAGTCGCCGCTTGTTTAAGCTGCGCTTCTAATTGCGGTAACTTGCCATATTGCAACTCAGAGACTTGTTGCCAATCGCCTTTCCGTGTGGCCTCCTCCATTTGATATTTCACTTTTTCAATGGCTTCTTTGATATGTGCAGACCCTTGTACTTGGGCTTTTTCCGCCTTCCAAATTTCTTCTAAATCCGCATATTCTTTTTCTAACTTTGCAATTTCTTCTTCAATTAGTTCAAAGCGCTTTTTACTGCCTTCATCTTTTTCGCGGCGCACGGCTTCGCGTTCAATTTTCAATTGAATCAACCGACGTTCTAACTTATCCATCACTTCAGGCTTGGAATCAATCTCCATTTTGATGCGACTAGCTGCCTCATCAATCAGATCAATGGCTTTATCTGGCAAGAAGCGATCAGTAATATAGCGATGTGATAATTCCGCCGCTGCCACAATCGCAGGATCGGTAATTTCTACTCCATGATGCAATTCATATTTTTCTTGCAAGCCACGTAAAATCGCAATGGTTGCTTCGACGCTAGGTTCATCAACCAATACTTTCTGGAAACGACGCTCCAGCGCCGCATCTTTCTCTATATATTTACGATATTCATCTAAAGTCGTTGCGCCGACACAATGCAATTCACCACGCGCTAAAGCTGGCTTGAGCATATTGCCAGCATCCATTGCACCTTCTGCTTTACCCGCACCAACCATCGTGTGAATTTCATCAATAAAGACAATCGTTTGACCTTCGTCTTGCGCTAACTCTTTGAGTACCGCTTTGAGGCGCTCTTCAAACTCACCGCGGTATTTTGCGCCCGCTAACAGCGCTGCCATATCTAAGCTCAACACTTTCTTGTTTTTAAGCGAGTCAGGCACTTCACCATCGACAATCCGTTGTGCTAAACCTTCTACAATCGCTGTTTTACCCACACCTGGCTCACCAATCAACACTGGGTTATTTTTTGTGCGACGTCCTAAAATTTGAATCGCACGACGAATTTCATCATCACGTCCAATCACAGGGTCCAATTTGCCAGCGCGAGCGCGCTCCGTTAAATCTAAGGTATATTTCTTGAGTGCTTCGCGTTGCCCTTCTGCCTCTTGGCTATCAACGCCATCATTGCCGCGCACTGCCATAATGGCCGCTTCTAGCGCATTCTTTGTTAACCCATTTTTCTTCAATAATTTGCCAGTTTCGCCTTTATCTTCAGCCAATGCTAGTAAAAACATCTCGCTTGCAATATAGGTATCATTGCGCTTTTGCGCTAATTTATCGGTGATGTTGAGCAAGTTATTTAAATCACGAGAAATCGCTATTTCACCATTGCTCTCGGTCGCCTTCGGTAAATGATCAACAGCGCTATTAACCGTTGTTTTTAGTGCATTGACTTGCACACCGGCGCGGGCAAGCAAAGCCTCTGCACTGCTATCTTCTTGATTCAACAAAGCCAGCAACAAATGTTGTGGCTCTATTGTTGGGTTATCTGCGCCCAGTGCAATACTTTGCGCATCCGCAATTGCCTGCTGAAATTTTGTTGTAAGTTTATCAAACCGCATATCCCATCTCCTTGATTAATATTCTGTTGTTATTAATATAATGCGGGTGATTTAATGGTTTTCAATAGACCTGCTAGCAATATGGTTATTGCCCTACTATTAGGCACAAGCTAACGCTTCCATTTGTGCTGTTTTAAGCCACGTCATTTGTAATATTTGCGCATCAGCACTGGCACGATGCCGACTGATTTGTAATTCATTAAGAAGTGATTGTTTGGTGTTATGCCACACGGATTGTTGAAATGGGCTTAGTACAGCGCGTAAATCTTCAAATTTAAAATGCGGAGAAATATCGGCAGCATGAAATAAGCAATTTAACCAAGTAAAGTCATGTAACCAGCTATCGGAATAGAGCGTTTGATTCAAAAAGGTATCGTTTAGATGGTTGGCAATTACTTGGGTGCTTTTGCCATGCGCTAACAACATTTCACGCGAGATATGATGCAGTGTTTCTGCTGTCTTACTCCAATGCAGCCAATCATCACAAGGGGTAATCAAAGAGCACCAAGGCTTACCTCGCCGATCAACATAACCAACTTCAATTGGATAACTGCCAGTGCCAAAACCAGATGCTTCTATGTCAATAATAATCGGTGGTGTCATGTTCGCTCTAACAAATATCGATTGATTGCACACCAAACGTTAAACAACATGCAATACATTTTAATTAAGGGATTACCTTCAGCTTTAAACCTTCTGATGTATTAACGACTAAATAAGTTGCATCTTTAAATTTGAGCAATTGCGGGTAATCGACTTTAGCACTCGTACTAAGTAAAGAAGTCGTATCAGACCATGTCTTACCGCCATCATTCGATGACATACCCATGACTTTTTTCACATTACCCGCATGCGTTTCTTGCCAAGCCAACCACACCTTTTCACCGCTTGACAATAATGCAGGATGACCTGCTTGCTTGCTATTGTCGCCAAACTGCTTAGCGGGCGAAGTCACCCATGCTTCGCCATCCATTCGACTGTAGTAAAGGCCTGGATTCTTTTCTTTACCATCAAAATAGGCCATATGATATCCCCACCAATGTACATCTTCGCCACCTGTTGCAAGTGCACCACCATGATGCGGGCAGCCATCTAACTGCCAACGGCCAAAAGTTGCGCGATGCAAATTCGCCTTTTCATCTGCATTAGGGATTTCAGCAATCATATGGTCGCGCTCGCCGCCGTCAAACACATGGCGCCACATGGCAACTACTTTCCCATCTGGTTTTGTTGTCGTTGCTATTCGGCAACATTCGCATGAATAATCAGCCAACTTGGCTTCTGCGGCAAAACTGGCGCCTTTATCCGTTGAAGTTGTATAGTAAATAGAACTACCACTCCGCTTTTTGCCTGCCAGTTTATCGGCAACTAAGTCACGTGCATCTAGCCACAACACAGTGATTTTACCGTCTGCAGAGACGGACAACTCCTCAAATGCATGCCCAATTTCTGCGCGATCTTGATGCACGATGATTGGTTTTTCAAAGCTTTTTCCACCATCTAACGAACGTGAAAACCAAATATAACCTGCAAATCGTTTAGTTAAATTTTGCATCCACGCCACATAAACTTCACCTTTCGTACCGAGTGCGATTTTAGGTCGCACCTCACCTTTTGCAGAGAGCTTTTGCTTTTCTGAATTGACGCGCACCGATTTAGAAAATGTTTTACCTAAATCTTGGCTCATGGAAACGACCACAAAGCCATCAATGATTTCTGCACGCCATAGCTGACCTAGCTGATCAGTAGCAAGGCTAATCGCTAATTGCTTTTCAGCCCCATTTGGTTTTGCCTCATGCGCTGATGCACTCGTGACGAAAACTATACTCAGTAAAATAATCAAATATCGCATCAAATAAACCTTTATTCAAATCCATCAACATCAAACATTAAATCAACATATTAGAGCGCAAACAATCCATCATCAAGATTAATAATCAATGGGATGAATACTTTTACGCAATGCGCTAATTTTTACTTAATACGTCCAAGTAACACCCATATAAGCTGTTCTACCGTCACCTGGTAAGAATGTTGCTGAATCAGCACCATTTAAGTTCCTTGAAATACCGGTTGAGGCAGCATATTTTTGATTGGCTAAATTACGCCCTTCCAAGAGCCATGACCAATGTGCATTCACTTTTTGACCCGCTTTTAAACCCCATAAAAAGTAATTGTCGGCATATACAGTTTCCGCAAAATCGACGTTATAACGCTCCGGTGACCATTCAATCGTTGGGCCGAAGTAAAAACCGTGCAACAAATGATTACCGCGATAAAGCAGTTCTGAACGTAACAACGAGCGTTGTATCCCTGGCAAACGATTATTAGCAAATGTTGCATCACCATCTAATTTAAAGTCATTAATTAAAAAACTACTCCTTGACTCTAGGCTTAAAGGTAAGCGTGCGGTTAAACCAAGCTCTAAGCCACGGTGTATTGTTTTATCTGCATTGGTTGTCAAAGTTGCAAACGGTGAACCATTAATCCCAACTTGCAGTAACTCATTATCTAAGCGTGCTTCATAAACAGCGATATCCCAGTCAACAAACTGACTATTACCACGTGTGCCAACTTCAAAAGTTGTTCCTCTTTGTGCTTTTAATGCATCTGAAATTGTTAGATTGAGCTCGCCAAAACTTGGTGGTTCAAAGCTACGCGAAACGTTAGCAAACAATTGGACTTGTGGTTGTAAGTTATACAAAACGCCCAGTTTTGGACTGTAACCTGAATAACGTGCGTCATAACTCTGATCACCCGTTGCCGCTATCAATTCATCATCTGATTGACGTCTTGCATTGGTGTATTGCAAGCCAGCGATGACAGCAAAATCATGTGTTAAGTTTAATCTATCTTCTAAAAATACCTCGTGGTTGCTTGCTTTTTGACTTTGCTTATTGATTAAAGCACCTCGTCTAGCATTCACATTTCTATAGTTTTTATAATCATTTTCACCATAGGTTGGTATATACCCAATCGTGAATGTGTTGTCATGTCCGTAAAGTTGACTTTGGTGTGTATATTTTGCAGAGATTCCATAATCATCTGTTTCTTGGTCAATAACCCCTGTTGTATCCCCAAAATTTCCTATCGGATGAAATAAGCCTTTTTTAGAATAAAATGCACCAAGCTCTAACTTACTAGAATCAAACAAGAAAGTCGTTTTATTTGCAAACCGTGTCAGATTGATGTCACGCTCGTTAATGCCTTGGCCTGGTATAACATTAGCTTGCTTAGGGTCGTCTTTGAGCTGTTGTTTCGTTAAGCTGCTTGAAAGCTGAGAGTCAGTATTGATATGTCCAAAGTAAAACCTTGTTTCAACATTCTCATTAATCTTATAACCTACATTACCTGTTAAACGGTCAGCGCTTTGTTGCGCGTTATCTCTAAAGCTATCGCTATGGTATTTGCTCGCCGTTACAAAGTAATCTAAGTCATCCACCACACCACCCGCAGATAATCCCAACCGGTAATAACCATAGCTACCACCTTCAGTACGCACTTCAAATTTTGGTGCTGTGTAACCAGTACGGGAAATAAAATTTACACTTCCCCCTAAATTACTTGAGCCATATTGCAATGCATTTGCACCGCGATGGACAGAGATATAATCCGTTGCCATTGGGTCAATCGATGGGAAATCAAAACTACCATCTGCCAAGTTCACAGGAATACCATCCTGCATTAACTTAATGCCACGCCCGTGAAAGGTTCGTTGTATGCCAGAGCCGCGAATAGATAGTCTTGTCTCCTCGGCACCAAAACGAGACTGTGCTAACACACCTGTCGCCAAGCCTAACGTGTCGGCAAAGTTTGAGGTTCTACCTTCACGCACTTGCTCCATATCAACCACTGTCACACCACCAGCCGTTTTATTAATCTCTTCACGCGCCTTAACAATATTAGGCTGCGTGGTTGAGCCTTCAATCCGCTCACCTTTAACATCAATCTGATCCAGTACAATATGATCTGCATAAGCACCCGTACTCATTTGTGAAAATACCGCAACCATCACCAGTTGCCATGATTTTAATTTCATTGTTAATCCCTTACTTATTTTAATAATTGTTTACGCGGCATGTAGGCTTGACTGATGATCTGGCACATATTGAATCAACTCATGAAGCTCACATTCAAAATACGTGCACAACTTATCCAAGTGATCAGTCACTGTGCTGTAACCTTGGTTGTTAATCATGCGAGATAGCGTCATGCGACTAATGCCAGTTGATTTTGCTAATTCAGACAATGTAATCTTGCGACCCCAAGCCTGAGCTTTGGCTTTCATTACTTCTTTAATTTGGATATAAATCATGTTTAATTCACCTTAAAAAAACTGTTTTGTACGCGTAATAATGCATACAAGTAAATCGTTAGTTTGCGTAATAGCAACTAACTCAAAAAATATTCAGTTTATTTAAAGCTGCGGGGGTGCCTGAGCGGGCGGAGGAAGTACAGAGAATCGTGGTAAAACAACTTTCGTGAAAGCTGCAATTTTCTCGGCTTGCGCCGTTAATAGACTAACAACAACGGTATGCGGCGTTTCAATTGCCGTATCTACACTAGGATTTGCGCAGAAAGGACAATGATTCAAATGGCTAACAATTGTTCTTGGAGATGGTGATTCTTTCGTTGTCGACAGTTCAGTTGCAAGTTGCTGACCTTTGGTGGTCATCACGGCAATGGTGATTTTTTTTCCATCGGTCGTACAAATCTGTTGTGCAAAACTATTAATGCCCTGCTGAGCAGCAATTGCATGTGAAATAGTAGGCGCAAGCGATGCAAAAACAACCGCAAATAATGCGACTTTATGCACCCAGCTAAATAATTTTCTCGACAACATCCGCAGAGTTTATCATTTTTCGTTAAAATCACTCAATATTTTAATAAAAGGGTTTTTATGGCTGCAGGTAGTTTATTAGCATTGCTAGACGATATTGTGACTATTTTGGATGACGTTTCTGTCTTAGCGAAGGTGGCAGCCAAAAAAACCGCAGGTGTTTTAGGTGATGATTTAGCACTCAATGCTGAACAAGTTTCTGGCGTAGATGCTAAACGTGAACTACCTGTGGTTTGGGCTGTGGCAAAAGGCTCATTCATCAATAAATTCATTTTAGTACCCGCAGCGCTAGCTATCAGCTATTTCATTCCTTGGTTGATTACCCCACTACTCATGATTGGCGGCCTCTTTTTATGTTTTGAAGGATTTGAAAAGGTTGCGCATAAGTTTTTGCATAACGAACAAGAGGAAGAAGCACACAAAACTGAGCTAAAACAGGCGTTTAAAGATACAAATGTCGACTTGGTCGCATTAGAAAAAGATAAGATTAAAGGTGCTATTCGTACAGATTTCATTTTATCTGCTGAAATTATCGTGATTGCTTTAGGCACAGTCACCGCATCAACTTTTATGATGCAAGTTTTTGTCGTTTCGCTTATCGCGTTTGGCGTCACTTTTATTGTTTATGGACTAGTGGCAGGAATTGTAAAGCTGGATGATGCAGGTCTGCATTTAATGCTAAAAAAAGGACAAGGTATTTTTCAGCAACTACAGCGCAGATTTGGCCGCTTACTGCTGGATTTTGCCCCTTATTTAATGCGCGCACTCACGATAGTTGGCACAGCGGCAATGTTCTTAGTTGGCGGTAGCATTATTGGACATGGTATTCCAGTGTTACATCATTTTGCCGAACACCTTGCACAGCTTGTGCAAAATGTAGGCACGATTGGTGGAATATTAAGCTTCGTTGCACCTATTCTATTTGATGCAATTGTCGGCATTGTTGCTGGCGGACTTACTGTTGGAGTTTATACAGTGGTGACAAAATTAATGGGGAAAAAGCACTAGCGCTGAATAGCCCAAGCATTGAATAAAAAATAATTAAATAAAATTAGATGTCATCATCTTCTGAAAAACGCTGCTCCTCAAATGGAAAGGCATCGTTATGATAGCCACGCACTTCCCAAAAGCCACGTCTATCATACTGATGTAACTCAATGGCTTTTAACCACTTAGCGCCTTTCCAAGCATACCGTTTTGGCACCACCATTCTCACAGGGCCGCCGTGCTCTTTGCTTAGCGGCTTACCTAATACGCTATGCGCAATTAATACATCATCATCTAGTAGCGCTTCTAACGGTAAATTAGTGGTATAGCCATCATAACCATGCATTGTCACAAATTTAGCGGTTTCTAATGGCGCAGCCAACGCTAATATGTCTTGTGCGCGCACGCCTTGCCAATCCATATCGAGTTGGCTCCAACGCGTCACACAATGAAAATCAGAGACCTCTGTGACATGGTTAAGCGCCTGAAATGCTTGCCAATCTAGAGTGAGTTCTTTTTCAACTAAGCCAAATATTCTCAGTTGCCAGTCATCTGTAGAAACATCAGGCCTAACCCCCAAATCTAGTATGGGGAAATTAGTCACTTGGGTTTGACCAGCAGGAATTCGGTCATTGGTAGTCACTTTGCTTTTAACATTGCCCTTTTTGGCAATCGCAATTTTTCCCGCTATTAGTTTTTTCCAATCTGGCATTGGCGAAAAATCATTCTTTTCTAGGTGTAAAACTATCTAATAATAAAATGCCTACGCCAACAGAAATCGCACTATCGGCAACATTAAAAGCAGGCCAATAAAAATCATTGATATGAAAAGAAAGAAAATCGACAACATAACCTAGCGTAACACGATCATACAAATTGCCTAATGCGCCAGCTAATACTAACGCTAGCCCTAGACTAAATAGTTTTTCAGTCTGATGTTTTTTAAGCAAATACACTATAAAAATACTCGCGACTGCAGCTACCACCGTAAAAAACCATTTTTGCCAACCGCCCGCCCCTGCTAAAAAACTAAAAGCAGCGCCTTCATTGTGATAACGTACCAAATCAAAATAGCTGGTAATGGTCAATTTATCCGCATATTCAAAGGTTTTTTGCACCAGATGTTTAGTATATAAATCCAGTGCCAGCAGAATCGCACTGATACTGAGCCATTTAGTCAATGCAGATTTAAGCATATTGTCTAGCCTCCGTTTGACCAAACAAATTGGTCTCACAACGACCACAAATCGTTGGATGTTCAGTACTCGCGCCAACATCAGCACGGTAATGCCAACAACGGGCACATTTTGCATGTTGACTAGGCAATACGCTGATTTTTTGTTCTGCTTCACTCACCGCTTTATACACTTTTGCGTCTGAAGTAATCATCACAAAACGTAAGTCATCGCCTAGGCTATTGAGCGCATCAAAAGTATCATCAGCTACGTGGAAGACCAACTCTGACTGTAGCGAAGAACCAACTTGTCCTGTACCGCGCACAAGCTCAATCTCTTTTGCGGCCTCTGCACGAATAGCGCGTATCGTTTCCCACTTCGCTTTTAGCGTGTGCTCATACTCTGCATGGGCGATTGGACTAATCACATCATCCGCATTTGACCAATCATGCAACATCACAAAGTCTGTTGTTTCAGGATAAAGCGTTTGCCAAATTTCTTCTGCGGTATAACTTAATACTGGCGCCATTAACCCAGCCAATACTTGCGTAATTTTCAACAGTACCGTTTGCGCCGCACGACGATCATGCGAATCTTCCGCATTGGTATACATGCGGTCTTTTAGAATATCTAAGTAAAACGCACCTAAATCTTCCGCACAGAAATGTTGCAATGCCTGACCAACACGATGCAATTCATAACTGTCATAGGCCGCTTTACAAGTCTGCGATAAATCGCTCAACATGCCTAATGCATAGCGGTCAATTTCGAGTAATTTTTCATAAGGCACAGATTGTGTAGACGCGTCAAAATCCTCAACGTTTGCCAATAAGAATCGCAAGGTATTACGAATCTTGCGATAGCTATCTGCAACGCGTTTTAGAATTTCATCGGAAATCGTTAGTTCACCTGAGTAGTCGGTACTTGCCACCCATAAACGCAAAATGTCAGCGCCATAACTATCCATCACCTTTTGCGGCGCAACGACATTACCTTTGGATTTGCTCATTTTGTAGCCCTTGCCATCCACCACAAAACCATGGGTTAGCAAAGCGTTATACGGTGCACGACCATCAATCGCACAGCCTGTTAATAAGCTAGATTGGAACCAACCGCGATGCTGGTCTGAACCTTCTAAATATAAATCAGCTGGAAAGTTTAAATCCTCACGACGCTTTAATACTGACGCATGGGTTGTGCCTGAATCAAACCAAACATCTAATGTATCCGTTACTTTTTTATATTGTGCTGCATTCTCTGGTGCATGCTTCGCTAAGAAAGCATCGACATCCAAACTAAACCAAGCTTCAACACCCGTTTGTTCAACTAATAAACAAGCCTCTTCTAGAAGCTCAGCTGTTTTAGGATGCAATTCGCCTGTTTCTTTATGCACAAATAATGGCATCGGCACACCCCAATTACGCTGACGCGATACACACCAATCCGGACGAGTTTTAATCATGCCTTCTAAACGTGCTCTGCCCCAATCAGGGAAAAACTGCGTTTCATCAACCGCTTTATTCGCATGCGCTCTTAAGCTTACTCCTGCTGAATCCGTCGCATTCATCCCAACAAACCATTGGTGAGTCGCTAATTGCATCAACGGAGTTTTATGACGCCAACAATGTGGAAAGCTATGATGTAAACG
>Ga0209231_1000917_pt1 | contig 13177 bp, 9 predicted proteins | sample Deesub45470m_DNA_FD_188086 | JGI IMG/M metagenome (GOLD analysis project Ga0209231, IMG submission 188086) | Deep subsurface microbial communities from North Pacific Ocean - 450_OLKR46/470m Metagenome (SPAdes) (version 2) | ecosystem: Environmental > Terrestrial > Deep subsurface > Unclassified ... | reverse complement strand
GTGCAGTCGGGCCCGAAGTGGCGCGCCTGGTCCGCGAGATCGTCGCGGCGAAAAAACCGCTGGCGGCGGTGTGCATCGCCCCGGCCCTGATCTCCAGGGTTCTCGGCGACGACAAACTCGCCCACAAGCTGACCATCGGCACCGACGAAGAGACCGCTCAGGCCCTGGAGAAAATGGGGAGCAAGCACGTCTCCTGCCCGGTGCGCGAGTTCGTCATCGACAAGGAAAACAAGCTCGTCTCCACCCCCGCCTACATGCTCGCCGGACGGATCGGCGAAGCGGCCGAGGGGATCGAGAAGACGGTCAAGGCGCTGCTGGAGCTGCTCTGAGCATTCCTTTGCATCCCTTTGAAGCAGACAGAGGCGGGCCATTGGGTCCGCCTCTTTTTTTGGGTATCCGATTGATCACGTCCAGACCTCTTCCCACCCGGACCATCCCGCACGGCAAATATCCCCTTGACAATTTCTGAAAATTCAGGCAGTAAACAACAGCTAAATCTAATTGGAATTTTTTACTTAACGCCAAGGGAGACTATCCTGCGCTTTACCGGACTGCCGGCACCGGGACGTTTTTTGGCACCGAAACGCCGAGATGGTTCTTTTCGAACAGGCGGGAGCATCAGATGCCGACAGCACATGGAACAAAAATCACTCTCTCCCTTGAGCGGGATGCCTCGGCTGAAAGTACCGCAACCCGCAAGATATTCAAGCTGCGGCAGCCGGACTATAAAGCCCTGATCCTGCACCCGTCCCTCGGATCCCCGTTGATCGTGGACAATCCGAAGATCCTGACCCTGTATCTGGTGACCGACAGGACTTTCCGGCAAACATTTGTCGACGGCAGCCGCGGGCGTGGGGATAAATACGGGGAAGGTGGAGACAACATCAAGTTGGTCATCGCCCAATGTCTCAAGGTTCTGTCCTGGGATGAAGCCGGCAAGGCCATGAAAAACCCGGGAAGAGTCGAGAAACTCCTTTACCCGGAGCCCAAGGCTGCGTTTTCAGGGATCTCCTGCACGTACCTCGGCGAACTCGGACAGGAGTTGAAGGACAGGCAGGGGAGGCACTTTGCCAACATCCGGCCGAGCGCCATCGACCAGTTCAAAAATTTCCGTTTGAACAGTGGGGACCCGGCCGGGCTTGAAAGACCGACCGGCGATGACGGACTGAATTACGTCTTTCAGGTCGACCTTGAAGGTCTGGAGGAGATTCATCCCGGCGTGCTTTACGATGCCTTCTGGGCCGTTCGCAACCAGAAGCCGGCGGCAACCGATTGCGACCAAAGTTTTCTCGATGTCCAGGACCGGGTCGTACGCAATTTTGTCTCCCAAAAATATTATCGCAAGGGTGCGGGCAAGGAAGATTGCGCCGGTCAGGACGGGCCGCTTTACGCATACAAGATGGAAAGCGGCGCCTGTCTCTTCGAGGAAGACAGAAGCGTTCCCGTAATGCAGCGACACCCCATCTATGTGCCGGCGGCGGGCAAAAAAAACCTCAACCTTGGCCACATCGCCGACCTGCATATCTCTTCCCGACAACATGCCTTCAAAGACAAGAAAGCAACGGTCATCCCGGGAGTCGCTGATTCAACCGCTTCAAAATCCATCGGTGCCATGGTGGGAAATAATTTTGAAAATTGTCTTGAATTGATGAACAGATTTGGCCTCGACACCCGGATTGATCTGCTCATCCTGGGAGGAGATTTATACGATCACCTGCATAATTTTGACCCGGCCGCCAAAGAGACGCCGACGACCGGCAAACTGTGGGAGGCCATGTACTTTCAAAACGAAAAGGATATCCTCGCCCGCAAGGAGGAATACCCCTTCGGTATCGACGCCCTGATCGCCTATTCGCTGGTGATGCATTATTACAATAGTTACCAAAAGCCCCTCATCATGGTTTCCGGTAATCACGAACCCTACGAATTTCCTTACGGGATTTCTCCCCGCTACGGGGTGAATTTCAACGAGGGGATCCCTCTGGATCACAACCTGACGGTGTACGAAGCCATTCTTCTTTACGGACCGGGTTACGACGCAATTCTTCCCCATCCCGGCAATTATCTCATTCCGACGATTGTCGCCCAACCCCGCAACTTCAAACAAAGGAATTTCGACTGGTTTTATACGCTCTTCACCCCCCTCTCGGACAGCATCGTCACCTATGGCCAACAAACCATCGTCAACCTCGAATGGGGTGACGGCGAAACCCTCTTCGCATCGGCGGTTACGGGGGGAGGCACTTTGCCGCGCGCCGGCGACAGCCTGAACCAAAGGCAACTTGCGTTAATGGAAAGTGCATTGCAGAGAAATAAGGACATCAACATCCTCTCGACTCACTTTACCCTGGTCAACTACGAACTCGGGCAACCCCTGAACGCTGAGGGAACCGTCGGCATCAAGCCGGGAGACTTCGATCACGGCGCCCACCTGAACAGTCGCGGAGCGTTGTTCGCAAACTATTTCAGCCCGGAAAAACAGGCCTTCAGCCATACCCTGGCAGGGCACTCTCATCGCGCCGGGTTGTACAGTTGTACAGATCGCTTTCTTCTCCCCGCGGTCACCAAAGGATACCACCCTGAAAAAGCCAACCTTACAGCTTTTAAAACAAAAACGAAGATCATGGTGTCGGCCAGCGCCGGTTGCATGGCCAAGCAGAATTACGAAGGGGAACTTTCGGGGCAGGGAATGGACTATCCTTCAGGCACCTGGATCACCTTTGACGATGGCGAAGAAAAAATCGGCCTGCACAAGGTCACCGAAAAACATCGCCTGCAGGCGAAACCACGGTTTGCCGTCGTTTGCGACTACATTGATCTGATGAAAGATGGATTCTGGGAACATTTCCAGGCAGTCAATGAGAGTGGCGAGTTTGAACTGAAAATCCATCGGGAAAAAATTCATCCGAATCTGACCAAAGAGGCCGGGATGAACCTCATCAGGGGGATCACGCTGTGGCTTGTCGGAGACCAAAACGAAAGTTTTGCCGGGAAAGTGGTCAATGATGACTTTTCGGGCAATTCAATCCGAATCAAATTTGAACCCGGCCTCAAACGCAAACTGCGGCCGAATTCACAAGACGCGTTTGCTGCCTTTTTTCTTTCTATCGTGTTCAACAAGTCTGTCCTTGAGGTGTTTACAGGTTTTGACCACTACGATTATGCGTCGCCATGGAACATACAGGTCGGGATATACCGAGGCGGAAAAGACATCACCAACCACAATGCTTATTCCATTGGGTCGGTTTTGGACGGAAAGGAGTCGGACAGATTGGAGATTGCGCGGCATAAAAAATTTGGTGAGGTACCATGTTTTGATTGGCGAGCTGAACAGTGGCCCAATGAATTCAACCATTGCCTTAAGAAATCATGATATTGAAAACAAAAATAAATATTTTTTTATTTCTCCTCTTTTTATTTCTACCTACGAAGGAGACTATTGCGATGAATATATTTCAAAATGAATTCGAAAAACAATGGGAAGAACTTTCACAAGATGTTGTAAAATTGAACGAATACGTATTTGCGAAATCTGTTGAGTTACGCAATGTCAAGATTCCCGACAGAAGTTTGGCCGGTGTTGCATTTACTGGCGCTTTTTTTGATACAGTCGAATGGGTTGCCACAGATCTCGAACAAGGTACCTTTAACAATACAATCTTTAAAAACTGCAATTTCACAGGCAGTATTCACTGGAATAGTAATTTCAATAATGTTGTTTTCGAAAATTGCACATTTGAAAAAGCTGAACTAGGTGGGAGTGTGTTAATTAATGTCAAATTCATAAACTGCAAAATTGTAGATAGTCGATTTAAGGAGCTTACAGGAAATGAGTTAATTTTCGAAAAAAGCGACTTGAAAGAACGGACCTCTTTTGCATGGTCGAATATCCCTATAATCTTTCGAAAATGCACCTTGGATGGCGTAGGTTTGTCTGGCATGAAAGTACCCAATTCGATAACAATTGAAGATAGTTTTTTGGAGGATGTTGATTTTAGCAGAGGCCACTTCTCCGACGTCGTTTTGCGGCGCGTCGGGCAGTCGGGCGGGGGCGTTAAATTCAATGACCTGACAGCAAAAAGCATCACTTTTGAAGATGTAGACATGACCAAGGGGACGGCCATTGCCCGGTCAACCGTTGGATATGTCCGTGTTTCGGGGGGCAACTTCGGGACATCTTTTACTGGCTCGAATATCGGCAGGATTGTCATTCGTGATGCCCAACTTTCCTACATGGGCTTTGGAGAGGTCAACCTCCCTCGCGTCGAAATAGCAAATTGCGTCCTGTATGACACGGGCATGTGGGACAGCTATATCGATGAATTCATAGTCACAAATTCAAAATTTAATATTATTGACGGGGAAAATTTCACAGCAAATACCGTCCTGTGGGACAACGTCACCCTCGACGGGAAAGTGGACTTCACCAATACCCAGATCAAAGACTTTCGACCGACCCGCATTCAAAAGGGTTCGAGCCTTCAATTGATTACCGCGGGATCGAACTTGAAATTTTAAATCCGTTTTACTCCCAGCCTCCGGTCCCCCAGCCCCTGTACCTGACAACTATATACTCGCCAGCAAACTGAGCATTCACACCGACGCAGAGGCCTCTCCGGTACTTGTGGCGGTGCGGAACAAGGGCCTCCCCTGCCAGCTTGCCTGAGAGAGACTAAAGGCGGCCCGCTCGGGCCGCCTTTAGTCTCGACAGGTCCCGCCCGGCCGGTGTTCGCTCTCAGAGGGAGCAGGGAGCCGCTCCTGTGTTAATCTTTACCTGTGGTCCGGCGCCACCGGAGACCCGAATCGAGGATGGTCTGGAACCGTTGCTCACCCGGTCGCAAGGAGCAGGGAAAGAGATGTCGGTCAAGGAAGTGGACGGATATTTCGTCGGCCAGCGCGGCTGGATCGACGTTCTCGACAGCACCGGGAAGCGCAAACGCGTCCTGGAAGGGGAAATCATTCGTCTCATCCCCACCCGGGACGGCCCCGTTTACGCCCTGATCGAAACCCCAATGGGCACAGGGGTCTATCGCCTGTGGTAACTAGGAGCCTTTAACCCATAGCTCTCTTCAACCGCCGGACCGCACCGTAAGGACTGCGATGGGCGACCGGCGCACCAGGCGTTCGGCGGTGCTGCCGACGAAGACCCGTTCGAGACCGGTGCGGCCGTGGGTTCCGACAACGATGAGGTCGAAGGCCGACTGCTGGGCTAATTTTATGATCTCCTCGAAGGGATGCCCCATCACCACCTCGGTGGTATAGGGAATCTCATCATCGAAGACCTCCCGGCAGAACCCTTCCATCTCCTTGAACGCCTGAATCTCCACCTCCCGCTCCAGCAGGGCCATCGACTCGGGCTGGATCATGCTCTTGCGCCGGTCGGTGAACTCGCCGATGACGTGCAGCACGTGCACTTCGGCCCCGGCCAGCCTGGCCAGGGTCAGGGCATAGTCGCCGGCCGGCAGCGAGCTTTCGGAAAAATCCGTGGCATAGAGAATCTTCTTGATGGTTTTCATGAAAGCCTCACCTCGACTTTTGGTTTATGCGGTGGCACCGAGAGCCTGGTCGCGCTTGTTTTTACTTCGCTGCATTAACCAGACGAGGCCGACCAGAACGATGCCGGCGATGTCGGTGACGATGGTCGGCCAGTAGAGCAGGACCGTGGCCGGGGCCAGCAGCAGCCATTCGACGACCGAGGTGCGGCGAATCCAGTAGAACATCGTCAGCGAGGAAAAGGCGATGGTCCCGAGGATCGCTGAAACGAAACTCATGGTGATGCGCAGAGGGGTCGGCGTTATCTCGCCGCGCAAAAGCGCATCGCCAGGGTTGACCATGGCTCCGGGATTTTGAATGATCTGCAGGACCCGGGCATTTTTCTCCGCCCGGACCTCGATGGTCCCATCGCCGGTCTGCAGCAGGGCGACGATGTCGTCGGGCTGGTACTCCCCCCCTTCCTGGGGATTGATTTTCAGGACGGTGGCAAAGGGGGCGCCGCCTTCGAGCTCGGGCACCGCGATGACGTTGAGTTTACCCTGAAAAAGGATCGACGGCGTGAAGGCGAAGAGGAGCGGCATGACATAGAGGAGCTTGGCGAACTTGAAGGCGGTCCAGCCGGTCTTCCAGGGATCGGAACCGGCGATGGCCGCCCCGGCATAGGCGGCGACGCAGACCGGCGGGGTGATGTTGGAATCCTGGCTGAGCCAGTAGACGATCATGTGCGCGCAGACGATCGGCACGCCGAAGGTGCCGAGGGCCGGGACGGCGAGAACGGCGACGATCAGATAGGCGGCCGTGACCGGCACCCCCATGCCGAGAACCAGAGACGCCAGGGTGATGAGGACCAGGGCGAGAATGAGACTGTCGCCGGACATGGTGATGATGATGTCGGAGAATTTGAGCCCCATGCCGGTCAGGGAGATGATGCCGACGATGATGCCGATGACGCCGACGGTGGCGCCGATGATCAGGGTGTTGCGGGCGCCGGTCAAGATCGCCTCCCAGATCTCTTTCGGCCCCATCCGGGTTTCCTTTTTGACCCAGCTGATGGCGATGCAGGAGAGGGTCGACCAGAAGGCGGAAAAACCCGGGGAACGCCCGAGGATCATGAGGATGGTCATCAGGATCAGGGGGATGGAAAAATACCAGTCGTTTTTCAGAACCGTCCGCCAGGGAGGGATGTCTTCATCGATCCCCTTGAGGCCGAGCTTGCTCGCCTCGAAATGGATCATGCAGAAGACGGAGAAGAAATAGAGGAGAGCCGGACCGATGGAGATCATCATGATGTACGAGTAGGGGAGGCCGGTGAGTTCGGCCATGAGGAACCCCCCGGCGCCCATGATCGGCGGCAGAAACATGCCGCCGATGGAGGCGGCCGGCTCGATGGCTCCGGCGACGTGGGGTTTGAAACCGGCCTTCTTCATCAGCGGGATGGTGAAGGCGCCGGTGGAGACGGTATTGGCGATGGCGCTCCCCGACACCGAGCCGAAGAGGGCGGAGGCGATGACGGCGACCTTGGCCGGTCCGCCGGTGCTGTTGCCGGCGATGGCCAGGGGAAGGTCGATGAAGAACCGCCCGGCGCCGGACTTGTGGAGAAAGGCGCCGAAAAAGATGAAAAGTATGACGTAGGTGGCCAGGACGTTGGCCATGACGCCGAAGACGCCGTTGGTGGTGAGAAAGAGGGCGGTGGAGATGCGCTCGATGCCGAAACCGCGGTGGGCGAGGATTTCCGGCAGATGAGGGCCGAAATAGGCGAAAGCGAGCATGGCGGCGCCGATGAAAGTCATCGACCAGCCGAGAACGCGCCTGCAGACCTCCAGGGAGAGGAGGACACCGGCGACGCTGAGGAGGGCGTCGAGTTCGGTTTCGGCCCCGGCCCGATAGTTGAGGACTTCGAACTGGGTGATCCAGTAGACGACAGCGCCGCCGGAGGCGACGGCAAAAAGGACATCGCTGAGGCAGGGAACCTGTCGGGCCCGGGCCATGATGGCGCGGTCGCAGAAGAAGAGCGCCACGGCGACGGCCAGGGTACCGAGCGCCAGGGGCCACAGGGAGGCGCCGGCGGTCAGCGCCGGCCACAGTCCTTCGTCGCCGAAGGCCTCCCCGATCCCCATGAGGCGCTCGTGGAAGGTCGCCACATCCGGGAAGACGAAGAGGATGGCGACGACGCAGGAGATGATGGCGCCGAGGAGGAGGCCGAGAAGGGCGCGGATCACCGGTCCGCCGGCAGGGTAGAGGAGAAAGACGAGGACATAGGTGATGAAAACGTAAATCCCCAGATGGTACTGGGTGCCGACCGTGCTCACCCCCGCGGCATAGAAGTAAAAGAGCACCATGAAGGCGCCGAGGAGGGCGGTGACCCAGTGCCAGAAACCGGTGGGCGTTCGAAAGGACTTGGCGTCCTTTTCCATCAGCGCCTTGAGCTTTTTCCTTTCCTCGGCCGTCAGGCTGGCTATTTCATCCACATCTTCAGACATCGGGGTACTCCACGAAACAGAGAGATTGCGCCTCGGACCGGCCGGGGGACATGCGAAGCGGGGCCATCGGCCCCGCTTCGGTCGGACATCAGTGGGTTGATCTGCTCGTTATTTGCTTTCCTGGCTCGGAGTCAGGGTCAGCCCTTTTTCCGTCCAGAATTTGACCGCACCCTTGTGCAGGGGGGTGACGATGCCGTAGTTGCCGTCCTTGACCTTCATCGACCGGGCGGCCTTGGTGACGCTGGCCATATAGGCGAGCCCTTCGTCGGAGAAGATGTCCTTCAGGGCGGCATAGGCCACCCCTTCCTTGACGTGCTTGCCGGCCACCCAGATGGCGGAGTCCTGCACCGACTGAACGTCATAATCGACGCCGCTGTAGGTTCCGGCGGGGATCGTCACCTCGGTATAATAGGGGTTTTCCTCGAAGAAGCCCGCCGCCTTGGCGGCATCCACCAGACTGAGGAGCTTGATCTTGTTGCTGGCCGCGGCCTGAATGATGGACGAGTTGGGGAAGCCGGCGAAAACCCACATGGCGTCGATCTTCTTGTCGCCGAGCGAGGAGGCGGCTTCGCTGTAGCCGATGAACTCCACGTTCATCTTGTCCCAGAGCCCGAGGGAGGTGAAGTAACGCTGGGCGCTGGCGGCGGCTCCCGAACCGGCCGCACCGACGGCCACCCGCTTCCCTTCCAGGTCCTTGACCGCCTTGATGTCGCTGTCTTCGAGAACGACGAGATGGGCCGGAGCACCGTAGAGATAGGCCAGGGAATGGACGTTCGTGTACTTTTTGGTGTCGTTGGTCAGTTTGCCGTTGGCGCCGAGAAAGAGGTCGCCGGCGTAGACGATGCCGAAGTCGGCATCGCCGGAATTGACGCGGCGCAGGTTTTCCACCGAACCGGCCGAGGCCATGTTGGAGACTTCGACGTCAGGGATGTTTTTCGACAGGCGACTGGAGATGGCGTTGGAAAAATACTGAAAGGTTCCGCCATCAGGACCGCCCGAGAAGGCCAGACGGGTTTTCGCGGCGAGGCCGGTCCCGGGAGACGCCAGCAAAACGACGAAGGCAAGACAACCGGCGGACAAAAGGATTCTCTTCAATCTCCTCATTTTTGAACTCTCCTCTTCTGGGGTGATGGATTTATAGAACATCGATCTAAAAACAATAGATAGATAATACCGCAAAGATAGGGCATGTCCATGGGTGCATTAAAGAGAGGACGGCGGAGTCAGCGATTTTCGGCTTTTGGCCTTGTTCAATCGCAGAGGCTGGTTCCTTCTGCGGTCCAGCCAGGGAAGCCGAAGGGGTCAAGAATCAGATTGAGGCAGCGACGCCCCCCCGAAAGACTGAGGTGGTCAGCCCGCACCGTCGCTGTAGGTTGACCCAGCGAATTCAATGAGGCAAAAACCATGACCAAAGGGATCGGAAAAAGTTATGCATTTTGACCCCCTCCATTCCATGCACTCGCTTTCCTGCCTCGCGCCGGCGCCTATCGCCCGCTTCGAGAACTCCCCGATGTCGTCGACAACAAAATCGAGGTGCACCGGCGTCCAATGCCGCAAGTAACGACGCACTTCACCGACAGAACGGCCCGGAACCGACCCGGTGACACTGGCGAGAAGATAAATCACCGAGGAGGCGCCAGTGAGTTCGGCCACGTCTTCTTCGAGGAGGCGGTGAAGTTTTAGTCCCAGAGCGTCGCAATAAAATTTTATCGCTGCTGCGAGTTCCGGCACGTCGATGTTCACGACCATGCGCATAAGGTCTGCCCTTTGGAAAAAGCCGTAACGCAGTGGCCGCCCTTTTTACCCCGGCGGACACTGTATGCTCGATTCCACCCCGCCTATTCCGTTTTTTTCTGCTCTCCGCCTGCGTTGCCTCTTTCCAGATTCTCCCTGACCCTGAAGCGCACGATTTCGCTGATGAGTGCATAGGGTATCGGCTCATCCAGAGGGAATTTCACCGAACCTTTTGCCCCTTTAAAGGCGGAGAGTTCCTTCTTGAATCTCTCGATCCCTGTCGGTGCCGGATAGAAACCGATGCGCTTCCTGAAAGACGTCGGAAGGAACGTCGCAGAGCATAAAGACAGCATACCAAGGTCAGCGCAATTATCTCGCGGATTCATTTCATGCCGAAATCGAAGCCGATCTTTTCACGGCAGCCGGAAATGGTCGGCGTCCCGATTGACTTGCATCAAATACGCCCCGGCAGCGATGGGTCATGATCGCAGCCACCCCAAAAAAAAAGGAGATCTCCCCGTGCGATATTTTTTCCTGGCGCTCCTGCTGGTCACTCTGGCCACTGAGGCCCTGGCCGTTCCCGCCATCAGCTGCCACTGTTTTCAGGACCGCAGCTTCGACCCGCAGCGCCCGGGCGCCGTCGACCCCTACCTCCTCGCCAACGCCCGCAATTCCCTCTTCGCTGCAGCCTTCGGGGTGGAGAAAAAGGAGGTGGTCAAGGCGGTGATGTCGGGAACCCTGCCGGAAGAGCTGTGGGTGAGCCATTACCTGGCACAGCGAAGCGGCCAATCGGTGAAGCGAGTCGGTTCCCTGCGCAGCAGCACCCCCTCCTGGAAGGGGGTGCTCTCGCCCCTTGGCCTCGGTCCGGAGCAATGCGGAAATGCCTTCTTTGCCGCCGCCCTCCAGGGAGCCGGCAGCAACGTTCTGGCGTCGCGGGCCGTCGATGCAGTCCTCACCACCTGCCTCCTCGTCCCCCCTGAGGAGCTCGCCGGCCTGCGCGGCGCCGGGGCCGACGACCGGCAGGCGGTCCTGGCCGTTTTCCTGAGCCGGAAGACGGGGCGTGCGGCCAGGGACCTCTATGACGAGGCTGCCGGAGGCGGAAGCTGGGGAGCTATACTGGCGGCGACCGGAATGGTGCCCAAAGACATCGAAGGAGAGATGCGCGGGATGGTGCTGGCGGCCGCAACTCGATAAAAGCCGGAATCTGGCCCCAGGCCGTTGCCGTAGAGGGACAGGCAACTTTTTGAAGGACAAAAAAGTAGCCAGTCCCCAAGGGGTCTCGTCCCTTAAAAATCATCTTCTGCGGATCCCGCCCCTCCTCCCCCTTGTCACCGCCCCCTCTTTCCGTTAATCTTTACGCAGGCTTGTATTTTAATCGGCCGCCCGCCGGGGCGTCCCTGCGTCCCCCCATGAAAGAGAACCCCATGTACCGACACCCCAACGACCCGTCCGGCCTCCTCCCCAGCGAGCGTGACGCCTGCGCCATCATCTGCTACGTCAACAAGGCCGGAAATCCCACCCACGGCAACCTGCAGCGCACCATCGAGGCGCTGGTGAAGATGGGGCACCGCGCCGGGGAGATCGGCGGCGAGGGGGACGGCTGCGGCGTCCTGACCGACATCCCCCGCCAGCTGTGGCGGGAAATCCTGGCGACTTCGGGGCTGGATCCGGAGGTCGCCGAGGATCCGGGATTTGCCCTCGGCCATCTCCTCATCCCCAGGGAGGCGTTGGCCTCCGACCCGCAGCTGCAGGAAAAGATCCGGCAGCGCTTTTCCGGCGCCGGTGCCGCCATCCTCGTGGAGCGCCCCGGTCCGGTGCGCAACGAGGTCCTCTCGGCCATGGCCCGCCGCGCCGAGCCCCTTTTCTGGCAGGTCGCCCTGCGCTTTCCCGACCCGGACCGGGCTCCGGCCCTTCTCTACGCCCTGCACCTGGCTCTCGAGCTCGACTTCCCCATCCACGTCGCCTCCCTGTCGACGAGGGTCGCCTCCTACAAGGTCCACGGCGCTCCGGAGATTCTCCCCCGCTACTATCCCGAGCTCAAGCGAAGGGACTTTCTCTCCTCGGTGACCATCGGCCACAGCCGCTTTTCCACCAACACCCTGCCGACGGTACTGCGCGCCCAGCCCTTCAGCCTGCTCGGGCACAACGGCGAGATCAACACCATCGCCCGGCTGCGGGAGGAGGCGAAGATGATGGGGATCGCCCTGCCGCCCGAGGGGAGCGACTCCCAGGACCTCAACCGCACCCTCGAGGGGCTGATCCACAGCTACGGACTGACCCTCTTCGAGGCAATGGAGATGGTCTTCCCGCCGATCTTCTCCGAGGTGGAAAAGATGCCGAAAGAGCTGCAGGAGATGTACAGCTTCTTCCGCCGTTTCCTCACCGCCAGCGCCCAGGGGCCGGCGGCCATCATCGCCCGCCACGACGACCGCTGCGTCTTTTCCGTCGACGCCATGGGCCTGCGCCCCCTGTGGTTCGGCGAAACGGACAAGGAATATTTCGCCTCCTCCGAGGTCGGCGTCGTCCCCCAGGAAGAGATCATCTCCGACCCCAAGGTCCTGGCCCCCGGCGAAAAGGTCGGACTGCGCCTCCGTCCGGGGCGCAAGGTCAGGGTCCTGGAGCACGACGAGTTGCAGCGGGAGGTCTACCAGAGCTTCCGCCGCCGCACCCCCCTCGAGGCCCAGGACAAATCCGTGCAAAGAGCGCCCCTGCCGTCTCCGGAGCCGCTGAAGGAAACGGCCATCTTTGCCCGCAGCCGGGAACTGCTGCAGGAGAATCTCCTCTCGGCCCTGGCGTGGAAAAACAGCGACCTGCGCAATATCAGGGACATGGCCCGCAGCGGTCAGGATCCCATCGCCTCCCTCGGCTACGACGGACCGCTGGCCGCACTGGCTGCCTCGCGGCAGAATCTTTCCGACTATTTCAAGGAGCAGGTGGCCGTCGTCACCAATCCGGCCATCGACCGGGAGAGGGAAACGGAGCATTTCTCCACCCGGGTCTTTCTCGGGGCGCGCCCTTCCCTGCGGGGAACGCGTCGCGGCGCCGTGCAGCTCGACATCCCGATTCTGACGGGGGGGCGCCGCCTCGGTCTCCGGCCGGAGGACGATGAGGTCGCCGCCGCCTTCGGCACGGCGACCCTCGAAGGGCTCCTCGGCGCCTTCGCCGGGGAGGGGCGCTCCCGCTACCGCACCCTCTCCTGCGTCCTGCTGCGGGGAGAGGATGTGGCGGCCGCTCTCGAGCGCCTCTGCGCCGAGGGGGTCGCCGCCGTAAGAAACGGCATTCAACTCCTCGTTGTCGACGACAGTCTGGCCTTCACCCCCGGCCGCACCTTTCTCGACCCCTTCCTGGTGGTGGCGGCGCTGCACAAGGCCCTCAAGGAGAGCTGCAACAGGGACGACCACAGCCTGCGCCGCCGCGCCTCGCTGGTGCTGCGCTCCGGGGCGCTGCGCAACCTCCACGACCTGTCTCTT
>Ga0209231_1000916_pt1 | contig 13194 bp, 20 predicted proteins | sample Deesub45470m_DNA_FD_188086 | JGI IMG/M metagenome (GOLD analysis project Ga0209231, IMG submission 188086) | Deep subsurface microbial communities from North Pacific Ocean - 450_OLKR46/470m Metagenome (SPAdes) (version 2) | ecosystem: Environmental > Terrestrial > Deep subsurface > Unclassified ... | reverse complement strand
GAAATCGGTAATCGCCGCCAAGCCGAAGATGGCCGCCGTCCAGAAGCCCGCCTCGCGCGAATCATACATCATCAGCACTACGACCAGCGGGATAGCGGCGACCCGCGCCAGAGTGAGGATGTTCGGCAAATTGAGCCTGCCTGTGCGAAGGTTCATAGAAGGGTGTCCCCCGCCTGGCGGTAGTGATCAAGATAACGCTTCACGCGCTGCACATAATTGCGCGTCTCGGTATAAGGAGGTATGCCGCCGTAGCGTTGGACCGCGCCTGGTCCGGCGTTGTAAGCGGCCAGGGCCAGTTCGAGATCGTTATTAAAAAGATCGAGCATGCGACGCAGGTATTCACTGCCGCCGCGAATATTTTCTGAAGGATCAAAGGGGTTGTTCACCCTGAGGTCGCGCGCGGTCTCAGGGATCAACTGCATCAAGCCCTGAGCCCCCTTATGCGACACAACCCGCGGCTGGTAGTTGCTCTCGGCCTTGATGACAGCCTTGACCAGGGCCTCTTCCAACCGAAAGGAGCCCGCATGGCGTTTGATCAGATCACGATAGGAACTGGTCTGCGCTCCGGCGGGTCTGCGTTCCTTGAGGTACATGGAAAAGCGACCGTGGGTCGGCGTATCGGTAAAATGAATCTTGCCGTCAGCGTCGACGTAACGATAAATGTCAGCGTATACAGGTGAAATGCCGGCGGCAAACAACCCGAAAAGGGCAAGCATCAGAATGATATTTTTTGTCAGCCGCATGTCATTACTACCTCGTGTTACAGGTTATAACTGAAAAACCAAGGGATTTCAACCAGCTTAGCTCTTGACAGGGAGAGACGCCGCTCGGATAATGTCATACCTCTCTGCCAAGCAAGTAGGTTGTGTCTCCTTCAACTGCAAATCACGGGCCACTGATAAAGATGAAAATCACATCTGACTTCCTCGTTGTTGGCAGCGGCATCGCCGGGCTCTGCTATGCCCTGAGCGTCGCCGACCGTGGCCGGGTCTCGCTGATCACCAAGCGGGAGATAGCCGTCACCGCGACCCGCCTCGCCCAAGGAGGGATCGCCGCAGTCGCCACCAGCGAAGATTCCTTCGAACAGCACATCATGGATACGATGGAAGCCGGCGCCTGGTTGCCGGACGAAGAGATCGTGCGCCTGGTGGTCGAGAACGGCCCGGCCGCCATTCAGGATCTGATCGACTGGGGGGTGAAGTTCTCCCGCAAGGACGACAACAGCTACGACCTGACCCGCGAAGGCGGACACAGTCAGCGTCGCATCTACCACGCCAAGGACGAGACCGGCAAAGAGATCGAGCGGGCGCTGGTCGAGGCCACGCTGGCCCACCCCAACATTACCGTCTACGAGAACCACGTCGCGGTCGACCTGATCACCGAAGCGAAAGTCACCCGGCGCCGTGTCGTCCCCGACCGTTGCCTCGGCGTCTACGTCCTCGACCAGGCAACCGGCCAGGTCATCACCTTCGGCGCAACGATCACCGTACTCGCCACCGGCGGCGCCGGCAAGGTCTATCTCTACACCTGCAATCCCGACATCGCCACCGGTGACGGCATCGCCATGGCTTACCGGGCCGGGGCGACCATCGCCAACATGGAGTTCATGCAGTTCCATCCGACCACGCTCTATCACCCGCTCGCCAAGAATTTTCTGGTCTCCGAAGCCGTGCGTGGCGAAGGGGCCATCCTGCGGCGCAGCGACGGCACCGCCTTCATGGAGAACCATCACACGCTCAAGGATCTCGCGCCGCGCGACATCGTCGCCCGGGCGATCGATCTGGAGATGAAGATTCACGGCGACGACTGCGCCTTTCTCGACATCACCCACCGGGATGCCGAATACATCCGCGATCGTTTCCCCCATATCTACGAAACCTGCCTTTCCTACGGCATCGATATGACCCGCGAACCGATCCCGATCGTGCCGTCCGCCCATTATCTGTGCGGCGGCATCAAGGTCGACTCCTGGGGCGAGACCGACATTACCGGGCTGTTTGCCATCGGCGAAGTCTCCTGCAGCGGTCTGCACGGCGCCAACCGTCTCGCCAGCAACAGCCTGCTGGAAGGGATCGTCTTTGCCAAGCGCGCAGCAGAAAAGTCGCTGGCCCTGATAGAGCAGGCAACCCCGCCCTGCCCGGCCATCGACACCTGGGACACCGGGAGCGCGCGCAACAGCGACGAGGAAGTCATCGTCGCCCACAACTGGGACGAGATCCGGCGCTGCATGTGGAACTACGTCGGCATCGTCCGCTCCGACAAACGCCTGGTACGGGCCCTGCGCCGGGTGCAGATGATCCAGGAGGAGATTGCGGACTACTACTGGAACTTCCTGATCACCTCCGACCTGATCGAGCTGCGCAACATCGCCACGGTCGCCGAGCTGATAATTCGCTGCGCCCTGAGCCGCAAGGAGAGCCGTGGCCTGCATTACACCATCGACCACCTGGAAAAAGACGATATCCGCTGCAAGCAGGATACGCTGATCCGCAAGACATTCTGACAATCCAGGCGAGAACGCCGCCACCCAGGCCCCACGGAGGCGCCATGACCATCGACGACTACCGCCGGGAGATCAACCGGCTCGACAGTGACCTGCTGCGCATCTTCAACGAGCGCGCCGCACTCGCCCTGAAAATCGGCGAGATTAAAAAAGTTCTCGGCATCCCGGTCTATGACCCGGACCGCGAGCGGCGCATCTTCGAAGCCATGACCGAGGTCAACCCCGGTCCGCTGGAAAATGACGCCATCGTTCGTCTGTTCGAACGCGTCATCGACGAATCGCGCCGACTCGAGCGCCTCCGCACGAAAGGGATCTGACCATGCTGATCGTTATGAAAAAGGGCGCCAGCGAAGTACAACTGCGTAACGTCAAGCAGTATCTGGTTGATCACGACTTTGATTTCCACCAGTCGACCGGCGCCAACCGCACCATCATTGGCGTGATCGGTGACACCCACAGCGTCGACCGTGGCGCGCTGGAAAAGATTGCCGGTGTCCACGTTATCTTCAAGATCCCGGAAGAGTAATTTCGCTCGAGAACCGTAACAGAAACACCAGAGACAAAAGGGTGATGGACACACTGTCCATCACCCTTTTTTTATTCAGCGATTAGCCGTATCGTCGTCAAAAATGCCTCAGGACATTGAGCACAACCTCTTGCCCCTGCCCCGTCACCTGCGCTCGCCAGAGATTGTCGTCAGGGTCGAACGCCTGTCGGAAGCGGTCTTTGATCCGCTGCGCGCCGCGTCCGGCAGCTTGAAACTGGAGCCAGTTCTCAGCACGCAGCGCGCGAAAGACCGCCAACGCCGGCAAGGTGCCAAACTCCAGACCGGCACTGGTCAACTCAACACCCGGCAAGGCTTCGGCAAAGGCGTTGCGCACCGTGCCGGAGAGATGCGCCGAAACCGAATCGCCGGTAGCCGTCGAGCGGACACGCTCTCCCCACCAGCTCTTGGCCCGCGCGAAGGCCGGCGTTTGCGGCGGGTCGCTGATAATAATCTCCCCATAACCACGCGGCCCCAGCCCGGTATGCAGATCGACCACCGCCACCTCGCTTGCCTCGGCAAGTTGACTTGCAAGGATTGTCCGCAGGGTTTGGTTCGACCAGGTCGGTCGATCGCCGCCGTAAAACAGCCCTTGCGGATGCGTGTACTGGCCGCGGCTCACCTCTTTCTGCAAGGCGGCCTGACCATGGCGCAGGCGGTAAGCGGTGAGACGCCAATTGAGCGCAAGCTCCGAGCACCAACCGAGGGAGGACGGAGCGATGACCTTGGCTAATTGATCGTAGCCAGGATTGGTCGCCAGCGGCTTGGAGAAATCGAGGAAATTGCGATTGAGATCGACGTTATCTTCATTGGCCCGTCGCAGGTGAGCAAAGCCGAAGGGGTTGAGGCCGTGAATCATGAGCAGCGCCGAGTCCGGCGGCAGATGGGCTGCAACTCCCCGGCGCAGCAGCCCGGTCTGGATTGCCGAACCGGCAAAGCCTTCGACGCCGTGGGTGCCCGACATCAGGACCAGGACCTTGCGGGCAGCAGCCGGACCGAGCCGGGCGGTGTCGGTAGACAAACTCTCTCCTGCCGGACCCTTTGCCGGGCAGGTGAAACAGTCAAGTTCCGCCCCGACCGCCCTGGCCGAGTCGAGAAAGCGCGCTCGCGCTTCGGAATAATCAGGCGAAAACAGTTCGTGACTTGCCACTGCTGTCATGTCTTGACTAACCAATAATCAGGTTAGGCAGTTCATTCACGTCATCAGACTGTACCGGGAAATCCTTGATGAGCAGTTCACCACAGAGTTGAATGGCTTCACAGAGGGCGTCGCAGGCGTTCCCCGCATGCATGCCGGCGGTCACGGTCTGCACCAACTGATCCCAGGTGCCGGCCGGGACGATCTGATCAATGCCGCGCCCGGCCAGAACGTGAACCCGACGTTCGAACAGGGAGATCAGGATCAGCACACCGGTGCCATCACTGGTGCGGTGCAGGCCGCGCTCGAGGAAGGAGACCATCGCCTTCTCCTCCACTTCGGCGGTCATTTCCTCCGGGTGGATGAATCGGCGCTTGAGATCAGGACAGTTGCGCAACAGAAACTTAAAAGGCAGATAGGACAAGAGAAAGACCGGCAGGAAAACCCAGATCGATGCATTGCCATAGGCCACGCCAGAGTCATACCCGTAGCCAGGGCAAACAACCCGGCACCAAGGACTTCGGTGCGCGGATAATCGTAGGCTTCACTCACCACCATCGGCACGACCTCACAACTGGTCTGTGCTTCCACCGCAGCCACTGCCGCCTCGATACGTGCCTGTTCTTCCTTGTTGAAAAAAGTTTCTGCTTTCATTCGTTCCATAGCTCTTCCCTGGCGAGCGTCATGCGCCGCGCAACGTTATTCTGACTACCAGCTTCCCGAGGCCCCGCCGCCACCAAAACCACCACCACCGAAGCCACCAAAGCTCCCGCCCCCGCTGCTCCCGCCGCCACCACCAAAGCCACCCGGGAAAAAACCGCCCCCGCGCCGATGATGAGAGCCAGGCGCGCCGAGCAGCCGCAGCAACCACGGGCCGATGAACAGCAGCAGGATGAGCAGGCCAAGAGGACTCTTCCGTTTTTTGTCTGTTTTCTGGTCTGCCTGGTAAAGGCCACCAGCCGCATCGGCCATGGCTTGCACAGCGGCTGAGATGCCGCCATCGAAATCCCCCCGGCCAAAGTACAGCGCAATGGTGTTATCGACGATGCGCCCGGTCAACAGGTCGGTCAACTGCCCCTCAAGGCCGTAGCCGACCTCAATACGCAGACGCCGATCCTGGTGGGCCACCAGCAGCAGTGCGCCGTTGTCGTGATCCTTGCGCCCTATGCCCCATGCGGTCGCCACACGCAGGCTGTAGTCTTCGAGGGCCTCCCCCTCCAGGGAAGGGATGGTGAGGACGGCGATCTGGGTCGAGTCGCTGCGATCCAGTTCGGCCAGAAAGCTTTCGAGCGTCTCGCGGGTCCCGGGTTGCAGCAGGCCGGCCTGATCGACGACATAGCCGCTGGCCGGAGGGACTTCAAGGGCGCAGGCAGGCCAGGAAAAGAGCGACAAGCCGAGCAGCAACGCTGCCAGCATAAGGCGCATACTAGAACTTCACCTTGGGAGCATTCTCAGCCCCCTCGTCAGCCTTGAACGGTTCCTTGCGTTCGAGCTTGAGCAGGAAATTGTTGGTCAGGTTGTTGGGGAAGATCCGGATCGAGGTATTGAAGACCTGCACCGCCTCGTTGAAACGCTGACGGGCGACATTGATGCGGTTCTCGGTCCCTTCGAGCTGATGCTGCAGGTCGCGGAAGTTCTCGTTGGCCTTGAGATCAGGGTAGCGCTCGACAACCACCATCAGGCGCGACAGGGCACCGGACAGCTGTCCCTGGGCCTCCTGAAACTGCTGCATCTTGGCCGGGTCGGCCAGATCGGCGGCGGTCAGCTGGACCTTGCCCACCTGGGAACGCGCCGAAGTCACCTCGATGAGAGTCTCCTGCTCGTGTTCGGCATAGGCCTTGACGGTCTCCACCAGATTGGGAATCAGATCGGCGCGGCGCTGATAGGTCGCTTCGACATCGCCCCAGGCTTTGAAGACGGCTTCCTCGTTCTTCTGGATTTCGTTATAACCGCACCCGGAGAGGCTCAGGGTCAGGCAGGTCAGGATGATGAAGGCAAAACGGGACATGTTTGCTCCTTTACTGTGGTTGATTGGCTTAAGGTGTTATGTGGACAGGTAAGCATACAGCAATTTAGTCGCCCGCACGAGCGATGTAAAGGGATCTTGAAAAGAAATGTTACCGAGGTTACAGCCCTTTAAGCAACTCGTAAGACTCCTCAAGAACATGCAGCAATTCTAGTGTTGCCTGAAACAAAAACCAGCTGGCAATGAGGATTCCTACGGTGAGGCCTGCTTTCCACGCCAGAGAAGTCTTCGGCCGCAGCCAGATCAAGGGCAAGGCCAGAGGTCCGACGGTCAATAGCGCGATGACGATAAACGTGCTGCCCAAATACCAGGGTAGCTGTTCACCGGTAAGACTTGGGTGGCCTGCGCCAACGAGGAACTCGCCGCAGTGTTTGCACTTGATCGCTTCATTCTGAATGCCTTCTGCGCAGAAGGGGCACTTTTTCATTGTTGTCTCATCATTTCAGGCCCTTTATTCGTAACTGCCGGTAACCAGAGGCAGACATTACCGGAGAATAGAAGAGTGTTGTACAGAATAAACCGCAATTAACCCCAGAATTCCGCCCTAAAACCTGTAATGGCTAATTTACCATGGACATCTCATGATCAAATATAAAACACCAAGCTAGCCAGCAGAACACACCAACCCGCAACCTACTGTTTTATTTGACTATTTTTTGTTGCATTCCTGTGCGCAAAGCGTTATGTTGTCCCTGGTCACACACGATAGGTTACTATTAACCACATATGGACAAGGAGAAACACCATGCAATGCCCCGTCTGCAAAAGCCACAACCAAAGTGAAATGACCCTCCACGCCGAAGGTTTCCACGAAGGATTTTACGAATGTGATGTCTGCGATAGCAGCTGGTCGGTCAACCACGGTCTGACAGAGGTCGTCACGGACTCGCAGCAGTGTTCCTTCCTCGAAGCCATTACCGAGACGGTCGATGGGGACGATTACTGTTTCGCCGCTTGAGTGAATGGTTATATAACGCCCCTGAAACACGCGTAGTTCTGAGCCGCCGTCGGTGATTCAATTTCTTCTTCCAGAACGACCAGGCATTCTGCATTTTTGAACCCGGCACGGGTTAAAATTTCAAGATGCTTTGCTATCTCAAATCGGCCCGGCTCATATTCGTATATCGCCTTGTCCGGCTTGATGAAGTCACCGTTCAGGAATATACCGCCCTGCTTAAGCGCCTGGGCAGAGTTTTGATAGACCAACTCAACGTTCTCTTGACTGCCAAGGTCATGCAGCGCCCAAGTAGAGATTATGGCGCTGACAGGCGAAGGAACATCTGACCACCAGGCGTCTTTAACCAGGTCAGCCTGAACAAAGTTGAGTCTGGCTGAGTGCGACCCCAGCCTTTTCCTCGCGATTTCAATCATGGGATGGGAAAAATCAATTCCATAATAATGGATCCCGGGCATTGCCTGCAAAAGGTGTTGTGCCAGGTACCCAGGCCCGATGCCGAGTTCAACCACCCTGCTATCATGTGGAATACGTGATCTCAGTTCGGAAAGAATCACATTGAACAACTCCAGGCGCTCGGGGGTGGGCACGAAGCGATCAGCCCACCCTGCGACGAATTCTGCGTCATGGAATTCGTGATGCGCGCCTATAACTGTTTCCATTATTATCTTCCCTTCTGCGTATAACATCCCGAACTGAGCAAGTTGTGGCGGGCGCTTTTCGGGGAACACCCAGCTATTTTCCGTCCGCTTGATTTGCCGATTTTGCCAAAGCTGGTTTAATCAGGTTACGAAATTTCACGATCACGAGGGTTCAGGCTTTTTTTACGAATTCGGACTTGAGTTTCATAGCACCTATCCCATCAATTTTGCAGTCTATATCGTGGTCGCCACCGACCAGACGTATGTTGCGCACCTTTGTACCGACCTTGACCACCAATGACGACCCCTTGACCTTAAGATCCTTGATCACCGTCACGTTGTCGCCGTCACTCAGCGGCGTCCCATGGGCATCGGTAATAACCGTTTCTGCCTCGGTCGTGACTGCTGCCGCTTCGCTCGTCCACTCGTGTGCACATTCGGGGCAGACGTACATGCTGCGGTCTTCATAAGTGTAAGCCGACCCGCACTTCGGGCACGCTGGAAGTTGGCTCATGATTACATCCTTAGTTCGTTTCATTCATGGAAACAGGTCCTGAAGCCGATTGTAACAGGTCCAGGATGTGATCCAGTTGAGCCGGATAGACAACCCCACGATACGTTTCAATCATACTCCTTCTCCTTAATGACGAGCATAATTCCACCGAGGATGGCGACAGAGGCCAAGACTAAGCGTAAAGTTATGGGCTCAGCGAGGAAAACAACTCCCCCTAATGCAGCAATGACCGGAACGCTGAGTTGTACTGTCGAGGCAGTTGTCGCTTTTAACAAAGGTACAACTGTGTACCAAATGGCGTAGCCTATACCGGAGGCCAGGGCGCCTGATGCTACCGCGTAACAAAATCCGGCGCTATCCAGAGTCGTGCTATCAAAGGTTAAAACACTTAATACAATCGCGGCAGGGACAGCCCGCAGGAAATTGCCCGCGGTTACTCTTGTTGGATCTCCAGCTCCTTTCCCGCGGATGGAATAGATGCCCCAGGCAATGCCGGCACCCAGCATAAAGACAGCGCCCATCAGCGGGGGAGCAGCAAGGCCAGGCAGCAAGAGAACAACAACCCCGCCGAAGGCAAGCACAAGGCCGATAATTTGCCCCTTAAAAAGGCGCTCTCCCACCAGGAAGCCATAGCCGATCATCGTTGCCTGCACTGCCCCAAACAGCAATAAAGCACCCGTCGCCGTGGGCAGACTCACATAGGCAAAAGAAAATCCGGCAGCGTAGGCAAACAAAAGGAATGACGACATCCAGTTGCCATGGCCGCGTTGGTCGCCCCTCTGAAATTGGACAATTAACCAAAGGATTACTGCGCCGGAGGTCAGGCGGATCGCCGTGAAACTCGCGGCGTCGATAGCCGTGTGTTTCAGCGCAGCACGACACAGCAGTGAATTCCCCGCAAACGCAATCATCGCCAGTGATGTCAAAACAGCAATACGTTTATATGACATGGCTTTTGCGAGTCAGGCCTCTCTTTGCGCATTTCGCAGCAGGTCGTAGACGGCCTTTGCATCTGGAATCATCTCAAAGCTCGGAGGAAGGAAATTGCCCATACCTGGCCATGACATACCACCGAACATTGCAAAAAGTGGATTGCCGGCGCCAAGGGTTATTGAACCACTTTTATCTGCTTTTTCCGAGAGTGAAACTTCGCTTAAATTTCTCAGGCTGAGCGATTTTACTTTTCGGTTGAACAACCCGGAGATAATTATGATTCGCTCGTTGGTGAGCCCGTAAAAGGTTTTCTTCCTTTGTTGTGCCTCGACCAAAAACCTGCCAAAGACAAAGTGAAGGCCGACGATGACGAAGGGGATACCCCAAAGTCTGAAGAGAAGAGGCGCGTCGGAGTTGATGACCATAAATTCCCAGAAGATCGCAAAACCGCACCAGAGGATGCTAAAGGGGATAAGAAAGAAGTCAACACCCCGGAACAGGACTCCCGCGCGGGGTTGACCGGACCATAGAAGCCTTTCAGATGAATCAAGTTCAGCATATATCTCTTGCTGGACATTCTGCTGCACTGTGCCCCCCTTCTTTTGACAGCTAACGGTCACCGATAACCGGCAGCGCAGAAACCTCTGCACACTACCGAAATTTTATCGAAAAGCAGCCCCCTGCCACACCTGTCCGGTTGATTAAATGGTTGGGCGTCATGTCGCCGACAACGCCCATTCGGCAGCCTTTCGAGCGTGAATGCTTGTGGTGTCAAACAAGGGGACCTCGGCATCCTGCGGGCTGACAAGAAGCGATATCTCCGTGCAACCAAGAATGATTGCTTCGGCACCTTGTGCCGTGAGATCTGCCATGATTCTTCGGTACTCAGCGCGAGACTCAGGCACAACGATTCCGAGACACAGCTCTTCGTATATGACCCGATGAATGACCTCACGGTCTTCTAGCTTCGGCACTAGCACTTGGAGCCCATGACGCTCCCTTAGCCGGTCACGGTAGAAAGTCTGCTCCATGGTGAAACGGGTGCCGAGTAGACCGACTGTTGAGAACCCGGCCCGCTTGATTTCGGCGGCCGTTGGATCGGCGATGTGAAACAACGAAATGCCAACGGCCGCCTCGATACGCGAAGCCACATTGTGCATAGTGTTCGTGCAAAGAACCAAGAAATCAGCGCCTGCCGCTTCGAGGGACCGGGCTGCGTCGGCAAGCAGATCTCCTGCAGCCTCCCAGTTCCCGGCGTGCTGTAGTCGTTCGATCTCATGGAAATCAACGCTGTAGAGGATCAGCTTCGCGGAATGAAGCCCACCCAACCGCTCTTTGATCACTTCGTTGATCTGACGGTAGTACGGAACGGTCGACTCCCAACTCATGCCGCCGATAAGACCTATTATCTTCAAGAACACTCCTTGGAGGTGAATGCTGACGCCCAACATGTGATTCTACAAGCGAGCACGCCTGATAGCGCCACGCACGTAGCAGTTGAAGTTCTTGCCGGTAAACCGCCGAAATACAGTGCAAACCGACAGTCCGAATACAAAAATATCCAGAACAAAATCCGAGCCAAGCCGCGCCGGTCTATTCTGGATAACCATCGATAATTCCCCCTCAGCGTTCCGTTGACATTACTGGATGACAGACAGCACTGATTTCGGTATCTTAGTCACATTTAATGCCTTTGGCAATTGTTATGATTCAACCATCCGGAGGGAACCATGCAGAAACCACGTCTCCTGGATCAGGTGCGCGAATTGTGCCGGGTCCGCCATTACAGCCCCCGCACCGAAAAGACCTACATCGACTGGATCAAGCGCTACATTTACTTCCACGACAAGCGACACCCCAAGGACATGGGTGCGGCTGAGATCAACGCTTTTCTAAGTTGTCTCACTGCGGCTAAGGGATCAAGGGGGTGCGCAGTCCGCTGGATTCACGAGATGGAACTTGAAAGCTGCCCTCTCCTTTCTCTTTAACGAGACAAAAAAACCGGGCTGAACTCCCTCTCTGCAGAAGGGTTCAAGCCCGGCTAAAGTCTGGCATCTCACGACTTTCAGTTGTAGATCACGCTCATGATCTCGCGAACTTCCTGCTCTAGTTGCGCATCGGGGGTGACCACCACCTCTTTGCCGTTCACCTGGGTCTTGAAACGCGGCGCGTCCTGGCAATGCAGGTAAGCATCACGCAGTTTGTCGTTTATCTGCTGTACCTCGGTGGGCGCCAGCCCCTTCTCACGCGCGGTAGCGGCAAAGCTATGGACCTTGTCGTCGAGAATAGCCATACCGAAGCGCTTGGGTGGTTTACCGATGAAGACAAAGGCGCAGCCTTCGGCAGGGACGACCTCCATGGGATCGGAGATCTGCCCCATCAGCTCCTTGAGTGCTCCCTCGATGGCGTGAATCTGCTTAGCGGCCGGATTGTCTGGTGCAAGTTCGGGGTAATCGATTTTTTTACTGAAAAATCCCATAAATCCTCCTTTCAGCTTGGTTGGGGCGTGATCTCGAAGAAAAGAAGCGAAGTGCTTGTCGCGCCTGATTACCTTCAGAGATTAACAGAAAACCGGTCAGTTGCAAGAAACCACGCTAAATCAGCTGATTACACAGGTTATGGATATACGCAATCAGCGATAAGGCAGTTTATCAAAGGACACAAAATCCTCCAGATCTGAAACCCCTCCCTGATAACCGAAGGAGAACGCGACGGCTCCGACCGGGATAGCCAGGGTTCGCCTGAAGTTGATGGGGTCATTGGTCGACTGCCGGAAACTGCTGGCCAAAGCCGCCGTGGCCAGGACGGTGCTGGATTCATCAAGGAAGTAGAGGTAGAGGTCGAAACGGTTCAGTTGGTGATAGATTGAGCGATAATGCTCGCCGAGACGAGCCGTGGCGGCGATCTCAAGTGTCCCGACTCGCTGCTCGTAGCTGTAGGGGATAACAACCTCGAAACTTTCCCACGAGCCCTGATGCGGGCCACCATCGTGCAGGAAAACGCTCTCTTCGACCGGGACTTTGTGGCCGACATGGAAGGTGGCGACACTTTGGCAGCCAATGACACCGAAAGAAATCAACAGGGCAACCAACAGCGTGATAGCCGGTTGGCAAGTGATTTGTTTCATCGTCAGACCCCTGTTGCGTAAAAGAAAACGGACGCGATATTCGCGTCCGTTCATTTTATCACAAACTTTCGGCGCATGCTGAAAGCTCAGCCGACCACCTCGCTACGGGTAAAGACCGAGCGCAGCACCTGCCCTGCCCCTTCAATGTTGGCGCGCGCACCTTCTTCACGGTCGACCAGGGTGATGATGCCAAGCACCACCAGCCCTTCCTGCTGGGCACGATCGACCGCCTTCATCGACGAATCGCCGGTGGTCGTCACGTCTTCGACGATCACCACCCTTGAGCCGGGTGGCAGGTTCTTGCGGCCTTCCAGCCACTGGCCGGTGCCGTGCCCTTTGGGCTCTTTGCGGATGATGAAGGCGTGTACACTCTGGCCATCGAGTGCCGCGGCAATCGAAGTCGCAGTGGCGATCGGGTCGGCGCCCATGGTCAGGCCGCCAACACCGTGAATCGGGCCGTCAAACTGTTTGACGATCTCCCAAAAAGCCTTGCCGACCAGCAGGCCGCCCTGGGCGTGCAGCGCCGTCTGCTTGCCGTCGAAGTAGAAGTTGCTCTTGCGCCCCGAAGCCAGCGTCACTTCACGCTCCTCGTAGGACAGTTCGCGCACGATCGCGATCAACTCGTTTCGTTCCTGCTCAGTCATGGCTCTCTCCTCGAATATAGATTAGACATCAGACATATCTAGCTGTTTAACAATGAGTTTCCAGTCTCTGCCTAAAAAAGCCCAAGCTGGCTGTCCGCTTTGAGGCGCGGGAATTTGACCGGATAATCACCGCTGAAGCAGGCGTCGCAGAAATGCCCCGAGACCAGGC
>Ga0209231_1000915_pt1 | contig 13196 bp, 17 predicted proteins | sample Deesub45470m_DNA_FD_188086 | JGI IMG/M metagenome (GOLD analysis project Ga0209231, IMG submission 188086) | Deep subsurface microbial communities from North Pacific Ocean - 450_OLKR46/470m Metagenome (SPAdes) (version 2) | ecosystem: Environmental > Terrestrial > Deep subsurface > Unclassified ... | reverse complement strand
GGCCGATGGCTTTTCGATCTTGGCCATCAACGATCCATGCCCGCCCATCAGCTTGCGCGCCTCGGCCAGATCCTCGGGCCGCTGGACGAAGCTGAGCGCGATCCAGTCGCACCCCTGCTCGATCGCGAAGCTCAGGTCACGCCGGTCCTTCTCGGTCAGCGCGGGCACCGGCACCACGACGTCGGGCACGTTCACGCCCTTGCGGTTGGACAATGTGCCACCGACCTCGACGATCGTGTCGATGCGATCCTCGCTGATCGCCTGCACCCGCAGCACCATCTTGCCATCGTCCAGCAACAGCCGGGTGCCCGGCACCAGCGCGGCATAGATTTCGGGATGGGGCAGGTTGACGCGGCGCGCGTCGCCCGGCGTTTCGTCGCGATCGAGGATGAAGGGCGCGCCCTTCTCCAATATCGCCAGGCCCTTTTCGAACGTGCCGACGCGCAGTTTCGGCCCCTGCAAATCGCCCAATATGGTGGTCGGCCGATGAAATTCATTTTCCAGTTCGCGGATGATCGCGATCCGCGCGGCATGATCCTCATGCGCGCCATGGCTCATATTGATGCGAAAGGCGTCGGCTCCCGCGATGAACAGCGCGCGGATCATCTCCGCACTGTCGCTCGCAGGACCAAGCGTCGCAAGAATACGGACCTTGCGCGAGCGGGGCGGTAACTTCGTCATGTGTTCTCCTGGCCGTCATATGCGCTCCGCACTTGCCGGAGCGTCGTTATGGGGTATCCGTGCTGCACGACAGGATGATGTAGATCAGCGAAAGGGTTTCACGCCGATGAACGACACCATAGTCACAGATGCCGTTGCTGCAACCGCCTTCCGCCGGTTGGTGGCGCATTTGCAGCACCGCACCGACGTGCAGAATATCGACCTGATGGGGCTGGCCGGCTTTTGCCGCAATTGCCTCGCTGACTGGATCGCGGAAGCGGACGGCACGCTGACGCGGGATGAGGCGCGCGCTATCATCCACGGCATGCCCTTTGCCCAGTGGAAGGCGCAGCATCAGGGCGAGGCGACCCCGGAACAGATCGCCCGGATGAAAGAGAGTGTGGCGAAGAACGCCGACACTCACTAGGACGCCCCCCAACCGATTCACATTTCCTCTGGAGACATCATCCCATGACCGAACCCAACGTCGCCGCCGACCAGCTACGCCTCTTGATCGAGCGCATCGAACGGCTGGAAGAAGAAAAGAAGGGCATCGGCGACGACATTAAGGACGTCTATCTGGAAGCCAAGGCGACCGGTTACGACCCCAAGATCATGCGCCAGATTGTCCGCCTGCGTAAGATGCAACCGCATGATCGGCAGGAAATGGAAGCCATCCTCCAGACCTATCTGTCCGCGCTGGGTATGGAATAAGATCATTCTGCCAAGATAAGGAGAAGCCCCCATGTCCGAGATCATCGTCAGCACCACTAGCCGCCTGGAAGGGCGACCGGCCAAGGAATATCTGGGCATCGTCACCGGCGAGGTGATCGTGGGGGCCAATCTGTTCCGCGATCTGTTCGCCAGCGTGCGCGACATCGTCGGCGGCCGGTCGGGCGCTTATGAGGATGTGCTGCAACGCGCGCGCGAGCAGGCGATCGGCGAGATGCGGATGCGTGCGGCAACGCTAGGCGCGAACGCGGTCGTCGGCGTCGATCTCGACTATGAAGTGCTGGGTGCCAACGGGTCGATGCTGATGGTATCGGCCTCTGGCACGGCGGTCCTTGTCTAGGAGAATGGGCTGAAGCCCATTCTGCCGCACCAGCCCACTCCCCCACCCGGCCACCCAACGGCAGTATCATATGGGTGGCCGGGTGGGGGAGTGGGCTGGTGCGGTCTCCCAAATGCGCCCTTTCGCGCATTTGGCTAAAGGCTTCACATTGCGCATGGGCGCGCCGCTCGCTAGAGAGCGCGCTCGTGTTTCACCAGAAAATGTCAGGAGAAGGCCGTGGCCGGCCATTCCAAATTCAAGAACATCATGCATCGCAAGGGCGCGCAGGACAAGAAGCGCTCCTCGATGTTCTCCAAGCTCAGCCGCGAAATCACCGTCGCGGCGAAGATGGGCATGCCCGATGTGGACATGAACCCGCGCCTGCGCCTGGCGGTCAACGCCGCCAAGGCCCAGTCCATGCCCAAGGACAATATCCAGCGCGCGATCGACAAGGCGATCGGCGGCGACACCGACAATTATGAGGAAGTGCGCTATGAGGGCTATGGCCCCGGCGGCGTCGCCATCATCGTCGAGGCGCTGACCGACAATCGCAATCGCACCGCGACCAACGTCCGCACCGCTTTCTCCAAGAATGGCGGAAATCTGGGCGCGTCGGGCGCGGTCAGCCATGGGTTCGACCGCGTTGGTCTGATCACCTATCCCGCCAGCGCGGGCGATGCCGAGACGATCTTCGAAGCGGCGCTAGAAGCCGGCGCGGAGGATGTGTCGTCCAACGAGGACGAGCATGAAATCTGGACCGCGATGGACGCGCTCCATGAAGTGTCCAAGGCGCTGGAAGCCAAGCTCGGCGAAGCGGAAGGCGCGAAGCTTGCCTGGCGTCCGCAAACCACCACCGAGGTCGACGAAGCCAATGCCGCGACCTTGCTCAAGCTGGTCGACACCCTGGAAGATGATGACGACGTCCAGACCGTGTGGGGCAATTATGAAGTGTCCGACGCGGTGATGGAGAAATTGGGTTGATCCCCTGCCCCTCTCCCCTTGGGGAGAGGGTTGCGCAGCCTTGGCGGCTTTGCCGCCTAGGCGAAGCTGGGAGAGGGGGTGCCGCCGCCCGCAATCATGGCACCGGGCTCCTGCCATGATTCTCCTCGGCCTCGACCCCGGATTAGGCACGACCGGCTGGGGCTTAATCGCCGCGGACGGCAACCGGCTCACCCACCTCGCCAATGGCCAGATCAAGACCGACAGCGCGATGCCCCTGGCAACGCGCCTGCTGGCCATCGACCTTGCGCTGACGGACCTGATCCTCGAACATCGGCCCGATGGCGCGGCGGTCGAGGAGGTGTTCGTCAACGTCAATCCGCAATCGACGCTCAAACTGGGGCAGGCACGCGGCGTCATCCTGCTCGGCGCGGCGCGGTCGGGCATGGAGGTGGGCGAATATGCCGCCCGGCTCGTCAAAAAATCGGTGGTTGGGGTCGGCAACGCATCGAAGGACCAGGTCCATGCGATGGTGTCGCGGCTGTTACCGGGCGTGAAGATCGCCGGGCCGGACGCGGCCGACGCGCTCGCGGTCGCGATCACCCACGCCCATCACCTTGCCAGCGCGCGGCGCATCCCGACCAAGTGACAGGGGCGGCGCGAACCGCCCCCTGCCGTCTCATACCAATATCCAACGGGGACGACCCATAGACACGGTTCCCCGGCGGAAGCCGGGGTCCAGTTCCATGCTCTGAACTGGACCCCGGCCTCCGCCGGGGAACATCATCTATCAGTTCTCCCGCCCCCTGCCCGCCTTATTGCCAGTCGAACGTCAACGGTGCCTCGCGAAAGGCGAAGCGGTCGAGATGGTCAGCGACCACCTGCTTGAAGCGCTCGACATCGGCGTCGGCCTTGGGTTCGATGGTGACCACCAACGCCTCCGGCTCGGCCTTCATGCGGATCGGTCCCATCGGAAAGGGAATGACGCCCTGCTCGGCGTCGAACGTCACGTCGAACTTGTGGCTCCAATGTTTGCAGAGCTGTTGCAGTAGCGGCTGGCATTGGGGGTCGGAACTTTTGCTGTCAGCGTCATGTCAGAGCCTTTCGATCTTGGTGGCGGCTTCGTCGATCAGGGACGCGACATCGAACATGGTCTGCTTGTCCGCCCCTTCCTTCTCCAGCCGTTGGTGGATGGCCATGCGCAGATTATGCAACGCCCGGCGGACCGGCGCGCCATCGGTGCGTTCGGCCTTTTGCGCCAGCGATGCGATCCGCTCCATGACCAGCGCCAGAGCGTCGGCGTTCTCGGCGAGATAGGCGGTGCCCTCGTCGGTAATGGCGAACAATTTGCGGCTGCCCTGCCCCGGCTGTTCGGCGATCAGGTCCATGTCGGCCAGTAGCGTCAGCGTAGGGTAAACGACGCCGGGGCTGGGCGCATAGACCTCGCCCGACAGGCTCTGGATCTCACGGATCAGGTCATAGCCGTGGCGCGGCGCGTCCGCGATCAGCTTGAGCAGGATGAGCTTGAGCGCGTCATTGTCGAACAAGCGACGCCGTCCGCCGCCCCGCCCGCCGCCACCGGGCGCGCCATCGCCAAAGGGACCGCCACGGCCCTGGCCGAAGCCGCGCCCTTCTGCGCCATCCGGGCTGAGAAATCGCCCATGGCCGTGGTGAGGACGACCGTGGCCGCCATGTGTGTTGTGGAAGTGCATTGCATGTCTTTCAGTCTGTTTTATGATGCACTGAGATATATCTTAAAAATCACCATCGTCAAGAGTTGAGATATATCTTATTTGCATCTCGTAACTTTTTTCAGGGTGTCAGGACATAAAAGCGCCGCGCGCCATAGACCGATCGGAAGATCGGATCGATGACCGTCGCCGCGCTATAGCCCGTCCGCTCGAACAGCGTGATCATCGACTCTTCGCTGTGCCAGAAGGATGTTGGATTGCCGATCGACGCCATCGGATTATCGCCTTCGGGGAAATCCACCCCCTGATAACCGTCCCGCTCGATCAGCCGATGCCAGTCCTGCGGCGTGTCGGCTACCATCTCCGGCACATGGACCTGCGTTTCGACGATCACCGGCGCGCCATAGCAACAGCGCCGGAGCAGGCTTTCCTGATCGCCCAGTTCCAGATGATAGAGCAGGCCCAGCATCGCCACCACGCCATGCCCGCGCGGATCATAGTCGCGCATATCGGCCTGCACGAAGCGGATCGATCCTAGATCGTCGGGCAGGCGCTCGGTCCGGCCATCGACCGCCGTGACCGCATAGCCCAATTTCGTCGCCCAGACGCTGAACTTGCAATGGCCAGCGCCCAGATCGACCAAGCTACGCTCTTCCGGCGCGACGACATGTTTGAGGATATGGACGAAGGTCGCGATCCGGTGGATGGCGATCTCGTCGCTCGGCACGGGAATGGTCAGCCGATCGACCCGGATCGCTCTGCCATGGACTGCCCCTGCGCCCTCTCCGTCCCCGCTCATGCCATGCTCCTCCCGCATCTCGCCGTCCCGGCCGATGCTGCCAGTCCAGCACCCGAACGGGAAGAGGCGTCATAGAAAAAGCCCGTCCGACGCGGGTCGAACGGGCTTTTCAGGCCTTAGTCTTAGAAGGTCGTGCTTAGTCGGGCGCCTTCGCCACGCTGACGAGCGCCGGGCGCAACAGCCGGTCCTTGATCATATAGCCCGCCTGCATTTCGATCAGGATCGTGCCGGGCGCGGCATCGGCGGACGGGGTTTCCATCATCGCCTGATGTTTGTTGGGGTCGAGCGGCTGGCCGACCGACTCGATCTTGCTGATGCCGTTGCGGCCGAACACTGCTTCCAACTCGCGGCCAGTGGCTTCCAGGCCCGCGACCAGCCCCTTGAACTTGTCATCCTCGCGCAATTCGGCGGGGATCGCCGCCAGCGCGCGGGACAGATTGTCGGCCACCGACAAGATATCGCGGGCAAAGGCCGTCGCGGCATAGGCGCGCGCGTCGATCAGCTCCTTTTCCAGCCGCCGCCGCACATTTTGCGTATCGGCATGGGCGTAGAGAATATCCTGCTTGGCAGTCGCCAGTTCCGCTTCCAGCGTGGCGATGCGCTCCCCCTGGTCATCGGCCACGGGCGCATCCTCCTCCGGCAATTGATCCACGACTTCGGTATTTTCGACGTTCAAATTGTCTTCGCTCATCTCATCAATCTCGACAGCGTTTGTGCAGTGAAATCCACCATGGGGATCACGCGGGCATAGTTCAAGCGCGTGGGGCCGATCACGCCGACCACGCCGACCACCCGGCCGTCCGCGCCACGATAGGGCGCGGCTATGACCGAAGAACCCGACAGGGAAAAGAGCTTGTTTTCCGATCCGATGAAGATTTTGGTCGCGCTGCCCGCCAGCGCGCTCTCCAACAGGCGCGAAATTTCCTGCTTCCCCTCCAACTGTTCCAGCAATTGCCGCACCCGTTCGAGATCAGCGGCCGTGCCATCGTCGATCAGATGCGCCTGACCGCGCACGATCAGAACCGGCCGGTCATCGGCATCATGCGACCAGATGGCGATGCCGCGTTCCACCAGCTCGCGCGCCGCGCCATCCAGCGCGCTGCGTTCGCTCTCCAACTCGCGCGCCAGCATGTCGCCCGCCTGCCGCAACGTCATGCCGGCAAAGCGCGCCGACATGAAATTCGCCGCTTCATTGAGCATCGACGGGGTGACGGCGGGCGGCAGGTCCAGCACGCGATTTTCCACCGACCCGTCCTGCCCGACCAGGACGGCCAGCGCCTGCCGATCGTTCAAGGGCACGAAACCGAACTGGCGCAGCACCGGCTCGCGCCGGGGCACCATCACGATGCCCGCGCAGGCCGACAGGCCCGACAAAGCCGCCGTCGCCGCCGACAGCGCTTCCTCGATCGGCCCGCTTTCGGCGAGGCCCGCTTCGATCGCGCGCCGTTCTTCCGCCGATGGCTCGGCCGCCTGCATCATGCCATCGACGAACAGCCGCAGCCCCGTTTCGGTCGGCATCCGCCCGGCCGAGGCATGGGGCGCGGCGAGCAGGCCCAGTTCCTCCAAATCCTGCATCACATTGCGGATCGACGCAGGCGACAGGTTGAGCGTCGCCAACTTGCTGATGGTGCGCGACCCGACCGGCAGGCCAGTGCCCAGATAGCCCTCCACCACCAGGCGAAAAACGTCGCGCGCTCGGTCGTTCAGTTCGGATATGGGCGTCGTCAGCGTCATTGCGCGAATGTAGGATGGATTGCGGGCAGGCTCAACATTTGCGCCGTGCCAACAGGATCAGCACGACGCCAGCCGCAGCGAGCAATGCGCCACGCCACATCCATGGCCTCTGATCGAGCATGAAACTGGATTGCGGCCAGTGGATAAGCCCGGCCCCCTGCCCGACCCATAGCAGCCCCATCGCTACGAGAAGGATGCCTACAATCTGTAAAAGAACGCGCATTACTCACTCCTTACCGGGCGGGTTTGGGTTTGATCATGCGTTCGACGTCCAGCATTTTGGGGATCGCCGCGATCGTGGTGCGCAATTTGCCATAGCGGGCATCCATGCAGCCGGACTGGAACTCCAGCCGGCTTGGCTTGCCGTCCTTGCGGCTCCATTCGATCTTGTAACCGGGCATATCGGTCGCAAAACGGGTGCAATTTTCGCCATTGCCGATCCGCTTGTCCGTCCCCGTCTGCGGCCGGTAAGGCGCAAGCGACGCGCGCAGGCGTCGATATTGCGCCGGGCTGACGGTGAAGCGGGTCGGCCCTGGTACGGCGGTGAACTTCTCCGGCTCCAATATCCCCGACCCATCCGGTGTCACGCGCAGGCTATAGGACGGACAGGCACCAAAACAGCGCCCGGCGGTGAAGCGGATCGTCTCGCCCGCCGCCCTGGGCGTCTCCAGCGCATTGTCCGCCGTAGCGCAGCCCGCCAGCAGCAGCGCACTCGCCGCCATCATCATTCGCATCGTCATAGCCTCTCATACCCACTTATTGTCGTCATGACACTGGCAACACACGCCGCCGGGCGCTAAGCGCCGTCACCATATCGTTTTGGAGAAATATTATGCGTCCTTCCGGCCGCGCGCCCGACCAGATGCGCGACATCACCATGGAGCCAGGCTTCACCATCCATGCCGAAGGCAGCTGCCTCATCAGCTTCGGCGATACGCGCGTGCTATGCACCGCGTCGGTCGAAGAGAAGGTGCCGCCCTTCCTCCGCGGCAAGGGGTCGGGCTGGGTCACCGCCGAATATGGCATGCTGCCCCGCGCCACCCACACCCGCGGCAGCCGCGAAGCCGCCAAGGGCAAGCAATCGGGCCGCACCCAGGAAATTCAGCGCCTCATCGGTCGCTCGCTGCGCACCGTCGTGGACATGAAGAAGCTCGGCGAACGTCAGATCGTGATCGATTGCGACGTGATCCAGGCTGATGGCGGCACCCGCACGGCGGCCATTTCCGGTAGCTGGGTCGCGCTGCGCATCGCCGTAGACAAACTGATGGCATCGGGCGCGCTGAAGGAAGACCCGATCATCCAGAAGGTCGCGGCGATCAGCTGCGGCATCTACAACGGCACCCCCGTCCTCGACCTCGATTATGCCGAGGACAGCAATGCCGAAACCGACGCGAACCTCATCCTGACCGGCGACGGTAAGTTCGCCGAAGTCCAGGCGACGGCAGAAGGCGCCGCCTATGACGAGGAAGAACTGCTCCGCCTCCTGCGCCTCGCGCGCATTGGCTGCGCGAAAATCTTCGCCGCGCAGGATGTCGCCACGGGGCGGTAAAGTCCGGCGCACGCATCTATTCGTCATGCCAGCGAAAGCTGGCATCTCCCTTTTCTTTTGACGCCGATGCAGCGAAAAAGAAGTGAGATCCCAGCTTTCGCTGGGATGACGGACAATGTTTTAGGGTAACATCATGACCGACCAATTCGGACAGGAACAGGCGATCCGCAAGCTCGCCCCCGGCAAGCTGGTGATCGCCAGCCATAATGCGGGCAAGGTGCGCGAAATCGCCGCTTTGCTTGGCCCCTATGGGATCGAACCGATCTCGGCCGCATCGCTCGACCTGCCCGAACCGGAGGAAACCGGCACCACCTTCATCGCCAATGCGGAACTCAAGGCGATGCAGGCCGCCGACCTCTCCGGCCTGCCCGCGCTCGCCGACGATAGCGGCCTGTGCGTCGAGGCGTTGGGCGGCGACCCCGGCCTCTTCTCCGCACGCTGGGCGGGCGAATCCAAGGACTTCGCGCTCGCCATGCAGAAAGTGTGGGACGGGATCGAGGCCAAAGGCCCAGATGCGGGCCATGACGCCCATTTCATCTGCGCCCTCGCCCTCGCCTGGCCCGACGGGCATATGCAGGCGTTCGAAGGCCGGGTCGATGGCACGCTCGTCTGGCCACCGCGCGGCGACCAGGGCTTTGGCTATGACGCGATGTTCGTGCCGCTCGGCCACGACATCAGCTTCGGCGAAATGGACCCCGACGCCAAACACGCCATGAGCCACCGCGCCGACGCGTTCCGGCAACTGGTCGCGGCGACATTCTGATCCGCGCCCGTGTTACGGCGCGGGAACGACTTTCAGCGTCGCCTGACCGATATGCCAGCGCAATTGGCTGGGCGATGCTCCCTCCACATCATTGACCCGCCGCACGACATAATCGCCTGCGAAACGCTGGACGGTGCCGTTCTGCAACTGTGAATCCACCGTCACCGGCACCGTCTGATAGATCGACCCAGCGCCAGCGCTACCCGGCTCCACCTTGCCGATCGTCACCCGCGTCGACCGGGTATTGGCAAAGCCCGCCTGAAAGGCCTGCAATGTCTGGTTCGGCGGGCCGTCATCCCCCCATTGCGCCCAGGCCGTGCCATAATCCCTGGCGTTGATCGCGGCATAATAGCGCTGCACGACGGCGATCGCCGCCGCCACGCTCTTGGGCGCAGGGTCGCATCCCGGCATCGGGTCGCCCTTCCCGTCGAACAGGGCGCAACTCCGCGCAATCTCATGCTCGATCAGCGCACAGCTATTGGCCGCATTGCAGGGCGGATGCGTCGCGGGCGACACATTGCGGCAAAGCTTGACGCGCTCGGCGGCTGCCGTAGCTCCGATGTCCGCCGCGCAGGACAAGGGCTGCAGCGCTGCTGCCGCCGTGGCTATGTTGACAGGCGCAGGGGTTTGCGGCGCTTCTTCCGCACTCGCAACCATAGGCGCTGCGGCATCATTGCGGCTTTCTGCGACATCGGGTTGCTTGGGCGCACCACAGGCGGCCAAGCCGATCAGCGCACAAACAGAAGTCGCCCATGCCAGCTTAGGGTAGCGCATACTGTCGTCTCCTGCTGCGGTCCTGATCCTGCTCAATGCGCCGTCCCGCTAAAATATCCCTGCGCGTGTCGGCGCCCTGCCTGTAGCCCCGCCCGCCAAAAGGCTTTACGACGCCATCCCAATGTCCTCCATTCCTTCCGCCACCCTGGCCACCCCCGACCCGCAAGCGCTCTATATCCATTGGCCGTTCTGCGTGTCGAAATGCCCCTATTGCGACTTCAACAGCCATGTCCGCGATGGCGTGGACATCGACGCCTGGCGCAGCGCGCTGCTTGCCGACATGGCCTATGAAGCGTCGCTGACCGGCGGACGCCCGCTCTCGTCGATCTTCTTCGGCGGTGGCACGCCATCCTTGATGCCGCCCGCCTTGGTCGAAACGCTCATCGCCGCCGCGCAGGATCATTGGGGCTTCACCCCCGATATCGAGATCACGCTGGAGGCCAACCCCAACTCGGTCGAGGCCGCGCGCTTTGCCGATCTGGCCGCCGCCGGGATCAACCGCGTCTCGCTCGGCCTGCAGGCGCTGGAGGATGAGGCGCTGCACTTCCTCGGCCGTGCGCATGACGTCGCCGAAGGGCTGGCCGCGCTCGCCACCGCGCAATCGGTGTTCGATCGGGTCAGTTTCGACCTCATCTACGCCCGCCCCGGCCAGAGCGAGGCCGATTGGCAGGCCGAACTCGCCCGCGCGCTGGCGTTCGGCACCGGGCATCTGTCGCTCTATCAACTGACCATCGAGCCAGGCACCCGCTTCGCCACGCTGGTCGCGCAGGGCAAGCTGACCCCCGCCGATCCCGATCATGGCGCGACGCTCTATGAACTGACGCAGGCGATGACGGCGACGGCGGGCATCCCCGCCTATGAGATCAGCAACCACGCCCGCGCCGGGCAGCAGAGCCGCCACAATCTCGTCTATTGGCGCTATGGCGACTATATCGGCATCGGCCCCGGCGCGCATGGACGGCGCGGCGGCATGGCGACGCAACGTCACCGCAAGCCCGAAAACTGGATCGGCGCGGTCGCACGCAACGGCCATGGCAGCCAGAGCGAGGATGCGCTGGCCAGCGAAGACCGCGCCCGCGAAGCGCTGTTGATGGGCCTGCGCCTGCATGAAGGCGTCGACCTGGCCCGCATCGCCGAGCAATCGGGCGTGGCTCTATCGCGGCTAGTGGATGAACGCGCCATCGCGCAACTGACCGACATCGACCTTCTCCGCCACCACGGCACCCACCTGCAAGTCACCCCCGCAGGGCTGCTATTGCTCGACGCGATCCTACCGCAAGTGGTCGCGATTTAACCGGGTAATATTCCCATACCGTTCGTCCTGAGTAGCCATTGAGCGAAGTCGAAATGGCGTATCGAAGGATTGGGCTAGGCGCAGATGCTTCGATACGCGCCTTCGACAAGCTCAGTCGCTACTCAGCACGAACGGTTGAGATCAAATCCACCTCACGCCGAAATCAACTATATTGACTTCGCTCGAAACGAACGGGAGCCCCCTTACGGCTGCTCGGTCGGCGCAACCTTGGGCGCGGGCACCACGTCCTTGCTCGTCATCGCTACCGCAGGCGGGCCTTTCTGGATCGCGGCGGCGAGCTTGTCGACGGGCGCGCACACGCCCTTGCACAGCCCCTGCGCCTGCGTCAGCACCTCCTTGGCCCGCGCCACAGCTCCCTTCTCCACCATCGCCTCGCCCTGCCCCGCCAGCGCGACGACATCGGTGGGATCAAGCAGCAAGGCTTCGCGATACAGACGGATCGCCTTCCCCTGCAAACCCTGCGCCCGCGCGACGGCGGCGAGTTCGACATAGGCGGCGCGGTTGCGCGGGTCGATCGCCAGCGCGCTTTCCAGCGCGTCGGTCGCGCCCTGCAAATTGCCTGCCTGCCGCGCGGCCTCGCCCGCCTTCTGCCATTCGACCGACGCCGGGCTGATCTGGCTGTCGGGGCGCTGGCTCAGGCCCATGCTCGACACGGTGGTCAGGACGAGCGCGAGGGCGATCGAGGCGGGGGTAAAACGCATGAGTATCTCCAGCCATGTTTCAGGCGCTGATTCAGGCACAGATTTTGGCCAAGTCTCGCGATTTTGCGGGCGCTTGTCCATGGGCTGTTTTACGCGGCCGTCCGCCGCAGCCGAGCAAAGAAAAAGCCGTCGGTGCCGTCATGCCCCGGCGTCAACAACCAGCCCGCGCCATGCGCCCGGCCGAGCGGCAAGTCTATCACTTCGGGCGTCCACCCGGCATGTCGGCGCAGGAAGGCGTCCACCTGGGCTTTCCCCTCACGATCGGTCAATGCGCAGGTGGCATAGACCAGCGCCCCGCCCGGTGCCAGCAAGGGCGCTGCGAAATCGAGGATGCGGGCCTGTTCCGCGACCAGTCGATCGAGCCGCGCCGCCGTCAGCCGCCAGCGCGCTTCGGGATTGCGCCGCCAGGTGCCCGTGCCCGAACAGGGCGCATCGACCAGCACGACATCGGCCTGCCAGTTCAGGCTGGCGAGGCCCCGCGCCTCATGGCTCTGGTCCAGCAGCAATGTCTCGATGAAGGTCGCCCCGGCCCGCTGCGCGCGTGGCCCCAGCCTTGCCAGCCGCGAGCGGATCGTGTCGGCGGCGATCAGCGTCCCCTGCCCCGCCATCGCCGCGGCCAACGCCAGCGTCTTGCCCCCCGCCCCGGCGCACATGTCCACCACGGTCATGCCGGGCTGCGCGCCGCACGCCAGCGCGATCGCCTGGCTGCCCGCATCCTGCACCTCGACCAGGCCGTCCTTCCACGCCGCGTCCTTTTCGACTGGATAGCCTTCGGGCAGGCGCAACGCATCGGACAGTGCCGCGATCGGCGCAGCGTCGGGGAACAAGGGCGCGACCGCCTCCGGAGCAGCCTTCAACCGATTGACTCGCAAGTCCACCGGCGCGCGGCCCAGCAAAGCGTCCTGCTCGACCGGCGCAGCGATCAGCGGCACCAGCCAATGTGGCACGCTTCCGGCTACCGCGCCGACCTCGCCCGGCTCGATCGGCAGTGGCGCGTGGGCCGATCCGTCGAACAAAGCGGCCAGTTCCGGCTGCTCGTCCGCCAGCCCGATCATCGCCTCGCGACCCGTCTCCGGCCGCTCGCCCGCGCGGCGGATCGCGTCATAGACATGATCGCGCACCGCCCGCCGATCGCGCGATCCGGCATAACGCCGCTCATTGAAATAGCGCGCGATCAACGTATCCGCCGCCGGCCCCCCATCGCGCGCCGACGCAATGCT